>Ga0210407_10003966_pt1 | contig 11823 bp, 11 predicted proteins | sample IncBWC27MmetaG_FD_150860 | JGI IMG/M metagenome (GOLD analysis project Ga0210407, IMG submission 150860) | Forest soil microbial communities from Barre Woods Harvard Forest LTER site, Petersham, Massachusetts, United States - Inc-BW-C-27-M | ecosystem: Environmental > Terrestrial > Soil >... | reverse complement strand
CCAGGCCGGGCTCGATGCCGCCCGCCAACAGCTGAAGGTGCTCGAGGCACAAATCGCCGAGGCGGACGCGGCGGTGGCGCAAGCGCAATCCGACCTCCGCACGGCCCAGTTGAACCTTGGGTACAGCGAGGTCCGATCGCCGATCGACGGCTATGTCGGCAACCGCGCGGCCCAGGTCGGCGCCTATGCGACCAGGGGGACCTACTTGATCTCCATCACCCCCGCCGACGGACTCTGGGTCGACGCCAATTTCAAGGAAGACCAGCTCACCCGAATGGTCCCGGGGCAAGCCGCCGACGTCACGGCGGACGTGCTCCCCGGCCATGTCTTTCATGGCCATGTGGTGAGCCTGGCGCCGGGCACCGGCGCGGTCTTCAGCGTCATTCCGCCGGAGAACGCCACCGGAAACTTCACCAAGATCGTGCAGCGGGTGCCCGTCCGCGTGCTCCTCGACCCCGGCGATCCCAAGCTGGCGATGCTGCGCCCCGGGCTCTCGACCATCGTGAGCGTCGATACGCGCGGCGAGCGGGGGACACCATGAGCACCGGCGAGCCGAGGCATCCCTCCATACTGCCCTTCGTCGTGATGTGCGCGGGCATGTTCATCGCGCTGCTCGACATTCAGATCGTGGCCTCCTCGCTGCAGGACATCGGCGGCGGCCTGTCGGCGGCGCAGGACCAGATCAGCTGGGTTCAGACCGCCTACCTGATCGCCGAGATCATCATGATCCCGCTCTCCGGCTGGTTGACGCGGGTGTTCTCGACGCGCTGGCTGTTCGCGGCCTCGGCCGCCGGCTTCACCGCCTCCAGCATGCTCTGCGGGCTCGCCTGGAACATCGAGAGCATGATCCTGTTCCGTGCGCTCCAGGGCCTGCTCGGCGCGTCGATGATCCCGACCGTGTTCACATCCTCCTTTTACTTTTTCCAGGGAAACCGCCGGGTCTATTCCGCGGCCGTTATCGGCAGCATTGCCGCGATCGCGCCGACTCTCGGGCCGGTGATCGGCGGCTGGATCACGGACACCCTCAATTGGCACTGGCTCTTCTACATCAACCTGATTCCGGGCATCGCTATTACCGTGCTGGTGCCCATGCTGGTGCGGATCGACAAGCCCGATCTCTCGCTGCTGCGCGGCGCGGACTATCCGGGGATCGCGCTGATGGCCGTCGGCCTCGGAACGCTCGAGTACGTCCTTGAGGAGGGGACGCGCTGGAACTGGTTCAGCGACTCCACCATCCGCGACTGCGCCTGGATCTCCGCGATCACGTGCACGCTCTTCGTGATCCGCAGCCTCACCTACAGTCAGCCCGTCGTCGACCTGCGCGCGCTCGGCAACCGCAATTTCGCGATCGGCTGTTTCCTCTCCTTCGTCGCCGGCATCGGCATCTTCACGACCATCTACCTGACGCCGCTATTCCTCGGTTATGTCCGCGGCTTCAGCGCCTGGCAGACGGGCACCGCGATCTTCTCCACCGGCGCCGCCTCGCTGATCGGCACGCCGATCTATATCCTGCTCGCGCGCAAGATCGACCTGCGCTGGCTGTTGATGGCGGGGCTCGCGAGCTTCGCCGCGGCCATGTGGAGCTTCAGTTTCATCACCCATGACTGGGGCTCGGATCAGCTCCTGCTGCCGCAAATCCTGCGCGGATTGCCCCAGGTCTTCGCGGTGGCGCCGGTGGTCAACCTCGGCCTCGGCAGCCTGCCGCCGGAGCGGCTGAAATTTGCGAGCGGGCTCTTCAACATGATGCGCAACCTCGGCGGCGCCGTCGGCATCGCGGTGAGCGCCGCCGTCATCAATGACCAGACCAACCTGCATTTCCAGCACATCGCCGCGCGCCTGACCCCGGCGAACGGGCCGATGGAAAGGCTGCTGCAGGGCATGGTCGAGCGGTATGGCGCGCTGCCGGGCAGCCCCCATGGCGGGCAACAAGCGGCGATCGAGCAGCTTTGGCACTTGGCCTATCGGGAAGCCTCGACCCTCGCCTTCGCCGACGCCTTCCGCGCGATCATGCTCGCCTTCATCGTCGCCACCTTGCTGGTTCCGCTGCTGCGGAACATCGCGCCGCCGGCGGCTCCCTCGAGCAACGCGCACTAGCAAGGTCGACTCGCGGCTTCCGGCCCGCTCGTCACGTGTTGTCGGTCACGAGCCCACGATCGCCAGGCGGATGAGCTCTGGCAGCGAGCGGGCGCCGATTTTCTTCATGACGCCGGCGCGATGCGTCTCGACGGTCCTTTGGCCGATGCCGAGGAACTTTGCGATCTCTTTATTCGAATGGCCTTTGACCACCAATTCCAAGACCTGGCGCTCGCGCGATGTCAGGCCGGCGAAGCGGGCCGACGGCGGATCCCGCCCGCCCACGGCCGAGCTCGCGACCATATCGACCATGTGTGAAATTCGGGGCCCATCTTGCAGGTCACGCGCGCGCAACAAAGCATGCTGCTCCTCGGCTACCTGGCGGAGCAGCTTCAGCAGCTCTGAAATTCGCTCAAGCTTCTTGGCACGGACGGCGGCCTCGATGTCGTCGATCAGTTGGAGCAAACGCCCGTGCTGAGTCTCCAGCCCCGGATGCCTCCGTCGCGGGGTTCTTGTTGAGCGGCCGACCATTAACGGGAAGCCTAGTGGACACATTCCCGTCAAGCGAGGCCCGGAAAATACGGAGGCAAACGAGATACCTAGACCGGTGCCGGAGCGGCTTGCCGGCCACGGCGGCTGCTCGTGTTACTTGGATTGCGCCCAGCAAGCGCTGCAATTCGGCGCTCAGCCCGGAAGCACGGCCGGTCGTTCCGCCCGCCGGCCGTACAGCAAGGTGATGTTGATCCGCCGGTTCAGGTAACCCTCCTTGAACTCGGGGTCGTCGGTCTCGTGGAACAGGTCGGAGTCGAAGATCACCGCGCGGTTCGCGCGGTGCGGCACCGTCAAGGGTTTCGCCCCCGAGCGCGCGAGGAACTCGCGTATCGCGCCGATCTCCCTGTTGTACGTCTCGAAGTCCCAGCCAAGCGGGGCCGGCCGATCCCAGATCACCAGACCGCCCCGCCGCGGATCCAGATTCGCCTCGTCCGGCGTGATCCAGAAATTCACGTTGACGGCGGCGAAGTCCGCATGCACCCCGATTCCGTGGAGGGTACTATCATATTTGAAGGCCCAGGCTTGCAGGAGCGGAAGCCGGCGGAAGATCTTCGGGAACGCGGCCGCGAGTTCCTCGGCGATCTGCAAGATCAGCGGCTGGGCGAACCCGCTTTCCATCATGGTGCCGAGATAGCCGTCGCGGTATTCGTTCCGCCAGATCGTCGAGCCTCTGCAGAACCGGCGCAGCTCCTCGAGCGCCCGCGGCGAAAGCAGGTCGTCGACCACGACGATCGGCGGTCGGCTCTCCGCCCATCGCGTTTCCATAGCGGCTCTGTCGTCCCGCGGATTGATCGCGTGCGGCTCGATCCGCTCGCCGCCCTCGATATGGAAAAGCGCGGCGAAGCGCTCGTGGAAGCGCTCCGACGGCAGAGGCGTGCGCGCCATCGCATCCCTAAGCGAGACCGCGGCGGCGAGCAACCCGTTCTCGGCGAGATAGTCGAGCTGCTCGCGGTCGTGCTTGATCCGATGCGGGGGGATCGGGTGATCTGTCCGCTTGGCTGGCTTCGCCAAGGCCAATTCAGTGGTCCGTCGAAAAGCGGCGAAAGCCTCGTCGGTGAAGCCGCGGTCGCGTAACGATACCGCGAGCGCCCGATGGGCCCCTGGAGCATCGGGATGGAGCGCTACCGCGCGCCGGAACCAATGGATCGCCTCGTCGAGCCGGCCGAGCTCGCGCAGCACATAGCCGAGGTTGTGGATCGCCATGGTGAGGGAGGGGTCGAGTTCGACCGCACGCCGGTAACACGCCACTGCTTCCAGGCGCTCGTGCCGCTGCTGGAAGGCCATGCCGAGATAGAGATGCACGGGCGCGGCATCGGGCTCGAGCGTCGAAGCCATGCGGAGCGCGGCAATGGCCGCATCAAGCCGATTCTGAGCGGCAAGCGACACGCCCAGGTGGAAATGCGCCGCGGTGGAGCGTGGATCCAGGAGAAGCACGCGGCGGAAGGCAGCCTCCGCTTCGGCATGCTTCGCGAGTTGTTGCAACACGATGCCGAGATTGTGATGGGCGTCGGCGAGCTCCGGCGCGAGCGCGATGGCGCGCCGGTAGCAAGGCTCGGCTTGCGCCGGACGGCCCGCGCGGTGGAGCGCGGTGCCAAGATGGAAGTGCGCTGCGGCGAAATCGTCCCGAGCCGCCACGGCCCGTCCATAAGCGGCGATCGCGTCCTCGGTGCGGCCGGCGTTCAGGTAGAGCGTACCGAGATCGTCCAGCCGCTTCGCGTCCCCGGGATCGACCCGATGGACGGCTGTCATGCCCACCATACGCAATTTCAGAGCGCTTCGACCGCGCGCCGCATCATCTCGTCATTGACTTCGATATACCGCTGGGTGGTCGAGATGTGCTTGTGCCCGGCCAGCATCATGATGACGGTAGTCGGCACTCCCGACAGCGCGAGCCTCGAAATGAACCATCGGCGCCCTGAGTGACTGCTCGCGCCATCGATGCCGGCCATCGCGTAGAGCTGAGACAACAGCGTGCAAAGCGTTTTGGCCGAAAACTGCGTCCTCTTCTGGGTCATCAAGAGCGGCCGGTCGTAGCGCGCTTTGAAAGTAGCCACGTAGCGTTCGAGCTCCTGCCGTAATCGCGAGTTCACCGGCACGACGCGCGCCTCACTGGGCTTTCCGGCGCCACGAAGCACGATATGCGGCCTGATACGGCCATCGCTATCGAGCACATCCGAAAGGCGGAGAGTCGCGATTTCCCCCACGCGCATGCCCGCGAGGTGCGAGAGCATGATCGCGGCGCGGTTGCGGTCAGCGTAACGCCGTTGAGCAATGGCTGCGAGCACACACTCGAGGTCCTGATCGCTCAGTACCCTCGCCCGCTTCCTGAAGATATCCTGGGAGTCGATCATTGCGGAGATAACCTCGTCGGGTCGCGAACCGCGCCAGGCGGCCAGATCAAGAGGGGTGATTCTTGTCTTGGCCGCTCCGGCGGTAGGCGGATGGCGCTGCGCTTACTGCTGCTGGGACGAATTGCTTCCGCTCGCCGCGGACTGTCCGACGGAAGCGCGAGACCATGTCGGCGCGATCGCGCCCAGAGGCGCGCGGTGGAGGCGGCTGCCGCCGGCGACGAATTGATAGAGCACCGGTGCGGTCGCCGTGGCGGGCGTATTCCAGCCGGGCGGATAGATCTGGTGATCTGCCCGGGCGGGAACGAGCGAAGCCGCCGCGAGCATGCCGATGGCCAGCATGGCGATCCGCTCGGGCCGATATGAACGACGCGTCATAATGTATCTCCTGTCGATATGTGTCAGGTGATGATCCACCGCATTATTAAACCTGAGCGTGCCGGCTTTAATTCCCGACAAACGAAAAAAGGTCCCCGGTCTTTGTACGCGGGATTCACCATCGGGCAACCTTGCTCGGCGAAGCGCTTTCGAGCGCGGCGATGGTCGCGCGCGAATGCGTGGAGCATCGTCCCACACCGGAGCTTTCTTGCTCGCGCTGCTCCGACGCCTGCGCACGAGCCCAGCGCTCCTGCAGCAACCTGCGTGCGCGGCAAAGACGCGACATGACCGTCCCGATCGGCACACCGACGATCGCCGCAATCTCGCGGTAGGAGAGGTCTTCGATATCGCGCAGCACCACCATCTCGCGGTGCTCCGTGGAAAGCTGCTGGATGAGCTTGTTCAGCCGCATCCGCTCTCGGCTCTCGATGAGCAAGGTCTCGGGATCCTTGGATAACCCCTGGCTGCCCCCTCCGATCGTGGGCGCCTCGTAGTCGAGGACCTCCTCGTCGACGGCAGCGCAGTCCGTCTGCGCTTCCCGCCGGCGCTTGAGATTCATCCAGCTGAAGGTGGTGTTGCGCACAATCGCGAGCAGCCAGCCGGTGGGATCGCCGCCCTCGAATCCGTCCAGATATTTGTAGGCTCGGAGACACGCCTCTTGAACGATGTCCTCGGCGTCGCTGTCGTTATGCACCAGCCAGCGCGCGAGATTATGGGCGCTATCCAGATGCGGCATGATCAGTTGCTCGAAGCGGCGCGTCTTCGCCGCGCCGGTTGAGCACGGGAGCGCGAACGATCCATGCGGCGCCGGCCCGGCAATCGCGCCCGATGCATCCATGTGCGCAATCTCGGCGTGGGGGCGGACTGACGCAAACGAGATAAATTTAAGTCTGCTTTAGTTTTAGCCAGCCTGGCTCGCGTGTTCGCGCTTGGCGCGAGAGCTCGTGCGCAGTCGAGCGGCGCACGGGCCGGCTGCCGCACCGATTAAAAGGATTTTGCTGCGATCAACCGGTCAGAAGGAGACTGGTCCGACGCTCCGCATCCAAGCTTACGGGCCCGGGGAGACCGCCCGGGGAATGGGCGGCCTCCTCGAGGAGCCACGCTTGAAATGTCCTGATCTTTGGCTGTTCCAGCGAGGCTTCGGGGCAAACGGCGAAGAACGAGAATTCGCTCGGAAGGCTGCGCGCGAAGGGTCGGACGAGCCGGCCCTCGGCGAGATCCCTCGATGCCAAGGTGCTGAGCGCGAGCGCGACGCCCTTGCCCGCAATGGCCATTTCCAGGCTGAGAAAGGAAGCATCGAAACGCGGACCGCTGCTGGGATCGACCAGCCTGGCACCCGCCGCGTTGAGCCAGGTTTCCCAGCTCGGCAGGGTCGGGAGCTTCGCCGGGATCTCGTCATGCAGCAGAACGAAATGTCGCAGATCGTTCGGCACAAGAAGCCTCGGATGCCCGTGGGCGAGCGCCGGGCTGCAGACCGGGAAGAACTCCGTCGTCATCAGCAGCTCGGAATGCAGGCCCGGATATTTTCCGCGCCCATACCGGATCGCGACATCGACATCGTGGCAGCCGAAATCGACCAGCTCGCTCGCGCAGGAAATGCGGACTTCGATCTCCGGGCAGCGCTCCCGCAAGCCGGGGAGGCGCGGGATCAACCATTTGGCGGCGAAGGAGGGCGGCACGCCGATGGTCAGCGTGCCCGCGAGCTCGCGGCGCCGCAATTGCGCGGTCGCATTGCGAAGCCGCACGAAAGCCTCGCGAATCTCCGGAAGCAGGACCGCTCCGGAAGGGGTGAGGCTGAGCGACCGGTTCGACCGGCGGAACAACACGGTTCCCAGATGATCCTCGAGCGCGCGGATCTGATGACTGACCGCCGCCGTGGAGACGCAAAGCTCGTCCGCGGCGTCGGTGAAGCTGAAGTGGCGCGCCACGGCCTCGAATGCCCGCAGCGAATTGAGCGGCGGCAATCGATTAGCCATGGCGACGGAATTTCATGAGCGGGGACCCCTGGACAGCCACTTCCATTTGGCACCCAGACCTTTCCCGATCCCGGATTATTCCCGACGCCCGCATTAAATCCGCGAACGGTGATGGGCCCGCTCAGCCTTTCGGCTCCCGTGTTCGCTCCGCATCAATATTGCAGCCGCGATTTCGGGTTAACACGCGGCGAAGTCGATTAATTCCATTGCTCCAGACAAATTTAATCGAAATAGAAATTTGCGCCTGGGTGTCCTTCCCTGTGGCCGGACGGCTTTGCTCTGACCATGAGGGTGGATGAGCGCCCGATTCCCCCGGCCGCAACAGGGGAACCCGTGCATGAAAACGACACGCTCTTTATCGCGAACCGCTTTGTTGGCATCGGTGGCGCTCGGCCCACTGCTTTTTTCGCAGGAGACCATGGCTCAGGGCGCGCCCGGCGCCGGCTCCTTTCCGGGCTCGTTCCTGGTACCGGGGACGCAGACCTCGTTCAAAATCGGCGGCTATGTGAAGTTTGACTACACCTATGATTTCGGCGCCCAGCAGGTGAACGGCTCGGGAACGGGGGTGCCCGCGCTCATTCAGCCGTTCGGCCCGCTGGATAGCGGAGTGCTTAACATCAACGGCGTCACGATTCCGGTCCAGGCGGATGGAGCACATCACATTCACGGCAATTCGCAGTTCACCGCGGCAGAATCGCGCTTCAACATCGAGACGCGCACCCCGACCTCATATGGCGAGATCAAGACGTTCATCGAGGGTGATTTCTCGAATCCGAACGGCCTCAGCAACTCGGCCGCCTTCAAGGAGTTCACCAACTCCAACGGCTTCCGCCTTCGGCAGGCCTACGGCACTCTGGGTCCGTTCCTCGCCGGTCAGACTTTCGATCTGTTCCGAGATCCGGAATCGGAAGGCGAGACGCTCGACTTCGGCGGAGACAGCACGACCGGCCGCACGCGGACTCCGCAGGCGCGCTACACCTTTGATTTCGGCAATGGCCTGACCTGGGCGGTGGACGCGCAGGAACCGCAGACCAACGTCGTCAACGCAGACTCGGCCGCTCCCGGTGCCTGCCTTCCAGGCGGCGCCGGCTTGTGCTTCGGGAGCCCGAACAACGGCAGTCTCACGACCTTCGGCGGCCAAAACGGCGTGAGGCAGGGCGACAAGATCCCGGATTTCGTGACGGCGATCCGATACAGCGCGCCGTGGGGTCATCTCAGGGCATCGGGGGTGCTCCGCGACCTCTATTGGCATCAAGGCTTCGATGGCTCGAACAATAACCTCTCGACTTTCGGCTGGGCCGCCTCGTTCACGGGGACTTGGAATGTCCCGATCGGCAAGGACGGGCTCGGCTGGGAGGTTGCCTACGGCCAGGGCGGGGGCGCGTTCATCGCCACCGACGAGGCGGGTGCTCCCGATGCCGTCTGGACCGGAGGAGCCAGCCGTACGTTGCAGACCATCAAGAGCGGGTTGGTCGCGGCGACTTATACGCACTTCTGGAACGATACGCTGCGCTCCAACCTGACGGGCAGCTATTTCCGGCAGCAGAACCGCTCGGGAGATTTCGGCCCCACCGTTACCGAGCAGTTCAATTTCCTTAACGAGCAGAAGACAGCCTATACGATCCACCTCAACCTGATCTGGAGCCCGGTGCCGCAGACGAACTTCGGTGTCGAGTTCATCCGCGTGCAAGGCAAGCTGCAAGACGGGCAGACCAGCGAAGGCACGCGGCTCCAGGCCTCGGCACAGTTCAAGTTCTAGGCGCATTCCCCGGGGCGGATCGCGAACTGCTCTGGGCGAGATTGACCCCGCCGGAAAATCTCCGGCGGGGTCACATCTTCCTGACCGGAATTGCCGCGCCTAAGGACTGCCGAAAAATGCCAATGCGATGATCTCGCGCCGCGCCTGCTCGGGATCGATCAGCACGACGACAAAGGTATCGCGCTCGTAATCGTCATTTGCGCCGCCGCCCGAAGCCCAGCTACGGAGCGACTCGACCTTGACGTAGTAGGTCTCGCCTGGCTTGGCCGCGACTGTCTTTGACTGCTCAGGATAGACGCCATAGCTGTCGACGGCGACGAGATAGGAGCCCTGCGGAACGTCTCGATAGGAGACTCCGCCCGGCTCGGAAATTGCGGAGGCCTGGCCGTTTAGGAAGATGTATGGCCGCGCCAAGCTCTCGTAGGGCTCATAGTCGCGGTAGAAATAGAGTCGGGCGCGATCGGCCGCCACCGGCGGCGCCGTTGCCGCGATATCGCCATAGCGCGGCTGGTGCGTCGGGGTGCACGCCGCAAGCAGCATGATCCCCGCCACCGCAGTCTTCAGAAACCCGAACCCGATGCGCAGAGGGTACCGGAGCTCGGGATCGCGAGAATGTGAACGTTGGCCGCGCATGTGTCGCTCCGGTCTCCACTATCGATTCGGGCGTGGGAAAATGCTCTGCCGGTCCGGCCGCGATCGGAGCGGGGACCGGCAGAGCGCGACCCGGCCGTCGGGGTGCCGGATCGTTCTCGCAGGGCTTTCTGCCGCCTCCTTCATGACCACGGGCGACATCTGCCCCGCGAGCTCCTCGGCCGCGGCGGTTGCGCCACGGCCGGTTTCTGGCGCCGGGTCGGGCGGGTTACTTCACGACGATCGTGCCGTGCATGTGCGGATGGACCGAGCAGACGTACTCGTAGGTGCCCGGCTTGTCGAACACGAAGGTGTACTTCTCGCCGCCGTCGATCCCTGGAGATCGGAAAACATGCGGTTTTGCGAGATCGACGATGTTGTGGGGCTCCTCGTCCTGATTGACCCAGGTGACCGCGGTCCCCGCCGCGATCGTCAGCGTCGTGGGCTGGAAGGCAAAGTTCTTGATGTCGATCTCGGCGGCTCCTGTCGCGACCTGCTGGGCGCTGGCGCCGCCGGCCATCGCCAGCAGTGCCGCTCCGCAAACCACGACGAAAGCTCGCCGACCCAAAGGATTGCTCATCGGCTTGCCCCTTGCCTAGGCGAGGGTCAAGTCGGTGACGGCGGCAGGCCTTGCCGCGACGATGCCAACCTCGCGGATGCCGATCACGCTCCTCAGTTGCTCCGCGGGAACCTTGAGCGGCGCCGGAGCCGGACCTTGGCCCGCGAGCGGTTGCGGGAAGGCGGTCGACATCGCCGTGCGGAATGACACATTCCCTTCGACCTTCTGGACGATCTGGTGGATGTGGCCGTTGAGCACGGTCACGGACCCGAAACGCTTCAGATAGCTCAGCGCTTGCGGGGCGTCCGCCGTGGCCCAGCCCCATTCCTGGTAGATCGGCCACATCGGGACATGCGTGAACACCACGATGGGCGTGCTGGCGGTGCGCCCCTTCACGTCCTTTTCGAGCCATTCGAGCTGCTCGGCGCCGAAGCCGCCGGCTCCGTCCTTCACGAAGTTCTGCACGTTGTTCATGGCGATGAAATGCACGCCGCCCTGGTCGAAGCTGTACCAGCCGCCGGTCTTGGCTTCCTTGGCGAACCGCTCGAAGAACTGCTTGCCGTCGTCGCCGATCACGTCGTGCTCGCCCGGCACGTAATGCGTGTCGAGCTTCACGCCTTTCATGAGCTGCTCGGCGGCGTCGAACTCGGCCGCCTTCGAGAGGTGCGACACGTCGCCGGTGTGGATCATCATCGCCGGCTTTTTCGGCAACTGGGCGATGCGGTCGAGCGCCGCCTGCAACGTGGCGTTGGGATCGGGATTGGCTTCCTTGTTGAAGCCGATATGACTGTCGCTGATTTGAACGAAGGTGAACCCGTCCGCGGGGGTGGCCGCGAGCGCCTCTCCGAGGCCTAACGGGCGCGGCACCCCGCCAGCAACCGTCCAGACGATGCCGGTCCCGGCCCAGGCCAGGCATTTGAGCACGCCGCGCCGGCTTTGGCCCGCGTTCTCAGGCTTCTGCTTCTCCATAATTCCGCTCCTGTTGCGAGATCTGATGAAGCATAGATCGCCGGTGCGGCCGACTTATTCCCGCCGGAGATCCCAAGGATTGTCTCTGCACCGCGAGCTAGCCCCGCGCTCTCGCAGGGTCTACACACATCCTCGCAGACCGAGCGCGGGTTTCCGCCGCGGCCACGGGTTGGCAACCGAGACGAGGGACGTTCGCAAACATGACATTCTCGATTGCGGGCTTCTGTCCACGAACCCGTGAGTTTGGCTGCGCGCTCGCCACCTCGAGCATGGCGGTGGGCGGCCGAGCCTCATTCGTCGCGCCGGGCATCGGCGTGGTTCTGTCTCAGGCGCGCTCCGATCCCCGCCTGGGAATTCTCGGCTTGAAGCGCCTCGAGGCCGGCCGGTCCGCGCCGGAAACCCTTTCGGACATGATCGCGTCGACACCGCATTCCGCCTGGCGGCAACTCGGGGTCCTCGACTTGGACGGTCGCGTCGCCGACTTCACGGGTGCTCAGTGCGCGCCCGCGACGGGAGCTTGTGTGGGCCGTGGAGCGCTCGCGATCGGAAACGGCCTCGCCAACGATGCGGTCGTGGAGG
>Ga0210407_10003965_pt1 | contig 11824 bp, 5 predicted proteins | sample IncBWC27MmetaG_FD_150860 | JGI IMG/M metagenome (GOLD analysis project Ga0210407, IMG submission 150860) | Forest soil microbial communities from Barre Woods Harvard Forest LTER site, Petersham, Massachusetts, United States - Inc-BW-C-27-M | ecosystem: Environmental > Terrestrial > Soil >... | reverse complement strand
ACAACGTCATTTCATAGGGTTCGTGCCAGAACTTCAGGACGAAGTCGTTGTGGCGGACCGTGCCGTGCGGCTTGAGGAGTTCGCTCATCTGGGCCAAATCGACGGGGCGGTGGCGTTCGTGAATCTGGACCGAGTTACGGCCGCATAACGTAATATGCGGGCGGCCTTCTCCGGCCAGGTGACGGAACTCATGTTCCCCGCAGGTTCGACAGTCCGAGCGCGGCTTGTCCGCCGTCACCTCGGCGCGCTCATTTCTCCATACGTCGAAAGAAAGAAGCGTGCGACGGAGCCACTCATCGGCTCCGACAAGAAGTTTTATGGCTTCGGTGGCCGCGATGGACGCTGCGAGATTTACCGCCGAGTTCAGAATTCCCGCGGTCTCACAGGTTTGAAAAGTGCCTTGCGGAGGATCAGCGAAAATACATGCCAGACAAGCCGTCTTTCCGGGCAGCACATTCAGGGTCACGCCGTAGCTGCCGACGGCGGCGGTGTAGATCCAAGGCAGAGAATTCTTGACGGCAAAATCGTTGATCAGATAGCGGGTTTCGAAGTTGTCGGTACCATCGAGAATGAGCTGCACTCCATCGAGCAGAACTCCGACGTTCGCTGGGGTCAGATCGGCGACCTGAGGCTCGATCCCGATTTCAGAATTGAAGGCCGCAATTTTCCTGGCGGCGGCGATGGCTTTCGGCAAAGATTCGGCGGCGTCTGCTTCGTCGAAAAGCGATTGCCGCTGCAGGTTGCTAGGCTCGACGTAATCGCGGTCAATGATGCGGATTGCGCCCACACCCGCGCGGGCAAGCAGGGAAGAGATCGCCGAACCCGTGGCGCCGCAGCCCACAATAGCAATGCGCGAAGCCGTCAGCTTACGCTGGCCTTCCACTCCGATTCCTCGGAAAAGCTCTTGCCGCGAATATCTCTCGTCCAGTCCCAAAGCCGTCACCAATTCTTCGTGCACGAACCATTATGATAGGTGGGACATTGTTTTCAAAACGGAAGTGGAGGCATGGTTCCGCAATAGTTCCCCGGATAAAGTGAACGGACAAGCGCTGCAGTCCCGGGGCAGCATACAACATTGTTCTATAGCGTTTCATCGAACCGATTAACCCGCTACACTTTTTACAGAGGAGCCTGATTGCGACTGCGGGGGAGTTTGCTCAAAACCCTGATTGCGCTGGCGCTCTCGGCGATGTGTGCCGTGGCGGCGTCCGCCGGCTCCCCCACGCCCTTGCGGGCAAATCAGGAGCTGAGTCAATCTGGCGAGGCGCAATCCCCAGCCCTCCCTCCCGAGGATCCCATGGCTCAGTACGTGGGTGTGACGGTCCAAGACATAAGCTGGCCGGATATTCCGTCCGACGTCGATCAGAAGCGCTGGCGAGATCTTATTCCTCAAAAAGTGGGCGAACCGCTGGACCGGGACCTCATCCGTCAGAGTATCCACAAGCTTCACGACAGCGGACGCTTCGCCGATGTTCGCGTGGAAGCTGCACGCACCCCGGACGGCAAGGTTTCCTTGTCGTTCTTCACCACCTCGAATTACTTTGTTGGTGATGTTGACGTGCAAGGTGTACCGAACCGGCCTACCGCCGGGCAGGTAGCGAACGCCTCGAAGTTTCAACTGGGAGAACTGTTCACTCCCGACCAGGTCGAGCGAGCCCTAGCGAACATCAAGCGGCTCATGCAGGAGAACGGCTACTACCGTTCCTCGGTCAGCGAAAGTGAGCACAAGGATCCGGTGCGGCAGCAGATCGACATCTCTTTTCAAATCAATCCTGGGCCCCCAGCGCGACTGGGGGCTGTGACCGTGACGGGCAACCCGGGATACTCGCAGGGACAGGTTCAGGACATCGCGAAAATGCACCCCGGCGACCTGGTTTCGGTGTTGCGGGTGAGCAATGCGCTGGATCGATTGCGCAAGAAGTATTCGAAGCAGAACCGGCTGTTAGCTCAGGTTTCAATATCCAAGAAGACCTATCGCGAGGAAGCGAACGTAGTGGATTACAACTTTGACATTACTCCCGGGCCAAGGGTGGAGGTTACTACGGAAGGTTTTAAGATCAGGCGCGGCGTGCTGAAACAGAATGTGCCGATTTTCGAGGAGAACGCGGTGGATGAGGATCTCTTGAACGAAGGCCGGCGCAATCTGCTCAATTATCTTCAGAGCCACGGCTACTTTGATGCCAAAGTTGGAATGAAGCAACGTTCCGAGACGGCGGAAAACGAACTGCAAATTGTTTATGTGATCGATCCGGGTGCGCGGCACAAGCTAGTGAAAGTTGAGATTGCCGGGAACAAATACTTTTTGACGGAGCGTTTGCGATCCCGGATGCAGGTGCGCCCAGCCGAGCGATTCGAGTCGCGAGGCCGGTACAGCCAAGGATTACTCACCGGGGATATTCACGGGATGGAGGACCTCTACCGGGCGAACGGTTTTCAGCAGATCAAGATTACGAGCAGGGTCGTCGACGATTACGGCGGGCACGAAAATAACCTTGCGCTCGAAATCTCTGTCGATGAAGGTCCCCAAACGCTTGTGGGCGCATTTCACATGGAGGGCACTCAAGCATTCTCCGAAGAACAGCTCGCGGCCCACATCAACACGGCAAAAGGCCAGCCCTTTTCCGAGTTCGACATTGCGCAGGACCGCGACAATCTTCTGAACTATTATTTCAACCACGGATTTCCTAACGCCACTTTCGAGGCGGCGGCAAAGCCCATCCCCGGCGAAGCCAATCGCATGGACGTCACCTTCAAGATTCACGAGGGAGACCAGGTTTTCGTGGATCAGGTATATGTCTCGGGATTGAACTTCACCAAACCATTCATTGTCCAGCGCGAATTGCAAACCAAACCCGGCGACCCCCTCAGCCAGATCGACATGCTGCAAACCCAGCAGCGTCTCTACGATCTCAGCATCTTCAGCCAGGTGGGTACGGCGGTGCAAAATCCGAGCGGCGACGAACCACGGAAGAACGTTCTGGTCGACGTTGAGGAGGCCAAGCGCTACACGTTCAATTACGGCGTGGGGTTGGAATTCCAGACTGGCCAGCCTTCAGCCGTGGGCAGCAACCAGGCGAAAGGCCAGACCGGGGTAAGCCCGCGAGTCTCTCTCGGCATCACCCGTCTGAATTTCCGCGGCCGCAATCACACGATCACCTTCAAAGCTGATGTGGGCAGCCTGCAGCAGCGCGGCCTGGTTAGCTACACCGCTCCGCGGTGGTTCAACAGCCCCGCTTGGAAGTTGTCTTTGACCGGCTTTTACGACAACACGCTCGACGTGACCACATTTACCTCGCAGCGTCTGGAAGGATCGGTACAGGCCGAGCAAATCGTAAGCAAAGCCACCACCATGGCTTATCGCTTTACCTACCGCCGGGTCAAGGCCAGCAACATCAACATCAGCCCCGCCGAAATTCCACTGCTTTCTCTTCCCGTACGCGTCGGTGAACCGGGATTCAGCTACATTCGAAACAAGCGGGACAACAATATTGAAACTACTCGCGGCAGTTACACTACCCTCGACGCCGCAGTAGCAGCCAGTTACTTCGGCTCGGAAGCAGATTTCAGCAGTATCCTCACGCAAAATTCTACTTACCACGCTTTCGGTAAAAACAGGCCGACAGAGAAAAAATTCGTGTTTGCGCGTTCCACTCGAATCGGGCTCGAAAGCGCTTTTGGAAATACGCTGATCCTCCCGCCGGGGCAGGCTTGTCCGGACGTAAGTCAAACCAACTGTCCGTCGACCACCGTTATTCCGCTTGCGGAACGCTTTCTCAGCGGCGGTGGAAACTCCCATCGGGGGTTTGGTTTGAACCAGGCGGGTCCGCGCGACCCTGTGACTGGGTTTCCAGTGGGCGGAAGCGGACTTTTCCTGAATAACCTGGAATTGCGCTTCCCTCCGACAAACTTGCCTTACGTCCAGGACAACCTCAGCTTTGCTATTTTCGAAGACGCCGGAAACGTCTTCACCGATGGCCGGGGCATGCTGGACAACCTGCTCCGCTGGCGCCAGAAAAATCCGCAACTCTGTTTGCAGCCAGGCACTGCCAGCCAATGCGATTACAGCTACGTCTCTCACGCGGTCGGGGTTGGGGTCCGCTACAAGACGCCGATCGGTCCGGTGCGCTTCGATTTCGGGTACAATTTAAATCCGCCAGCGTTTCCAAGTTGCCAAGCGGTAGCCAGCTTCAAGGGCCAGGTGCAATCGTCCTATTGTGTGAATAACAGTATAGGCACCAATGGGACGGCCACGCTGCCTTATTTCGTGCCGCAGCACGCTTCGCACTTCAACGTTTACTTTAGTATTGGACAGAGTTTCTGATGAATAAGAAAAGTACGACCCTCGCTGCCATTCTCGCGCTGTTCACGATTGCCATGCCTGCCCGGGCGGGCGACGTCCTCGACCGCATCGTCGCCACGGTCAACAATCACATCATTTTGCAGAGCGAATGGCAGGATGCTGTACGGTACGAGGCTTTTGTCGATGGACGGTCCATCGACCAGGTGCAAGCTGCGGATCGAAAAGCTGCGCTCGACCACCTGATCGACCAGGAACTGTTGCGCGAGCAAATGCGCTCATCGGGTTACCGGCACGCCAGCAGCGAGGAAGTGGCGAAGCGTATTCAGGAAATCCGTAAACAGTATGGTGAAGCGGAAACTGAGGCCGGTTGGCAGGCCGCGCTTGGGCGCTACCGATTAACCGAGAGCGAACTGAATCAACGGGTCGCCCTGCAAATCGACTTGCTGGGTTTGGTGGATGCCCGGCTTCGGCCCAACATCGTCATAGATTCAAAAAGCATCGAAAGCTACTACAACCAGGAGCTTCTCCCCAAACTCCGGCAATCCGGCGCTGAGCAGGTTCCTCTTGCTGCGGTTACTCCTAAGATCAAAGAGTTGCTTACACAGCAGAAGATGAACCAGATGCTGGTTGCATGGCTGCAAGATTTGCGGGCTGGGAGCGAAATCAGCACTGAAACGGGAGGCCAGTTGCAGTGAGCGAAGCCCGCGCCAAGCCGCGCTGGCGCAGGTTCCGCAGCTATCTGCTGGTGGCGGGAGTTGCAGGGCTGCTCCTGTTGGCTGGGCTGGGTTGGTACGCGACCACTGATTCTTTCCAGGCCTTGGTACGTCGCCGCCTGGTTGCGGAGTTGGAACGGATCACCGGTGGCCGGGTGGATTTGGGCGGGATCCACACCGTTCCGTTCCGCTTCCAGGTCGACATTCGCGACCTGACCATCCACGGTCGCGAAGCCCCAAGCGAGGTTCCTTACGCGCATGTGGATCGGTTGGTCGCGCACCTCAAGCTTATCTCGGCATTGGAAGCTGAAGTCGGATTCTCCTCGCTCATTCTCGACCATCCCGTCTTCCACTTCATCCAATATCCCGACGGCACTACCAATCAACCTGTGCCCAAGTTGAAAGCGGCATCGGCTGGATCATCGATCGAGCGGCTGTTCTCACTTTCCATTGGCGAGTTCGAAGTGCGCCACGGTGAATTGCTGTGGAATGACCAGAGCACACCGCTGGACTTCGTCGCTCGCGATGTGTCGGCAGACATGACCTACTCTTTGCTGCACCGCCGCTACGACGGGAATCTGCTGTTGGGAAAGATCGATACCAAGTTTGAGGCGTATCGCCCTATAGCTTGGATGGCGGAAGCACATTTCGCCATCAGCCAGAATAATCTCGAAATCAAATCGTTGAAGGCGACTTCCGGGCGATTACAGCTGCAAGCGAGTGCTCAGTTACAAGATTTTCGCCAGCCGAAAGTTTCGGCCAAGTATGACGTCACGCTTGATCTGGCCGAAGCCAGCGCGGTTGTTCGGCGCCCCGAAATACGGCAGGGTATTTTGCATGCCAGCGGCGAAGGATCGTGGTCCTCGGCAGCTTTTTCCTCTTCCGGCAAGCTCTCGGTGAAGGATTTTGACTGGCGTGATAAATCGATCGGGCTGCGCGGAGCGACACTGAGCACTGACTACACCTTTGACGCGCAACGGATTGCGTTTTCTCAACTGCAGGCGAAATTGCTGGGAGGAGAAGTGAATGGCGAGGCCGAAGTTGTCAACTGGCTCAATACGCTGCCGCCCGGAAAGCCGGCTAAAGTGAACGTTGCGGAGGAGCAGAAGGGGAACGTTCGGTTGCGGCTGAAAAATCTTTCTGCTGGGGAAATCGCATCCGCCATAGCCTCGGCGGATCGTCCGCTGGAGCGCATGAACCTGGCGGGTGCAGCCAGCGGAACGATTGAGGCTCGGTGGCGCGGGTCTGTGCACAACCTGGAAGCTGAAGTTGCGGTAGACGTGGCACCCCCGGCTCGCCTGAATGCGGCGCAACTGCCAGTTACGGCGCATGCTCGGGCCAAGTACCGGGCAGCCTCGGATGACCTGGACATTACCGAGTTCAGCGCCTCGACTCGCACCACTCAAGTTCGTGCCGCCGGGACGCTCTCCTCGAGCTCCGCTCTAAACCTCTCGGTCACAACCACCGACCTTCGCGAGTGGCAGCCCGTGGTGAAGGCCGTCGGCTACGAGGAACAAATTCCCGTCACCCTGCGAGGACATGCCTCCTTCAACGGGACGGCTACCGGTAAAATCTCGGCCATTGACTTTGCCGGCAAATTGCAATCGGAAGATTTCGACGTACTGATTCCGGCCACATCACGCACATCCGAAAAGGATGTGCACTGTGATTCTCTGTTCGCGGACGTTCACCTCTCGCCGTATGTTTTTGCGGCGCACAACGGCAGGCTGCATCATGGTGAGACCGCCGCAGCCTTCGACCTCAGCGTCGGACTGCAAGCCAGGCGCCTCACCGATTCTAGCCCCATCGCAGTTCGCGTCGACTTGCGTAACGCCGACGTGGAGGAAATTTTAGCCTTAGGTGGATATGGCTTCCCGATCAGCGGGACCGCCAATCTTTTTGTCCAGATCGATGGCACCAAGGGGGACCCGCGCGGAAGCGGCCACATTGAGCTTTCGGACGCAGTAATTCACGGCGAACCGGTCCAGCACCTGGATTCCAAATTGGCGTTCAATCGCGACCAAGTCTCTCTCGACGACTTTCATCTTGCCTACTATGACGCGCACGTCAGCGGTACTGGCACCTACACATTTTCCACCCGTGCTTTCCGCGTCAACCTGACCGGAGATAACTTCAATCTGGCTCGCATTCCGCAGCTTCAGGCAAGCCGTGTGAGTGTGGACGGCCGCATGGATTTCACCGCCCAGGCTTCTGGCACCCTGGACCAACCGGTCTTCAATACGAACATCCGTTTGCGCGACCTTGCCTTCGACCACGAGGTCGTGGGTGACTATATCTTTGACGCGGTGACCCAGGGCCCCGAACTGCGTGTGAGCGGGCACTCGCAGTTCAAGACCGCGGAGTTGAACATCGACGGTACAGTTCAGTTGCGAGGAGATTGGCCTTCCACAATCAATCTGCATTTCAACCGTTTCGACATCGATTCCATTGTCAGGACTTACATGAAGGCGCGCGTGACGGGCCATTCGACAGTGGCAGGAGACCTGCTGCTACGCGGCCCATTGCGCAATCCTCGCGAACTGGAACTCGTCGGCAGTCTCCACGATTTCTTTGCCGATGTTGAAAACATTAAAGCCCGCAACAGTGGCCCCATGAAGTTTGCGATTGCCAACCAATCCCTCAAAATTGAACAGTTCCATCTGATTGGGGAAGGCACGGATCTAACCGTTGGCGGTGCAGTGCGGTTAAGCGGCGAGAAAGAACTGGATTTGCGCGCCCAGGGTCATGCCAATCTCCTGCTCATTCAGAGTTTCGATCCCGACTTCACTACCTCCGGGGAAGTCGCCGTGGACGTGGCCGTTGGAGGAACGGTCCACAAACCTGCGGTCCAGGGAAGGCTGCAAATCACGAACGGCTCGATCGCCTACAGTGATCTCCCAAGTGCGCTGAGCACGATTAACGGATCCCTGGTGTTCAATCAGGACCGGTTGCAAATCGAAACTCTGACGGCGCACGTCGGAGGAGGCGTGGTCACGTTCGGTGGATACGCCACCGCGTACAACCGCCAGCTCAATTTCAATCTGACCCTGCAAACCCAGGATGTGCGTTTGCGCTATCCGCCGGGGGTTAGCTCCATGGCGAATGCCGATCTGCGATGGACAGGCACCTCCGCGGCTTCCGTGCTGTCCGGAGACGTCACCGTCACGAGACTAGCGATCACTCCTGGATTCGACTTCGGCGCAAGTCTGGCACGCAGCGCTCAGAGTTCATCGCTGCCGCAGACCAACCCTTTGCTGAACCGCATCCGCATGGATGTGCACATCGTGACTACGCCGGAGCTGCAGATGCAAACTGCCGTGGTCCGGCTTTCCGGGGACGCTGACTTGCATCTGCGGGGAACGTTGGCTAAGCCGGTTCTGCTGGGGCGCGCCGACGTCACCGAGGGCGAGGTCTATTTCAACGGAACCAAGTACCGTATGGAACGCGGCGATGTAACCTTTGCCAACCCGGTTACGACGACGCCCGTGTTGGATTTGCAGGCGTCCACCCACGTTCGCGATTACGACATCACGGTCAACTTGAACGGTGGAGTCGACAAACTCAATTTAACTTATCATTCCGAGCCGCCTCTGCCCGTGGCCGATATCATCAGCCTGCTTGCCCTCGGCCAAACCCAGCAGCAATCGGCGCAGATGCAGCAATCCGGACAGTCGCCCTTTGCCCAACAAGCTTCCAGCGCAATACTGAATGAGGCGCTGAACTCCGCGATCAGCAACCGTGCGCGCAGCTTGTTTGGGATTAGCCACATCCGGGTTGATCCTCAAGGCATGAACACGGAAACTTCTCCCACCACCAGCGCGCCTGCGGTCACCATTGAGCAGCAGGTGAAGGATAATCTCACCCTGACCTACACCACCAACGTTTCTCAGACTTCTCAGCAGATCATTCAGGCGGAATATAACGTGACCCGTAATGTGTCGATCCTGGCGCTTCGCGACTACAACGGCGTGATCAGCTTCGAAGTACGCATTCGCCGGCGCAAGAAGTAGGCCGCCAAACGCTCGGCAGAAAAATCTGCAAGGATCCTGGACCTCCACGTTCCAGAAACTGAGGGGAGTGCAACTCCATCTCAGCGAAGGAGCATGCGATGCGGAAACAAAAGGGATTCTCGCTGATCGAACTGCTGATCGTGGTGTCAATTATTCTGATCATCGCGGCCATCGCGATTCCGAGCCTGGTGGGAGCAAAGGTGGCGGCCCACGAGGCATCAGCAGCCAACTCGATTCGCACCATCAACACCGCGCAAGTCACTTATCAGTCCGTATATTCCGCGATTGGATATGCGAATTCTCTTGCAGCACTAGGACCTCCAGCCTCGACCGGTTGCCCGGCTACAGGCCCGGCTTCCGGGAACGCGTGCTTGATTGACTTTGCGCTGGCGAACGCCACGACCCCAGCAAAAGCCAAGTCTGGATACTATTTCGGTGTAGGTGTGCCCGGCGGCGGTCCGCCAGATTCGGGGTATACGGTGGGCGGTGCTCCGGCTACGTTCAATCGGACCGGGGTTCGAGGCTTCTGCTCCAACGAGGACGGCGTCATTCATGTTGCCCCGGCCTGGAACGCTGCGCCTCCGATGGCAAGTGCGACTTGCCTCAATGCGCCTTACGTGCAGTTGCAGTAGTCGTCCCTGGTAGCGATGGCATCTTGCCTCGCTGGTTACGACGGCACGAACTAGCTAGTCCTTCTTCTGGCTGGCGCGCTTTGCCTTGATCCATCCTTCCTTGACGATCTGCCGTGCGCGGCCGATGGCGAGAGAATCTGCTGGAACGTCGTCGGTGATACACGAACCAGCACCGACATAAGCACCCTGCCCGATCTTTACCGGCGCAACCAAAGTTGAGTCACTGCCGATGAATGCGCCGTCTTCAATCACCGTAGTATGTTTACGCTCGCCATCGTAGTTGCAGGTGATGGTGCCGGCTCCGACGTTCACGCGCTCGCCGATCTCCGCGTTTCCAAGATAGCTGAGGTGGTTGGCCTTGGAACCCTTGCCCAGACGGGTTTTCTTGGTTTCCACGAAGTTTCCCACGTGTGCGCCCTCGCCGATTTCGCTCCCGGGACGGAGCCGGGAGTAAGGGCCGACTTCCGCGCCCTTCATCACCTGGGCCTCGTCGACAATGCAGCCCGAACGAATGAGCACACCGTCGCCGATCACGGAGTTGGTGATAACAGAGTAGGAGCGGATACGGCAATCGCTGCCAATGCGCGTCTTGCCAAGAATCTGCACGAAGGGCTCAATGACCGTGTCTGCGCCAATCCCAACGTCGCCATCGATCACGCAGGTTTGGGGATAGAAAATCGTAACCCCATCCGTCATCAACTGCCGGCACTTGGCCATGCGCATGCGCCAGTCGATCTCCACCAGTTCGGCGCGCGTGTTACTTCCCAGGATCTCATGAGGATCGCTCGCGGCCACCGCCATCACGGATTTCTTCGCTTTGCGCAAGACGGCCGCCATGTCGGTGAGGTAGAACTCGGCGTGGGGATTGTCGTTGTTCAGTTCGTCGATGTGGGCGAAAAGCATCTTCGCATCGAAAGCGTAAAAGCCTGAGTTGATTTCGCGAATCTTGCGTTCCGCCAGGGTGGCGGATTTCTCCTCGACGATGGCTTTCACGTCCGGGCTCTTTGGGCTCTTGCGGATCACCCTTCCATAGCCCGTCGGATCCTCCAGCCGCGCTGTCAGGATTGTCATCGCGGGGCGCTCTGAGCTATGAAAGTCGCGCAGCTTCTGAATGGTTTGGGGAGTAATCAACGGAGCATCCCCGGAGAGCACGACGACTTCATCGTACGGTTCTAAAGCTTCGCGCGCCACCATCAGCGCGTGCCCCGTCCCGCGCTGCGCAACTTGCAGCACAAAGTTAACCCCAGTGTGGGCAACTGCCTGGCGTACGCGATCTGCCTCATGTCCGATGATGGCGTAAATATCCTGTGCCAGCGCGACATTGCTCGCGGCAGCGATTACATGTGCCAGCAGCGGCTTTCCTCCGACCTCGTGCAAAACCTTGGGATGTTTCGATTTCAGGCGCGTCCCTTTGCCTGCTGCCATAATTGCGATGGCAACGCGCGGGATGGGATGAGGATTGCTCTTAGCCTTGGACATTAAATCCAATATACCGCGAGTAGTGTTGTCGCGGGTGTCGCCCATGAAGAGGCGTATGCCACGAAATCTTTGTGTACCTTCGTGTCCTTTGTGGTTATAGCACTTCAACTTCATCAACCACAAAGGACACGAAGGTACGCAAAGGTGCCTGGCCGAAGTTCATACTGAATTTAGGTGCTGGTTGTTTGGGTCTTCGAACTAGTCCGCTCATCGGAACGCACCCTTATCGCCAGTTCCAGCAGATCGCGGGCAATCCGATCTGTAGCATGCCGTGCCACCTCGCCCTCGTCCAGATAATCACTGATCACCGGAGTGACGCCCAGTTCTTTGATGGCGTTCTGGTCGACCACGACCTGGGTCGCTCCTTCCAGCGCATATTTGGCTTTTAACTGTGCTGAGATATGGGTGCGGTTGAGTAGGGCGTAGTCGAAAATGCGTGTCTGGGCATGGCCATTGAGTGCCCGGATATGGTCGGCAGCAGTGCGTCCCAGACTCTCGTTGGCCTGGGTCATCAGGTTACAAATATAAACTTTGGTTGCTGGTGACGAGGCAATAGCCTGTGCGATCCCGCGCACCAACAAGTTTGGAATAAGGCTGGTGAACAGTGAACCGGGGCCGATCGTGATCAGGTCGGCGCGGGCAATCGCTTCCAAAGTTTGGGGAAGGGGTTCTACATCGTGCGGAACCAGA
>Ga0210407_10003964_pt1 | contig 11825 bp, 10 predicted proteins | sample IncBWC27MmetaG_FD_150860 | JGI IMG/M metagenome (GOLD analysis project Ga0210407, IMG submission 150860) | Forest soil microbial communities from Barre Woods Harvard Forest LTER site, Petersham, Massachusetts, United States - Inc-BW-C-27-M | ecosystem: Environmental > Terrestrial > Soil >... | reverse complement strand
CCCGGTGTGCTGCCATCCCTGGGAACCAGGCGGCAGGGGAGCCATAGGTGGTCAATGTCCATCTCTACCAGCAGAACCCATTTACCATCCGGTGACAAATAGGAGCGATGCGCCATTGCCGGTTCGTCTTGGGGGAGGTAGATATCTCGCACTCCGATCCGGCTCTCTTCGGCCGCCGCGATCCCCATGTGGACTCCCATCTTGATCTCCGAAAACAGCACCTGCCGCGGACCGGTCCAGACAAGTCCAGAGGCGTTTCTCAACAGTGGTTGCGGCTCACCGCCGAACGTGGGAACCACCCAGGTGTCCCAGTGAAATTGCGCGTCCACCGTCGTATACGCAATGCGCGAGCCGTTCGGAGAAAATGTCGGGCTCATTTTGATTACGTTATCGTGCGTCAGTTGTACCGGCTCGCCATCGGGAAGGATTTTGACGTAAAGCTCTCCGGGCCCAAGGAACGTGGAGTAACCGCGAATAAACGCCAGCATCCGTCCATCGGGCGAGAGCGCAGGCTGGCTCACTGAATCGGGCAACTGCGTGAGCTGCACCCACCGCGACCGGTCCAGGGGGCTGGACTGGCCGCGCACCCAGAGGACAGTCACGATGGCAAGCACAGCCAACGGCACTGCCGCAATCGCTGCAAGAGTGCGCCACGGCCGCCGGTCATTCGCAGGAATCGCGGCGACAACGGGTGGTGACAGACGCCGATCCGTTGGTATCTCGTTCGTAACCTCGCTTTGCCCGCCGGGCGTTTTTTCTAGTCGCAGCGGTACGACTGGATTCGGCAACTGTCGCACGGTGCCGATGAAGCGGTAACCTCGCTTGGGAACCGTTTCGATGTATGGGGGATCCTCGCCCAACGCCTTCCGCAAGAGGAAGATGTGGTTGGATAGGCTGCCCTCCTCGACGACGGTGTCGGGCCACAGCAGGCGCATCAACTCTTCCTTCTCAAGCAGATGGCCGTGATTGCGGACCAAAAGCAATAACGTGTCGAACGCTTTCGGCGTGAGGACTAGAACCTCGTTGCCACGTAATAACCTGCGCTCCGTGGGTTCCAGTCGGAACGGACCGAATTCGTAGAGTCGTGGAGTATCCCTGTGCGCCGTCTCTCTGGGAGCAGCGAGAGAATCGCGGGTGCTTTGTGAGCCGCCTCGCCGGCCGATGTCGTCGCTCATGGCCCTCTCATAAATCCTTGTGAGAATTTAAAGAGATTCTTGTGAGTCTGCCGAGAGTACTTCCGGGACGCCCCGCAGGCATAAACCAGCCGTAGGGCCGGACCGGATTACAGCCAAATTTTAGCACACCGAGGCCATTTCGATTCCAACAGGGGAACCAACATGACACACATGACCATTCGCCCGATCAGTCCTCAAATCGCCTTCTGCGCGGCCCTCTTGGGCGCCCTGTTCACCCTCGCCTCCACCGTCGCGCTTGCCGACCAGTCCGCCGGACCCGCCCCCGTCACTCGCTTCGCGAAAATCTCGCTCGCCGGCCTCGACCTCTCGACGGCTGAGGGTGCTCGCGCCGCATTTGAGCGCATAAAGACCGCCGCCGAGCGCCTCTGTTTCCAGGTCGAGAATGATCCGTATCGGGAGATCTATGAGGCCTGTGTGCGGGAAACCTTGGCCAACGCCGTCCGGCGAATCGATGCGCAGATAGCGGCGAAGTAACGACGACCGCCAGTGGGTTCGGCAGCCCAATTCCAGTTGCGTGCGTTTCTCAAAATCAAAAGGAGATTCAACATGCGTCTTATCAACCTGATTGCAACAGCCGGACTGAGTTTTGGAATCAGCATCGCGCCGCGTCTGGCCTATGCGGCCGATGTGTATTACACGACGAGCTTCGCACCTCAGCCAGTTGCAGAAATCCTCGCGATCACGGTCAGTGAGCACGACGCAGTCACGATCACCGACATCGGCTCGACGGGAGTGCCGGGCTGCGCTTCTCTGGCAATGTCAAAATGGGGACTCCTGTACAGCATGTGCGGTCCGTTGTTCGGGGCACAACAGCTCGCCACCATCGATTTGACCACCGGGCACGCAACGTTGTTCGGTACGCCGGTACCAGGGCTGGCGGTCATGGCCATAACATTTGGGCCGGATGGGACACTGTACGCGGTCGGGGATTGCAGTCCTGGTGGACCTACATTCGAGTGCGGGGCCGGCGGTGACGCAACGTACAACTCTCTCTATACGGTCGATGTGACTACCGGCGCGTTCACTCGCGTCGGCTCGACAGGCGCGCCGCAGTACTTCATGGACCTGGCGTTTGATCGTCATGGCCACTTTTTCGGCGTGACGACCACGTTGAACCCGTCTTACGTGCCGGCGATCTTGTACCAGCTCGATCCAGCGACTGGGGCGGCCACTAAGGTCGCCACCCTTATTGGAAGTTCACAAGTGATGGGGCTGGCGTTCGGTGACGACGACCAACTCTACGGAACGGACTTCGTGAATAATCCAGGCCTATATCTCATTGACATGAAGACTGGCTTTGAGAGGGCGATCACGGCGCTGCCGCGAGGCTATTCAAGTGGTCTCGAACCCGTGAGCCATCACAACAACGACTGACGGGCGGCAACACCCACGAGCAAACGCGCCCCGCCGATAGCGCCGGGGCGCCAGGCCGAAGCCGGTCCCGGGATCGACCGCGCGGTCTGGAGCGTTGTTTACCGCTACTGAGCCGGGAACTCCCCGTCTGAATTTTGAGTACCGAAGCCTTACATGGTTGGACCGAGTTCCGCTCGTCCCAGACGCAGCTTTCCATGCGGATTCCGTACAAAGTGGCGTCCCTAAGGGGAGAAAGTTCGAACCAACTATTAGAAATCCTTGAAGAATGGAACGACTACCTCGAACGCTAACGCCCGCATTGCCAGGAACCGAGACCATAATATTTGAGCGACGCTGGAAAATCTCCAACGAATTTCCGGGGATTTTCGGGAGTTACCAAGTATCTGATCAGATTTTCGCCGGATAGGAATAACCGAATAACCCCCGCTTAGAATTGACCAGTCCAAAGATCGACAACATGAGGGTTGGCTCCTTAAGAACACGTTTTTTGGCGCACGAAATTGGCGTAATCGTCCGGGCTAATACCGATCTACGAGCGTTTTGCTAATCCTTCGGAGCGGCCAATGACTGCCTTCTCTTTCGAACGCGGGAGCGGATCGGAAAAGCCTTCAAAGGCACTGCTCGGATTCCAGTCTTGAAGACTATACACGCGCTTGCCGCGCAATCCTGTTACACCCTCGTTCCATGCGAGAAGCATCCGCTTGCCGATATCCTCAAAAGCGGCGTAGCGTGTCATCGCTTCTCGCACCCGAGGCGCGATATCTGAAACCGCATCACTGATCGCTTCGACGATTTCGACTTGTGCTTTGACGGAAACGCCAAACGTGGCGGCGATGAACTTTCCGAGACTCTTACCCGGACTCCAGGTTTTCTTGCCCATAAAGCTGATGCCGGGAGGATTTTGTTGGTATCCGGGGTACGCGACCGTCGTAATCATATCGTAGGCCGGTGAAAGGTGAACATCAGCCCGCGATGCATAAAGCAGCGCTAGATTCTTCGCGTGACAATCGGCGTTGCGTAGCGCGTAAGTTAACAGCAGCGTTGTCGCGAGCTGGCGGAAGGTTTCGAGCTGTGTAGCGCCAGGAACGTGATCGCGAACGGCCCTAGCGACGCGCTCCCAAGTGGTCTCGTACTTCGCGGCAGGGCGTAGTCCCAGCAGAGCGCAGAAATCTTCCATTCCCAAACGCAACTGTCCATTGTCATTCACATCGAAGCGATGAACGACGAGGGCGTTACCGTCCTGCGAGAGCTCGGTTCTAGCCGTGGGCAGGACTCGCGCTGCCACCTGCATGCAGAGGTGCTCGTTCAGGGTAATGTAAGGGAGTCTACCGGTGGATCCTTTGATGATGTGGCGGTGGGTCAGCAGTGTGGTCTTTTTGTGGACGGCGCCTCGCCCGGCATCTTCACTCTGCGTGTCGAGGAACTTCGGCACGACTCCTGAAACGCCACTAGCCGCATGTTGTCGGACCAGCTCCGCGAAGGCTTCTTCTGAATTGTCCCCCTGGAGAAGTTCGGCGACTTCGACCGGTTGGGTCGGCTCATCGAGTTTCGCGCCCGCCGCGGCGACCTGAATGCGGCCGACCATGTTTCGTCCGATGACGGAAAGGAGCGCCATGGGGCTAGCCGTGATTTGAGGGCCGAGTTGCTCTTGGAGCACTTGCAGAAGGTACCCCTCAGGAAGATTCATTTGGAAAACGGGATGCAGCGTGTCGTCCCATACATAGGACTCGGTACGCACCGGCATCGTGAGTGACACGAAGGCGTCTGTTGGTGTGCTCGCATGGTAGGTGAGCACGCTGCGAAAGTCGCCCACCGACTCAAGCACCGCGACATCCCGGCCGAGGACGTAGGCTGACAGCCTCATGATTTGGCCCGTTCACGGCGCAATTCATCGAGCGAGCCGGATTGGCCGATGTCGGTGAATTCGATTTCGACGCCGAGCACTGCGAGCACCGCCAGGAGTTTGCGGGAACCAAATTCCGACGCGCGTCCGCGCTCGAAGCGGGAAAGGGATTCCGGGGTTACGCCGGCCTGGTACGCAACTGCTTTTTGCCTCAAGTGGAGAACTTGGCGGCGGGCCGCCACTGCAGCTCCCAGTTCCTGGAGTGTCTTCATATTGATATATACGTCATGATATTGGCATATTTTGCCATTTATTGATGTATATATCAATATTCTCGCCGAGATTCATGGAAATCACGCAATTCATTGATTTCACTCACTGGGCAGGTATCCGAGCCCTAGTGCACCGCAGAAATGCTTGAGCCGTCCGGGGATTCATTTTTCCCAGTTTTCTCTCAGCGGCGTGCTGCGCCAGCCTGCGAGAATAGGACAATGCCGCCTCACACGCTTCCGCGCTCCGCGTCCGCTCTATTCAGCCATGTCATGGCCGACAACGCGCCGCTGTACCGGGCCATTCTCGATGTCTTCGCGGCATCGAAGCGCCAATTCCGCCTGCATCTGCGCCCCGACGACGTGCTCGCCGAAGCGACTTGGCCAGGCGGTCCCCCTACGCCGGAGACCGTCCAGCAAGCCCTCGGACAGCTCGTCGACTGGGGCAATCTGCAGTCGCAACCGGACACAGCCCGGGTCGCGACAATCGAAGACTTTTACCGCAAACGCCTGCTCTACCGGATGACCTCCGGCGGAGAAGCGGTCGAGGCGGGGTTGCAGGCATTCGTCGAGGCTCTTGCGCGGCGCGCTGAATTGCAGTCCGTGGCGCTCGACGATATCCGGGCACGCCTCATCTCCCTCGAGCAGCTCATGCGCGAATCACCCCCCGATGCGGCCAAGGTCCACGGCGCACTTCGGGACCTCGTGCATGTGTTCGAAGACTTATCGAACAACGCGGAGGCAGCGACCGGAGCGGCCCGACGCACTCGAGCAGCGGCTCGACACGGAACTGGCAGAACAACGCCTCATCTTGTCCGCCCAGGAGCGTGCGTTGCTCGAGGAGCATCTCGAGAAGGAGATCGCTGCCAACTTGCAGCGTATGATTCGCGACACGGAGGAGCGGGTCACGGCGATCAACGTCGAACTGCATAAGCGGCCCACCTCCACCGGGATGCGCTACAGACTGGTCTGGGAGCCCCTCCCTGAGAACGACGAGAATGCAGTGCCCGGACTTGAGCTGGCGCGCAAGCGGTTGCTCAATACCAGTTCGGATGCCTGGTCCGCCGAGGACCGGCGGCTCGTCGGCGAATTTCTCCAGGCGCGCATCGATGCGGAACGGCAGCGCGACGAGCGCGGCACGTTATACGATAGCCTGGCGCGGGCGCTCGACTATCGCCGCTGGCATCGATTCACCGTCGAACGCAACCAGGACCGGCAGTGGAAGCCGCTCTCCGGCCCCGCATCCAGCGGCGAACGGGCTCTCGGCCTGACGGTACCGCTTTTTGCAGCAGCCAGCAGCCACTACGAGAGTTCGGACCCCCACGCTCCGCGGTTGGTGCTGCTCGACGAAGCCTTCGCCGGCATCGACGACGAGGCGCGCGCGAGCTGCATGGGTTTGATCCGTGAGTTCGATCTCGACTTCGTGATGACCAGCGAGCGCGAATGGGGTTGCTATGCGGAGATACCCGGTCTCAGCATTTGTCAGATCGTGCGCCGCGAAGATATGGACGCCATCTTCGTGTCGCGCTGGTCGTGGGACGGCCGCGAGCGTCGCGAGGAAGCGGATCCCGTGCGCCGCTTCCCGGAAGCCGCCGTTGCGGGCGAATGAGCAGGGATCCCATTGACGGGATACGCCTCCAGAAGCTGCTGGGCGGTATCGAACTCGCGAATCTGCGCCAGCGGCTCCGCGCCCGATATGAAAGAGGCGCGTCGCGCGACGAATTTACCCTGACGGATCTCTTGGGCCACGAACGCCGCGCGCTCGCCGGCCTGCTCGGCCGGCGCGCCCTCGCCGCAGGCTCCATGCGCATCCGGCGCTCCGAACTCGACGCAGCGCTGGACCATGCGGGAATCGCAATCACACTGCGCGAGGCGCTGGAGTTCCTCGACGGACCGTTGTCCGACCGCCGGGCCGATCGAGTGGCGCGCGAGCAAGCGTGGAGTGCCGCGCTCTCTCTCACGGCGGAGCCGCGACTCGCCGCTCTGTTGACCGATGCGACCGGCACCGCACTGGTGAAACGCCTCTCGGGTAGCGATCCTGCGCGAGCCGAACTGCTGTTGGTGCAGGCCGCTTGCGTACTCGGCCGGCTGCCAGGGCACGGCATCTCACGGGCACAGCTCGCGGCCGAAGTTCTGGGCGACTCGCACAGCCTCGACAACGGACGTCCCGTCGCAACCATCGTGTTGCGGGCGTGCGCCGCCGAGACGTCTATCGATGTCATCGAAGCGGCTGGACTACAAGACGCCGAAGAATCTGTCCGCGACCGTTGGGCTCTTCTGGGTATCACGGTCAATGAGCTGGCACTCCCAGCGCTATGTCTCAACCTCCCGGGTCTGGACATCGACGTCGCGCGTCTGTCCCCGGGCGAGCCAGTGCACCTATCGCTGCGCACTCTGTTACGCCGCCCCCCCACCTGGCATGTGGCCCAACGCGACGTGTTCGTCTGCGAGAACCCCAACATCGTCGCCATCGCCGCCGACCGCTTAGGCGCAGCTTGCGCGCCCTTGACCTGTACGGACGGGATGCCGTCAGCCGCCCAGCAAACCCTGCTCGCCCAGCTCGCCTCCGCCGGTGCCCGACTGCGCTATCACGGGGATTTCGATTGGGCTGGTTTGGTCATTGGCAATTTCGTGATGCGTGAATTCGGGGCGGAGCCCTGGCGCTTCGGGGTCGCGGACTACCTGTCGGCGACCGCAGACCACAGAATAGCGCTGCGGGGCGACAAACCCGTCGTGGCGCGATGGGACGATCGACTCACCAGCGCGATGTCGGAGCGGCGAGTCGTCGTGCATGAAGAGGGTGTGGCTGAAACTCTGATGATGGACCTTGCGGCGAGCATGGACTCGGAGCGGGTGCCCGAATAGGCCGTATGCAACGGCGCGTCGTTTGAGGCCAACGATTCCAAGTCGTCGATCTCATGATTCGGCGTGTGTCTACTTCCGAGCGGATGAACGACGAATCGTCGTCTTGGCCGTGTTCGATGGCAGCTGGGATCGCGCGATTTGGCAGCACCGGACTTAGTGAACGACGAAGGTAGACCTTTCCGAAGACTTGCGGAGGATGTCGCATGATGGGCACGTTCGTGGATCTTGCTTGGGGCACCGACTCTGTTCAGACCGCTTTAAAAACGGAGAGGCCCTCGTCGCCAGAAAACACCGTAAGGCCCAAAGGACTTCGAACCCTCGCAACGTCCGTAAGTCATTAAAAAAGACCGGGAAACGCCGCCGGATATAGCGATACCAAACTTGTGAATCTCCGGCCGTAGAAGCGGCCGAAATTTTCGAACCCCTGAAATTTCTTGCGTTTACAGCGTCTTACGATGCACTTTTGACAGACGCGCAGGAAGTGGCGTCCCCACGGGGATTCGAACCCCGGTTCTCACCGTGAAAGGGTGGTGTCCTAGGCCTCTAGACGATGGGGACAGGCCGTGAATCAAACGCGGAAATCAAATCAACCCAAATCGAATTCTGGTGGAGCCAGGCGGGATCGAACCGCCGACCTCTTGCATGCCATGCAAGCGCTCTCCCAGCTGAGCTATGGCCCCACATGGAGGCGCGGGACGTTACCTGACAGGGGTCACTTCGTCAAGAAAATGAATGAGCTACGCGGCCCAGTGTCGCAAAGCGGCGGCAAGCCGCGATAGCGTCTCATCTTTGCCGAGAATGGCCAATGTGCCGTCGATGGGCGGCGACACCGTGCCTCCGCAGACCGCCAATCGGATGGGTTGTGCAAGTTTGCCCAGCGAGATGCCCTTGGAGGCCGCCAGAGCGTTGATGAGCTCGTGAATGACCGGCGCGGACCACTCCGAGAGCTGACTGAGTTCGACCGCTGCTTGGGCCAGGAGCGCCAATACGTCGGCCGTCACGTGTTTGCGGACCGCTTTTTCGTCGTATGCCGTGGGCGGCCGAAAGAAGAACGCGCTATTGACGGCCATTTCCCGCGCTGTCTTGGCGCGCTCGCGTTGCGACAACACGATGGCCTCGAGCTGCGCATCATCAGCCGAGTGGATGCCGTCCTGCTCCAATTGCCAGCGCAGCACCGGAACGATGCGCGCCGCGGGAACCCGCATCATGTGCTGTTGATTGAGCCAGGCGAGTTTTTCGGCGTTGAATGCCGAGGCGGATTTATTGACATCGCGTATATCGAACAGGCGAATCATCTCTTCGATGGTGAAAATCTCCTGATCGCCGTGCGACCATCCCAAGCGCACCAGGTAGTTGAGCACGGCTTCGGGGAGGAATCCTTCGTCGCGGTATTGCAATACGCTCACCGCGCCGTGGCGCTTTGAAAGTTTGGCGCCATCTGAACCCAAAATCATGGGCAGGTGCGCATAGACCGGCGGCGCAACGCCCAGGGCCAGCAGCATGTTCAGCTGCCGCGGCGTGTTGTTGAGATGATCATCGCCTCGAATCACATGCGTGATCTGCATGTCCATGTCGTCGACCACCACGCAAAAGTTATACGTGGGCGTGCCATCGGAGCGCGCAATGATCAGATCGTCGAGTTCGGCGTTCTGAAACACCACGCGGCCGTGCACGACGTCGTCGACCACGACTTCTCCGGCGAGGGGATTCTTGAAGCGCACGACGGGAGCCACGCCGGGGAGAGAATCGGTGCGCTCGCGCCAACGGCCGTCGTAGCGAGGCTTCTCGCCGCGCGCGGTTTGCTCGGCGCGCATCTGCTCCAATTCTTCCTTGCTGCAATAGCAGCGATAAGCGCTGCCCCCGGCGAGCATCTCGTCGATGACTTCCTTGTAACGCTCAAAGCGCTTGGTTTGATAAAAGGGCCCTTCATCGTGCACCAGTCCCGCCCACTCGAGGCCATCGAGAATCTGCTGGATGGCGAGGGTGGTCGAGCGCTCCAAGTCGGTGTCTTCGATGCGAAGGATGAATTGACCGGCATGATGACGGGCATACAACCAGCAGAACAGCGCCGTCCGCAATCCCCCGATGTGCAAAAAACCGGTGGGACTGGGAGCAAATCGGGTACGGACTGTCATAGGCCCCGGGCTTGAAGAATTTAAAGGGCGCAGAGTTTAGCAGAGGCCCGGCAGAGCGCCGTGTCGTTTGTCTTGCCGGCAAGCCGATGTCATACTTTGCCGCTGACTAGCGGGCGGTTAGCTCAGCGGTAGAGCACTGCTTTCACACGGCAGGGGTCACAGGTTCAATCCCTGTACCGCCCACCATGAAACCATGGGGACCGATTGTCTCAGCCGGAATCGCCCGCGTTAGATTCGTGGTAGCCGGCGTTTGGGCCGGGGGATGGCGCGGGATCGATCTCCGCTTGGCAGCCTGAGCTGTTGCCGAACATCGCCGGGGACGCCTGGGCGTTGCCACCCTTGCCCGCGAGCCGTTTCAGAAGCCTAAATCCGCGCTTGGCAAGCACGAGCATCCGCGGCAGTGGTTTCCGGCAAAACGCAATCTTACGCACGTAGTTTTCGACATACCATTCAACGCGCGTGCCGGCAGGGAAAAAAATCGTATCACCGACACTCAGGCTTCGCGTCGCTCCCGCGTGGTCTTTGATGACAACGCCACCTTCAATTACGTATAAAGTCTCGTCTACGTCGTAGTACCAGTTGAATCGTCCAGCCGTGCAATCCCAGAGAAAAGTGGTTGCGGTCCCGTCCGCACTCTGCGATACAAGCCGATTGCGCGCGACCGGCTTGCCTTCGAGAACCCAGTCCGGATAAATCGGCGACGGGTTCAAGGTAACCTCTGCGGCTGTCATTTTGATGGAGCTTTCAACAGCCATTTCCTCTCCAGAAACATCCGGGACACGACGATCCGATACTGCTGCGTTTTCATCATGCTCGTAGTCAACCACAACGGCAATCTTCTATAGGAAACTACGATGGTCCGCCCTCCGGCGTGCCCTTATGACGCAAAATAGCGACATACGATCCCTCGCTGGGAGTGCGCAACAAACAGGGGAGAGTCTGGACAGGCGAAATTTGTACGTCGGTGCGGTAAGGCACATAGAGACTGGCGATGGCGAGTTCTGTACCGCCCACCACTAGAAAAATAGGGATTTCCTGCCCATTTCACCTTCCCCTCAAAACCCCGCCCGGACTTGTATAGGTCGCAGCAAGCGACGCAGGCGTCGCTTGACGGTGAACGGCAACACCTTGAGGGAATCAACCACCGGACGGTCGCCCGGCGCCGTCGGACTCAGGCCGGCGCGTTCCAGCCAGCTGTTGACGCGGTAAAGATGTCGCCTACGGGCAGTGACATCGCTGAACCAGAGAATTCCCAGCGAAATGGAGACCGCGTCGCCGTTTTGCACCCAGTGTGGAAAGCATGGTGGGATATGGACCCCTTCGCCTGTAAGCAAATTAACTTCAACCGAATGCTTCTGCAGATGCTCGGCGTAGCGCACGAGTTCGCCGTCGCCCCGAAAATACGCCTTCAGGCTGTCGTGGTCGAGGACCGCCGCGTCTGAGCCGTCGGCAACGGAAAGTTTCTTGGAACCGCGAATCTGGAGCAGGAAATTGTGCTCCTCGTCCAAATGAAACGGCGTCGTCGCTCCGGGCGAGCTCACGAAAATATCCGCGCGCGGCGCCGACAATCCCGGCGCAATGCGTTCCGACAGCGGACGGAACTCGTCGATGATTTGTCCGAGTAGCGAGGCGTATTCGGGATCCAAGCCCACGTTGCGCAGCTGCATCCAGGCGCTGCAGCTTTCGATCTGAGCAATTGTCTCCACGGCAGACAACGCCGGGCGAGCCAGATGACGGTCCACACAGGTGCGCTTCGGCGCGTTCGGGTCGATCGAGGCATCCACTTGATTGATCGCATGATCTCCCCGGAAATACAGAATCGGTGCGGCGAGCGAGCGCGCGAGTTCGACCAGGCGCGGAAGCTGCAACAGAGGATGGGCGACCAGATTATGGGTAATCTTGAAGGGGTAACGGTCGAAGAACGCTGCAAACTGGTCTTCGTCGAGCGACAACAGCTCACGGCGATGAGAGGTTTCCATGGTGCTCAGTCGACGTCAAAGGGAAGATGAACTCGGTAGGCATCCCGGCCCAGGCGACGGACGCCCGGGCCCCCATGGGCCAAGGCTACCGCGGTGAGGTTGCCGGCATGCTCTCGATTCGTCGTTGTGACCGAGGGATTTGCACTTCTGCCGCGGCCGGCGGG
>Ga0210407_10003959_pt1 | contig 11830 bp, 9 predicted proteins | sample IncBWC27MmetaG_FD_150860 | JGI IMG/M metagenome (GOLD analysis project Ga0210407, IMG submission 150860) | Forest soil microbial communities from Barre Woods Harvard Forest LTER site, Petersham, Massachusetts, United States - Inc-BW-C-27-M | ecosystem: Environmental > Terrestrial > Soil >... | reverse complement strand
GCACGCGCGTTCTCTCGGACTGGCTGAAGATAAAGATCACGTCCAACCCGGGCGAGACTTTTCTGGATCGCATGATCGCGCTGGTAGAGGGAGCCGAGCGGCAGAAGACGCCAAACGAAATCGCGCTCAATATTTTGCTGGCCGGCTTGACGATTATTTTTCTGCTTGCGGTCGTGACTCTCCAGCCGTTCGCGATTTACTCCGGTTCACCGCAAACCGTGTTCGTGCTGGTGTCGTTGCTCGTTTGTTTAATTCCGACGACGATTGGTGGACTTCTCTCCGCCATCGGAATTGCCGGCATGGACCGTCTGGTGCAGCACAACGTGTTAGCCATGTCCGGGCGAGCGGTCGAGGCCGCCGGCGACGTCAACACACTTCTCCTCGACAAAACTGGAACGATCACGCTGGGCAATCGCCAAGCCTCGGAATTTGTCCCAGCCCCCGGGATCACCGAAGCGCAGATGGCAGACGCTGCCCAACTTTCTTCTTTGGCGGATGAAACTCCGGAAGGCCGCTCAATCGTTGTGTTGGCCAAGGAGCGTTACGGTCTTCGGGGCAGGGAATTGGCTTCTCAGGAAGCTACATTCATTCCCTTCACAGCGCAAACCCGCATGTCGGGCGTGGACATGGATGGCCGCGAGATTCGCAAGGGCGCGGTGGATGCCATCACAAAATATCTCACTCAGCACGGCACCGTTCTGCCCAAAGAAATCCAAGCCGCCGTCGAGACCATCGCGCGCTCGGGAGGAACGCCGCTGGTGGTCGCTGAAAATCGCCGTGCCCTTGGCGTGATTCACCTCAAGGACATCGTCAAAGGTGGAATGCGCGAGCGCTTCGATCAGCTCCGTGCCATGGGAATCAAAACCGTGATGATCACCGGAGACAATCCGCTGACCGCAGCTGCGATCGCGCGAGAAGCCGGCGTCGACGACTTCCTCGCGGAAGCAACTCCGAAGGACAAAATGGATCTGATCCGCGGCGAGCAGAAGCAAGGCAAACTGGTGGCGATGACCGGCGACGGCACCAACGACGCCCCCGCATTGGCGCAAGCGGACGTCGGCGTCGCCATGAACACGGGTACCCAAGCGGCAAAAGAAGCGGGGAACATGGTCGATCTCGATTCCAATCCGACCAAGCTCATCGAAATCGTGGAAATCGGCAAGCAACTGCTGATGACCCGCGGTGCCCTGACGACGTTTTCCATCGCCAACGACGTAGCCAAATACTTCGCTATCATTCCGGCGATGTTTGCCGCGACCTTCCCCGTGCTCAACACGCTGAACATCATGCAGCTCAAGACTCCGCAATCGGCGATTTTGTCGGCAGTCATTTTCAACGCGCTGATCATCGTTGCCTTAATCCCGCTAGCTCTGCGGGGCGTAAAGTATCGGCCCATGGGAGCCGCCGTCCTCCTGCGCCGCAATCTCTGGATCTATGGCGTCGGCGGCATCGTTGTGCCGTTCGTTGGGATCAAGCTGATCGACATGCTCATTACCCGCGTAGGAATGGCCTGAGAGGATTGTCATGAAAAAGAATTTGATAACTTCCGTGCTGATGACTATCGCCACCACGGTTCTTTTGGGAATCATTTATCCGTTGGTGGTTACCGGACTGGCGCAACTGTTTTTCAAAGACAAAGCCAATGGCCAGCTAATTGTGCAGAACGGCAAAGTCGTGGGTTCACGCATCATCGGCCAGGCGTTTGCCGGTTCCGGTTATTTTCGCTCCCGACTCTCTGCGGCCGGAAATGGGTATGACGCAGCGAATTCCAACGGCTCTCAACTGGGTCCCACGAATCAGCATTTGATCGATCGGGTGAAGACAGATGTAGCCACGAACCAAGCGGACAATCCGGGCCAGCCTGTACCCGTTGACTTGATAACGGCGTCGGCTTCCGGACTCGACCCCGACATTTCCCCGGCAGCGGCTGAGTTTCAAGTTCCCAGAGTAGCGAAACAACGAGGAATTTCTGAAGATCAACTCAAGCAGCTAATTGAGAAGCACACTCAGTCGCGCCAGCTCGGCTTCCTCGGAGAGCAGCGAGTTAACGTCCTCGAACTGAATCTGGAGCTGGACGGCAAGTTCCCACGAAAGTAGCACGCATCACGTAGCCTTGGGCCCTTCGTCCGGAGTGACACGAAAGCGGTGGAGGACGGGCGTCTCGTCCGTCCGGCCGGGCGAGGATGCCCGGCCCCCATTCGAAAGTTTGCTAAACTTCCAATCGTGGCCCGCATCACTCATCTGGAATGTACAAAGTGTGGCGCGTCGATGGATGCCGCACGTCCCCAAACGGTTTGTCCGAAAGATGGCGGCGTTCTTTACGTCCGCTACAAACTGTCCGCACTGAAACCCAAGTTCACAACCGCGTCGCTCGCCGGACGCGCGCCCACCATGTGGCGTTACGCCGACGTTCTACCCGAAGCCGAACCGGTCTCGCTGGGCGAGGGTTTCACCCCCATGCTGCCATCCCGCGAGTTTCCCAACGTCTATATAAAGGATGAAGGCTTAAACCCAACTGGTTCGTTCAAAGCCCGCGGCATGTCGGTTGCGGTCACCATGGCGAAGTCCTACGGTCTGAAGAAGTTGGCAGCTCCCTCGGCTGGAAACGCGGCCAGTGCGTTGGCAGCGTATGCGGCCGCAGCTGGCCTCGAGTCATACATTTTCATTCCCAAAGATGTCCCGCTCGCGAATCGAGTGGAGTGCGAGAGTTACGGAGCAAACGTCACGTTAATAGACGGCCTGATCAGCGATTGCGCGCGCATGGTCGCCGAGAGAAAAGAGAAAGAAGGCTGGTTCGACGTATCCACGCTCAAGGAGCCGTTCCGCGTGGAGGGCAAGAAGACGATGGGATACGAAGTGGCGGAACAGTTGGGATGGCGAATGCCGCAGGGAATTATTTATCCCACCGGAGGCGGAGTCGGCTTGATCGGGATGTGGAAAGCGTTTGAAGAGATGCAAGACCTGGGCTGGATCGGCGCGGAGCGTCCGCAGATGATAGCAGTCCAAGCTGCCGGTTGCGCCCCGATTGCGAAAGCGTGGGACGACGCCAAGCCCACCGCGGAATTCTGGCCGAATGCCGCAACGTTGGCCGCTGGTCTGCGTGTGCCCAAGGCCTACGGAGACTATCTGATTCTCGATATCCTGAAGAAAAGCGGCGGCGTGGCCATGGCGGTGACCGACGACGAAATCATGAATGCGCTGCGGCAATGGGCTCGGGTGGAAGGAGTCTTCGCGGCACCGGAAGGAGCCGCGGCGCTGGCTGCGTATCGAAAGTTGCGCGCCAGCAATTTCTTCGGTCCGGATGACACGGTGGTGCTGTTCAATACAGGGTCTGGCCTGAAGTATCTCGATGTGATCGAAGGCGCAAAGAAGTCCGATCATCGATTAGCACCCGCCTCGCGGCAAATCGGTGGAATCATTGGACCATATTGAAAGAACCCATCAGCACTCAGCCTGCTCCAAGCGAAGTCAAAGCGGTGCTGCGTTATCCACATATGACCGAACGTCTCTACTATCACGATTCTTTCCTTTACGAATTCGACGCGGAAGTGTTGGATCTTTCTGCCTCGAACCCCGATTCTCGCCCTGCCGTTATTCTGGATCGAACCGCATTCTATCCCACGAGCGGCGGGCAGGTCTTTGATGTGGGTTGGATTGTTCCCGGCGAAACCAAAGATGGGAGCAACAGATTGCGCGTAGCCGAGGTGACGGAGAGAGAAAACGGACAGATCCTCCACATTCTCGAAAATGCAGGGTCGATTCAGAAGGGCAACCGCATTCACGGTCTGATCGACGTACACCGACGCCGCGATCACATGCAGCAGCACTCCGGTCAACATGTGCTCTCGGCAGCGTTCGTGCGCCTCTTCAACCTGCCTACGGTTTCATTTCATATGGGCGCGGAGTCGTGTTCCATTGACTTGGACACGAAGAATCTGACCACCGCTCAAGTCGAGGGCGCCGAGGCGCTGGCGAATGATGTCGTCATGCAGAACCGTGTTGTCCGTATTCGTTTTGTGACGCAGGAAGAAGCGCGCGGCTTGGGACTACGCAAGATCCCGCCGGTGGAACGCGATCAGCTCAGGCTGATCGACGTGCATGACTTCGACCTGACCGCATGCGGCGGTACGCACGTTTCTGCGACCGGGGAGATCGGCTGCATCCTGCTTCGCAAAACAGAAAAGACGCGACAGGGCTGGCGAGTGGAATTCGTTTGTGGAAAACGGGCCGTCAGTACGGCCCGGCGAGATTACGCAGTATTAACGGAGTCGGGCGGTTTGCTTTCGAGCCACATCTGGGATGTTCCGCAACAGGTGCGGAAGCTGCAGGAGGAATCGCGGATTTCGCGCAAATCGCGCGAGCAGTTGCTGGAAGAATTGGCCGACTTGTATGCCAGCCGCTTGCTGGGAGAAACTCCGGAGACTGGCGGCCGCAAAATCATCGTTCGCACGTTTCCCGATCGCGATCTGGCATTCATTAAACTGCTGGCGCAAAGGTTGACTCGCCGGAGCGCGGGTGTGGTCGCGTTTCTCGGAATCACATCCGATCAGCCTGCATTGGTATTCGCCCAATCCTCGGGCCAGCCATTCGACATGGGAGGGCTGATGAAAGAAATCCTCGCACGCTTGGGCGGGCGCGGCGGGGGAAGTAAGGACATGGCGCAAGGTGGACCAGCGCAAGTCGAAGGCATGGAAGCGGCACTAGCCGAACTCGCGGCGGGGTTGCACGAATAAGCCATCGCGCTCTTTAGGCCCCGCCCGCGCACACATTCCGCTTTTGTCTTCCCGAGCGAAGCGAGGGATCGGCAGTCCGCGTATTCCCGAGAACTTGTGGATTCCTCGTCGCTTCACTCCTCGGAATGACAAAAAGGGAGGTTTGTCGGCAAGCGCGTCGATCTGAGTTGGCCGGACAACGGAGGGCGGCTGTCGCTATGTGAGTGCCCGTGCTACATTCTCCTCAGGACATCCGAGCATTCGATCAACAATGGAACAGCGCCTCATCCTCGTCAATCTGCTGGTGAAGCTCGGCGTGGCCGCCGCCGTAGCCAGCACACTTGTTCGCTCCCTCGAATTCAAGTCTTTGTTGTTCCGTGAAGATCGCTCGCTGAAGCAACAGATTTACCTGGTGCTCTGGATCGGCATTCCGCTGAGCGTCGGAGTATGGATCCGGTTCATTCAGAAAAGTTTTCTGGCAGGCGACCTGTCATTCGAGACCACGATTCTGCTGGGCGTGATCGCCGGTCGCCTTACCGGCATGTTGGGCGGAGCCTTCCTGGCGCTGCCGGCCCTGTTGCATGGAGAATGGGCAACGCTGCCGTTTAATGTCCTCTGTGGCTTCATCGCCGGACAGTTGCGCACTCTGGCGCCGGATCGCGACGACATCTGGTCATTCTCACCATTTATCGATCTCAGCGTCTATCGCATGATCCGGCGCAACCTGCCCACCCCTCGCTTGTTCGATTGGCAGGTGATGTTCTTTGTCACCATCGTCGCTCTGCGCCTCATGCAGACGGAACTGTCGCGAGTCCTGCCGCACGCGACTTTCACGCTGGAGAGCCTCAGTCCTGAAAGCCTGAACCCCTGGGTCTGGCTCGCGATTTATGCCACCTCAATCATCACTATCGGAACGGAACTGAAGATCTGGAATAGCGTGCGCATCCAGATAAAGCTTGAAGAACAAGAGCGCCTGTTGTTGCAGGCCCGCATGGAGGCGTTGCAGAATCAGATCAACCCGCATTTCCTGTTCAATACCCTCAACTCGGTTTCCTCGCTGGTACGCTTCGATCCCGATACGGCGCGCGAATTGATCATCAAGCTGGCCACTATTCTGCGACGATTATTGAGCAGCGGCGACGCCTTCGTGCCTCTGCGCGAGGAACTGGAGTTCATCGACAACTACCTCGACATCGAAGTGGTCCGTTTCGGGCGCGACAAACTGCAAGTCGTGAAGGAACTCGAGCCGGCATCTCTCGACATTATGGTGCCCAGCATGCTTCTTCAGCCGCTGGTCGAAAACTCGATCAAGCACGGTCTCGCTTCCAAGATCGAAGGGGGCAGCATCTTCCTGCGCAGCCGGATGACCGACTCCCAGTTGATTATTGAAGTGGAAGACGATGGCGTGGGCATGGGAGCCGCGAATCTCTTGGAAAGGCCCAGCGGGCTGGGAGGAACCGGGATTGGCATGGCCAATGTCGCCGAGCGGTTGAAAGTGTTGTACGGAGAAACCGCCCGCATGACGATCGACAGCCACGAAGGGAAGGGAACTCTGATCCGTTTGCGCCTTCCTGTCCTGCAGAGCGAGGGGTCGATTCCAGTCGCCCTCTACGAAGAACGCTCCAGCACGCGCCGGTAAAACTCTTCATATTGTGGAATGATCTTGGAACTGCAAAATCTGGATTTTGCTACGGCGCGGGAGGCCTTTCCCATTTCTTGCAGGCGGTTCTCATCGCTAAGCAATTCGATCGCGTAGCGAGCCATGGTATCGACATCGCCGACATCGGCCAGATAGCCGCTCTTTCCGTGCTCGATCACCTCGGGCACGCCGCCCACGCGGGTCGCGATGGGAACAACCTCACATGCCATCGCTTCCAGCGCGGCCAGTCCGAACGACTCCAATTCACTCGGCATCAGGATGATGTCGGCGAGCGCCAGCTTTTCATGTACGTTGTCCTGCTTGCCCAAAAACAAAACGTCGTTGTGAATCCCCTTCTGTACCGCAAGCCATTCCGCGCGTGAGCGATCGGGACCGTCACCAATCAGCAGTAGCCGGGAAGGAATTTTCTTTCGAACGCGATCGAAGATCTCGATGGTATCGGTAATCCGTTTGACCGGACGAAAGTTGGACAAATGCACCAGCAGGCGCTCACCGTTCGGCGCGTACTCGACCCGCCGCTGCGCCGCCCCGGGATCACGCAGATACACGTCGCAGTTCACGAAGTTGTAAATCACTTCGATGTTGTTCTTAACATCGAACTCCCGCAGAGTGCGTTCCCGCAAGTATTGCGAGATCGCGGTTACACCGTCACTCTGTTCAATGGAAAAACGTGTGATCGGCAAATAAGACCGGTCGAGCCCAACCAGGGTGATGTCAGTCCCGTGCAGCGTGGTCACAAACGGCAACTTCTGTCCCCTGGGTTTCGCGGCCAGCATCTGGCGCGCTAACAACGCGCTCACAGAATGCGGAATCGCGTAGTGGACGTGCAGAAGGTCAAGAGCGTAAAGCTCCGAAACCTCCGCCATCCGCGTAGCCAACGCCAAATCGTATGGCGGATATTCGAATAGCGGGTACCGCGACACGTCGACTTCGTGGTAGTGAATGTTCGGATGCAGTTCGGTCAGCCGGATCGGCTGCGCATAAGAGATGAAATGGATCTCGTGCCCGCGCTCCGCCAGTTCGACGCCGAGTTCCGTGGCGACAACGCCGCTGCCACCGTAAGTCGGATAGCAGGTGATTCCGATCTTCATCCCCGGTCCTTTCAACGATAGTTCGGCTCTCTGATTCGATGGTGACCAGTGAGCTTGGATTCAGATTTTGGAAAAGCGGAGAGACAATTGAAGACTAAGAGTCTGCGTTAGCGGCGCCCTTCGCGGCATCATTGCGGGTAAGCCCGACGTCCAGCTTGTCGAGATGCTTCTGCAACCGGTCCTGGACCTGGTTGTCCAGTTGAGTAAACTCAATGCCCATTCCCACGCCGCCATCACTGGCCCGCACCACGCCGCTGGTTTGAACCTTTTCGGAGTCCATCCAGAATGTGATTTTCACTTTAGTGCCGAGCTGCAGCGGAAGCAGGGTCTCTACATAACATCCGCGGCCGCCAATGTCAGTCGCGTTGGTTTGCATGTGAGTGCGCCGGGCGTCTTCGAAACCAATCTCCAGAGGGAATAAAACCTTGTGCCGGACATATTTCCTCTTGTTCTTGGCGGGCGCGATTTCAGCCTTTTCCGGGCTGGCAAGGTTGAGCCATGGGCTCTGCTGGTTTGGGAGAATCTGTACACCGGCCTCAATTTTCCTGGCCACGCCGCCATCGACCACCCAAACTACTTTGAACCGGGCTTTCTTTTCGACGTGCTGCACCCCAATGACATCGCCAGCCTTCAGCGGGTGGCTGATTCCCGAGATCATTGCGCCTTCGCTGCTGATGTTGGTGGCGTTGGCGTTCTGAAAAAATGGGCGGCCGTCCGAATCCATTCCCCACACTCTTACTGGGATGACGGTTGCGACCCGGGGTTCCGGTCTTTTATCCATGTTTCTCGGTGCCTTCGGCAGTATTTCTCGGTGGCTGGCCTATCATAACTCGGGTCTTCAGCTCACGCTGTAGCAATCTAGCAGGGTTTCCCTATCCAAAGGTCGTGTACGTTCGGGGTTGAGGGAGGAAGCGCAGTCTCAAACGAGATCGTAGTACGAAATGAGCTGAACCCCGCCTCGAGTCAACATTTCACGGGCCCCAGGCGAAGTCAGAAGCTGCAGCTCGACTGCACGGGATTCCCGCAGCCGGGTTCGGACGCTCGCCAGTTCGGCGTCGTCGTATCCGGGATGACAGACCAGTTCCCAGGTTCCCTCCGGAAGACTCTTGATCATACCTTCAAGCAGACCGATATCGAGGGTGCCCGTAGCTACAACGCCGACAGTTCCGTCAGGCGTGAGCAGACCCGCATCAGCCACCGACCTCCGAAATTTCCTGCCGAGAGGCGCGAGCAGCATGACTTGACTGTGCCGCTTCCACAAGCTCGGACGGTTTGCCACCAGGGAGAAATGGATTCGCCCGAATGGATTGCGGACGGCTTTTACTCCGCATGCGCGAGCCGCTCGTAACAGCGGCCGCAGCACCGGCGGAAATATGTGAGTGTGCTTGTGAGTATCCAAGTGCGAGACCGGAAGCCCGGCGGTTTGCAGTTTGCGAATTTGTGCCGTGGCTTCGGCTTCGATCTCATCCCCATCGATGCGGCCGCTTACGGCGCGCAGCGCGAAGCTGCCCAGGCCGTCATAAAAGCGTCCGTCGTGCGCATTCTTGTCGGAGAGAGTTGAAGTCTTTGCTCCGCCGAGCAAGGGCTCGCCATCCACAAGTACGACGTGGCAACCCACACTGAGCCGCCCGGTGGAGCGAACGCATTGGATCGCGTCCTCGAACGCCGTACCGTTCGCCATCAGCGTGGCCGAGGTTACGATACCCTGGCCATGTGCTTCCACAATGGCGCGATTCACCCCCTGGGTGAGCCCGAAATCATCCGCATTGACGATCAAGCGCCGCACGCGACAGTCTAGCAGTAAGAAGCAATTTAGCATTGAGCCCGCGCTGGGGGCCGGGTCTTCGAACCTTGAAATTCAGTGGCTGGGTGCCGACTGCTAAGTGCTCGAATTCTCACGTATACTGCAAGGGTTGTTCATGTGGATGGCCCTCGCCTCCACGAGGCCCCGATCCAGTGAAATGAGAGGGGCGGTTAGCTCAGCTGGTTAGAGCGCCTGCCTTACAAGCAGGAGGTCGCAGGTTCGAGTCCTGCACTGCCCACCAAAATAATCAATAAAAATGCGCCTTCCAGCGAGGTAAGCTGGTTAGGCGCTTTTCTCTATCGGGTATTGTTTTACTCTGGTTTTACTTAGACGATGAGCGACTCTTCTCAATGAGTGTAATGGCGATTTTCGACAGTAACCAGGCTGCCCTTCTTCCGAAGGTCCCGCTCTTAAGTCCACAGATAAGCGGGAGTCGCGAACCAGAACCTAACGTTTCGACATGATCTCGAAGACGTTGCCGCAGCACGGTCCTTCGCTACCTACTGCGCCCGAAAAAGATATCCCAATCCATCTGAACCTCCCACGACTGCAAATCCCGAATTTCCGATGACGATTGGGTCAAAGGGCTGACTGCCGCAGCCATCGCATTGCGAATGCCCGGCAGCACCCAGTAGCTTAAAGCTGGCACTGGTTGCACTTGTCCAACCGCTCGTGGGTTCGGTGAACAGGAACTCTAGATTGTTAACGGAGCTGCCATAGCTAGCCCCACAGCAGCTCGCAACCTGTTCTCCGCTTGGGGTGATGCTGATTGAGAGCAATTGCCGCGCCGTGGGATCGCTCAGGGTTGCTGTCGCGCTGGATGTGGTGACCCACCCTCCGGGATTTTCTCCAAAGCACCAGGTTTTGGATTGATGGTGATTACGCTCGCGGAGTTCGCGATCGGGTTCGCCTATTCCGCATTGTTGGAGGGCCTCTGGAACGGACAGACGATTGGAAAACGCCTCTTCCATTTGCGTGTGATTGACCAGGATGGGCTTCCGCTGCGCATCGAGCAGGCGTGGGTGCGCAATCTGATGCGCGTTGTTGATGCGCTGCCCTTCGCCTATCTGGTCGGAGGACTCTCGGTACTGAGCAGTCCCATTATGCAGCGCTTCGGCGACCGCGTGGCTGGGACGCTCGTTGTACGCCAGACGCCAGTGGCTGCGCCTGTGGAAGAATTCTGGATGCGGCAAAAGTACAACTCCTTCATGGATTATCCAGTAATCGCGATGAAGCTTCGCCGAGCCGCAACGCCGGAACTCGCAACTCTGATTCAGGATGCACTGCGCCGCCGCCGAGAACTAGCGGCGTACGCGCGCCGAGAAATCTATCGCGAGCTGGCCACGTATTTGCAGAGCGAAATCTCTCCGTTTCCCGACGAATTGGTCGAAAAGCTTAGCGATGAACAGTATTTGATTAACGCTTCTGGCATCCTGTTCGGAGATCAACGCCGCTCGCGAGTTCAGGGTTGACAATTTTACGCTAGAAAAGCCAATGGTCGGATGGTGGGGCTGATTGGGCGCTTTGCAAGACGAATGCACTCTTGGCCCGAATCGTTTTCTGGACACCGCAGTATAGACCCCGCGCCGGCATTGCATATTTTTATGTTGCGTCAGCAACATTACTATGTTGTAATGGCAACATAGGAGATGCCCATGAGTGAAATCCTGGAAGCGCTTTTCCATAGACGAGCGGTTAAGTCTTTTGAGCCGGTCGAAATTTCACAAGTGCTGCGTGAACAAATCCTCGATGCAGCCCGTTATGCTCCCTCCAGCTTCAATTCGCAACCGTACCGCTTCTTTTGGGTGGAATCGTCGCCCAGAAAGGCAACCGCGGCAAAACTCTGCATGGGGCAGACGCCAGCCGCAACGGCGTCGGCGCTGGTGGTTGCGGTGGCCGACATCGGGTCGCTGGCCGCGACGTCTCAAGCCCAGTTGCAGTGGATGCGCAGCAGCGGCTTCAGCGACGCCAAAATCCGAGACTACGAGCGGACGGCGAAGATCGGCCGGATCCTGTTCATGCCGGGACCGTTCGGCATTTTTGGCGCGGTCAAGTGGGCGATTTTTCGCCTGCTGAACTTGTGGAAGACGATGGGGATGCCGCCACTGTTTCGACCGGACTTGCTAAAGTGGGCGATGAAGAGTACATCGTTGGCCTGTGAGAATCTGATGATTGCCGCTGAAGCACTGGGGCTCAACACGTGCCCCATGGAAGGATTCGATGGCCGCAGACTTTCCAGATTTCTCGGACTGTCAGCCCGGTATCATGAAATTGTGATGGTGATTGCGATCGGGAAGAAATCGCCTGCTTATGCCCAACCGCCTCAGTGGCGGCGGCCTCTCGAGGCCACGGTAACCGTCCTATGATCGTCGATGCAAAGATCGTCGATCCAAAGACCGTCGATCCAAAGATCATCGTTCCCAAGAAAGATATTCCTCCAGACATCCTAAGGGACTCTGTACTTGCCCATGTTGCTGCGGCTTATTTTTCCGTCGGGAAGAGACTTGAACAAAAAACCCGGTGCTCTGCGACGCGCGGCTTCATCCTATCCACACTCCGTGGC
>Ga0210407_10003956_pt1 | contig 11832 bp, 12 predicted proteins | sample IncBWC27MmetaG_FD_150860 | JGI IMG/M metagenome (GOLD analysis project Ga0210407, IMG submission 150860) | Forest soil microbial communities from Barre Woods Harvard Forest LTER site, Petersham, Massachusetts, United States - Inc-BW-C-27-M | ecosystem: Environmental > Terrestrial > Soil >... | reverse complement strand
CGCAATCGGCGGCCAGGTGAACAACCTCGACTTGCCCGATGTGGCCGTTCCAACTTCAGCGGGCTCTTCTTCGGGTAGTTTGAGCGCATCGCTCAGACAATCGATTGTGGGTCTCACTGGTATCGGTCCAGAAGTTCTCGGTGCCAGGACCTCAGGCGACCTGCAAATGGACTTCTTCGGTGGCTTGCCCGGCGGTTATGAAGGGGCCAGCTCCGGTGTTGCCCGCTTGCGCCTGGCCCGGATGCGGATGGATTGGAAGAATACCTCCCTTGTTGCTGGCCTCGACTATCCATTCTTTTCTCCAAATTCCCCGACGACCTACATGTCCGTCGCCGAGCCAGGGATGGCATCCGCTGGCAACTTGTGGAGCTGGACGCCCACCATTTGGATGGAACAGCGATTCGATGGCGCTCTTTCACCGTTCAAGATCCAAGCAGGCCTTTTGGATGTGGCGCCCGCTTCGAACTACACGCCCGATGTAAGTGTGCGGACGCCCAACGCAGCCGAGAGCTCGCGGCAGCCAAGCTATGCGCTCCGACTGTCCGCAGGAACGAAATCCGAGGATCGGCCGGCCGTCATCGGAGTGGGTGCACTTTACTCTCCACAGCAATACTATGGTGGCCATAACGTTGCAAGATGGGCTGCCACGGTCGATTGGAGGTTCCCTCTGCTCCAGCGCACCGAGCTCAGCGGCGAGTTCTTTACGGGAAGAGGTATTGACGGGCTCGGAGGTTTGGCGTTCAGCCCTTCGACTCCCCGGAACCCCATGTACTACACGATGTTTACTGCCCCGGAACTCGCAGATCTCGGGGCCATTGGCGGCTGGTCGCAACTAAAAATAAGGCTGGACGCGCGCAACGAACTCAATGTGGCAGCCGGCACAGGAGATCGCAATTCCGTGCAATTGCGTCAGGATAGCTTGCTAAATGCTTTCCTGCTTACTGTCCCAGCCCGGAACGAAATGCTGTTTACGAATTACATTTTCAGGCCGCGTTCCGACCTGTTATTTTCAGCCGAATACCGTCGACTGCGCACGTATGACGTCAAAGGTTTACCAAGCATCGCGCAGCAGGTTGGCCTTGCGGTTGGTTTTCTGTTCTGAGTGCCATGGACAAATCTTCCATTACGATTGCGGTGATAGGTCTGGCGCTTTCAGCCCCGGTAGCCTCTAGGCAGACTCCGGATGTCGCACGGGCGATCCCGGTGACTCTTACGGGGGATGTCACGCTCATTCCGTCTAACAGCGACCAGCCGGTGAAGGACGCCTCGCGTGTCGTGGTGTGGTTGTCATCGCTGGACCTCGCCCATGTTGCGCGCGCGACCGCTGAAAAGCAGCAGCACTTTCGAATGGTGCAGCATAACAAACGGTTTGAACCTAGTCTGCTCGTGGTGCCCGTCGGAAGCACAGTGGATTTCCCTAATTTGGATCCGTGGTTTCACAACGTCTTCTCTCTTTATCAAGGAAAACGATTCGATCTTGGTCTATACCAGGCTGGATCGCAGAAATCCATTCGCTTCGACCGGCCCGGTCCGTCCTACCTGTTCTGCAACATTCACCCTGAAATGACCGGCGTAATTCTTGCCGTCAGTTCGGAGTTCTTCGCCACGTCGGACAAAGCAGGACATTACTCCATTGCCGGCATTCCTCCCGGCAGGTACATGCTTCGTGTGTGGTATGAATCTGCGACCGCCGAGACGCTGCAGGCGCTCGAACGCCTGGTTGTGGTAGACGGCGGCAACCCGCCCTTCACGGCTATCTCCATTCCCGTGACAAAGCCGATGCATTCGGACCACAAGAACAAGTACGGAGAGAAATACGACCCAGACGCGGTGAAAACAGTGTATTAATTTGCTTGTAATTCCAAACGAATCTGCAAGTGGGCTGACTCCGGAGGGTTCCGCCGCTTCCCGTAGAGGGAGCAGACATCTCGTGCCAGCGCCACTTCGAAAAACTAAGGATCAGATCTATGGAAACCATTCTAGTGGTTGAAGACAGCCGCCCAATGCAGCGGACGCTGCAACGCCTCTTTGAAGCGGATTCATTGAGTGTCAAAATCGCCTCGGACGGCCCGGCTGGCCTCGAGAGCTTTCGTGCGCAGCCTCCTAGCGCAGTCGTACTCGACCTGAAACTCCCAGGCATATCCGGCAGGGAACTCTGCCGCGCTTTCAAATCAATGGCAGCGTCGGTGCCGATTGTAGTGTTGAGCGCGAACTCGGACGTGGAAGATAAGGTGGTGCTGTTGGAGCTGGGCGCCGACGACTACGTCACCAAGCCTTTCAGCCCCAGAGAATTGCTGGCCAGAGTCCGCCGTGCGATGCGCCGCAGCACGGCGAAGACCAATCCGGCATCGAACGTAGTTCCCACAACGGTAAGCCACCAGGTCCTCGAGTTCGGTGACGCACATATCGATTTTACGAGCATGGAAGCGACCAGGGCCGGCAAACCGTTGTCACTGACGGCCCAGGAATTCAAACTCCTGAAGTTCTTCGCCTCTTCGCCCGGGCGAGTTCTTTCGCGCGATGAACTTCTCAATGAAGTCTGGGGATACCAAAATTACCCTTCCACTCGCACCGTCGACAACCACATTCTCCGTCTTCGGCAAAGGCTTGAGCCTGACCCCGCCAATCCGTGCTTCTTCCTGACTATTCACGGGGCTGGCTATAAGTTTGTGATTGGAAATCCCGCTGTTAACAAATCCTAGAGAGTCTTCTGAAACGCAAATGACTCATCTTCGCCTTCGTACACAGCTGTTCATCGCAACTCTGCTAATCATTTCGGGCTTGGCGGGCTCGCTACTCTTCATCATTCGCCGCACGGTTGGCGTTGAAACTGACCGGCAGGTACGGGACGGAACGGAAGCCTCCGTTCGCGCATTTGAAACTGTTCAGCGGCAGAGAGAATTTCAGCTTTCCCGCACGGCGGCGATGCTTGCGGATCTCCCCACGCTAAAAGCCTTAATGACCACCGAGGACGCGCTCACCATCCAGGACGGCTCGGCAACATTTTGGAAACTCGCCGGCAGCGATCTGTTTATTCTCGCCAGGCACGACGGTGAAGTAGAAGCGTTGCATCTGAGCAGGCCGGGCTGGTCTGCCGCGAATGCGAAACACGATCTGCGCAGGTCCATAGAACAAGGAGAGGACGCATCGTGGTGGTATGACGATGGACGTCTATATTGGGTTTTCGTGCGTCCAATCACCGCTGGATCCGGCAGTGCTTCCGAGCAGCTTGGATTGTTGGCAGTTGGTTACCAGATTGATTCCACCGTTGCCAAGCAACTTGCCGTGGTGGCAGGCTATCAAATTGCCCTCGCTACCGGCGACAACGTCATCGCTTCTACGCTATCCCCGCGCGAGGAAGCAGAGTTGCGGCGGACCATCGCTGCGGACGATTTTTCCGCCAACTTCAATCCTCGCGAAATCTCTCTTGGGGGAAGCGATTACGCATTCTCGTCCGTATTGCTGCATGGAGCGCTCCCTTCCCCGGTACGCTGCTTTGTACTGATGCCTCTGCTCCCGGTCGACAGTTTTATCACCCACCTGAATCACACCATCTATGTGGTGGGTATATCGGCGGTAATTGTCGGCGCGCTTCTCTTTAGTTTCGTCTCTCGCACGATCACCCGGCCTCTCGAAAATCTCGCGGCAGGTGTCCGCGCGCTTGCTGCCGGTGACTTTACGTATTCCATTGTTCCCAAAGGCAGCACCGAAGTTGTCGATCTGAGCGAAGCATTTGCGAAGATGCGCGAGGAGCTTCTGAGTTCGCAAAACCAGCGTATCGAAGCCGAGCGCATCGCTGCTCTCGGCAGAGCAGCCAGCTCCATCTCTCACGACCTGCGTCACTATCTCGCTACCGTCGTTGCCAATGCAGAGTTTCTATACGAAGCCGAAGCCATGAATCTGAACAGAAGCGAAATCTATCAGGAGATCATGACCGCCTCTAACCAGATGACAGATCTAATCGACTCGATGCGCGAATTGGCGCATCAAGGCAGCTCGCTATCGCGCGAGCCTGCCGGACTGGATCAGATCCTTCGCCACGCGATTGACGCAGTTCGCGTCAGGCCGGAATTTCGTAGCTCGAGAATCACCCTGGCCTTGGATCAGGAAGCGCATGGCATGTTTGACGGCAAGAAACTGGAACGCGCTTTCATTAATTTGCTCATAAACGGATGCGAAGCAACAGCTAATGGAGACAGCAAGGTCGCTATCGATGTCCGTGCGAAAGGGGAGCTTTTTGAAATTCGGATAGCTGACAATGGCGCCGGCATTCCTGAAGAAATCCGAAACTCCCTGTTCAATCCTTTCGTCAGCCACGGCAAACCCAACGGTACGGGCCTCGGCCTGGCGATCGTGAGTAAAATTATCGACGATCACGGCGGATCCACGTCGATCGAGAGCACCTCTGGAGCCGGGACGACCGTGCTGGTCATTCTTCCTCGCTCCCCGCGTCCGGTTACTCCGGGCGTGCCATCTACCATCGCTTGAAGAGTCACCCTTCGGGGCGCACCCCGCGCCAGGCATAGATGTCCTTGCTGGTGACCGCCACGCCTGCCAGTTTCAGGTAAAAAAACAGCTGGTACTTGTGATTGATCAAGTGTTCTAGATTGCCCAAGAGCAGGCTCAGCAGTGTCTCGCCCTCAGGGACAAATACGGTGGGTATTCTGCGGGCCAAGTCCGCGTCCGTGCTTTGCTGCAGCCCGCGGTGGATGTGATCTGCGTATATCTTCATCTGCTTTCTTGCCTTGTCCGGGAGACAAGCGTGATTCACTGGCAGCGACTGAAGGGACACAAAGTCGGAAAGCTCGGAAGGGTACGCAGCGTACAACGCGGCGCAAAAGCCCGCCAGACAATCCAGGAGATGCCCTAGAAGATGCTCCAGATCGCTTGCTGTTGGCTGTCCATGGGGCAGCTCCGGCCGCCAAGTGAGGTGACCCACTGGTACCAACGCTACCAGATGATCCGTTCGCTCGATCGTTTCTGACACTTTGTTTTCCAGAGACTTCACATTGTCTCGCCCTGACATGGCATTGCCCCTTCACAAACTCACTTGGCGCGCTGCGAGCCTCTGGCTTACATCCCCGGAATGCCTTGGCCCCCTTTGAGCGGGCTGGACCCAGACGCTTTGCTCGCCCGGCCACACGGAAAGGTTACATTCTAATGACATTCCGCGTATTGAATCGATTTCCCTTTGGCCGTAGCGTGGCAAAGGTGGGGTTGGAGAATCGTTTCTCCCCGGAGAGTTTCTTGCAGGCCGTGCGGGCAGGTATCCGCGAATATCTCCTTGCTGACGCCAGCACGTAGGACAGCAGACTATTTTCGACAGCGGCTATGCTGCGAATTCGTGAGTCTCCCGCCTGCGGCCGAGGTGAAGTTGGGATTACTGTGTCCTGATCCGGGTGGTGTGGTTCATCCATAGGAGAATCCGACGGAACCAAAGGAGGTCCTTGCCCGGGTACTGCTTGCCATCGGCGCAGTAGCCGTGGTCATCGTCGCACTGACGCGACACCTCGGCGGCTTTCTCGGCGGAGTGATGGAACCGGAATAGAAGTATCTCGAAACTCCTGAGACGCGGGTCGATTGATCCTCCTACAGGTCGATTCCTATCAGTGGGAAGCACAAACATGACCTCCATTTGACTTCTGCGTGACAAAGCACTTCTTGACGTCCGCTAAGGTTTAACTCTCAGCAGAGCTAAGGAATTTGCTGGTGAGCGCGCAATCCGTGTCGGCCGGTCCAGAGGTTGCACAGTGAAATTTCCTCAATTGGTACAGTCTTGGGCGCATCCAAGGCCCACTTCGGCGCTTTTCCCAGATGATTCGCTGGCGCCAGTCCCGATTGTGGACTTGAACGAAATTCGGCGGGTTTCGCGATTCCTCCCGCTCATCGTCCTGATTCCCAAATCCCATGCTGTTAAGGACTACGGTGTCCCGCCCAAGATCGCGGCCAGCGCGTCCAGCCAGAGCTCGGAGGCCGCGAGGGTGCTCGGCCTGCCCGGCAAAGCCGTGGAGCAATTCAAAAGCACAAACATGAAGAACGAGTTTGCGTTCGGAGATGCGAACGGTCGACAAACACATTTTAAGGTTGCGGCAAAAACTCGAACGAGAACCGTTGCGGCCACCACATTTTCGAGCCGTCCACGGGGCTGGTTACAAGTTCTTGCCCTAGCACGGTCCACGCTGACGATGGGAGGTCACGCTCGCGGATTTCTTGGTTCGCCTTGGAGATGCTAATGTCAGAGCACAACCGTACGGGGAAGTTTGAGCAAGAGGCCTTGCCGCATCTAGACGCGGCTTACAACCTGGCGCGCGGGCTGACGCGCAATGACCAGGATGCCGAGGACGTTGTCCAGGAAGCATACTTGCGCGCCTTCAGATTCTTTTCCGGGTTCCGAGGCGGCGACGCCCGCGCATGGCTCATGAGAATTGTCCGGAATACTTGCTATACCTGGTTGCACGTAAATCGGCCACTGCAAGTCGCGAAGGAATTTGAAGAGAACGTTTTCCAGCCTGATTCTCGCGCTCCCAATCCGGAAGAAGCTGTCCTCCAAAACGACAGCGGCATGCTGCTGCGAAAGGCGCTGGAGAAACTCCCACCGAATTTTCGGGAAGTGCTCATTCTTCGCGAACTCGAGGGAATGTCTTACAAAGAGATCTCAGACATCACGGGCATGCCCACAGGCACTGTGATGTCGAGCTTATCGCGTGCGCGGGGCCGGCTTCGTCAAGCACTGACAGGTCTCAAGAGCGGACACACGATGTCAAGTTTACCGCGAATCGTAGGTGCGAATCCATGAATGCATGCGCGATGCATGCGCGTGGTGCGCGTCGATCCCCAGTGATAGACGAACTCCAACGTATGGCGACCACTTGGCGTATTCCCAGATAGGAAGACAAGTCATGAACCCGCGTTTTTCAACATGGTTGTCGTTCTGAGATTTCTTGCCTGTGGCTGCTGACGGCCCGTGTTTAGTTAAGAGCAAGAGTCTTGCTGCAGAGGGAACAGCATGCTTTAGCAAGATTCCGCAGTTTCGCTAAGTTGTCAATTAACGACGGCCTGCCGCCGGCGAAACTTGATTAGCCGTCGCAAAATGGCCCAATCGCAGCGCTGAGCCCTTTGTTTTCAGGTCACCCGTGGATTGCGACCATTACGTTCTTTCCGCCCAGTTTGCTGTTAAACCTAGGTTCGAATTTCAACCTCTGCGAACCCCGCACGCCGGATTTGCTCCTTCGGTCGGTGCCCCTGCGCGGCACTACGACACCGCAATGGAAGGCGGCATAGGAGCCGCTTCGATCTGAACCAATGACGTTTCCACTTTTCCACCGATCGGTTGGGCAAGGTCAACATTCCTGCCCTTGGCATAGATTTCGTGACGAGGATGGCTCTTGTGCCACTCCGCTAGCGTCGCCGTGCGGTTCATGTGCTCGATAACTTTCCGCCAACCGCCGCCGTTGTAAGAGCAAAAGCTAATCTCTCCTTGTTGGATTGCCACTGGCGTACTCGAACTGGAGATGGCAGAAAAATCGTAATTGAAAGCATCTTGGAACCACAACCCGTTGACGGTCATCACTCTCCAACGGCCAGCATAAGAATATGTTTTCTGCGACCAATCATCGCTATTGCCAGCAACACGGTAAAAACAATCATTGAGCAAACCCCTAAGGTGCGCCAAACCGAAGCCCAAGGGAGCTTTCTTCTGATCGAAATTGCGGAGTACAGACAACCGGACAAGGGCTCTTGTAAAGGCCGGTCGTCTCCCGCGATCCGTTATTTCCACGATGTCGCGCATGAATTGCTCTAAGTTGAAGAAGGACGGAATCGGAAACGCCGCCTTTTGGTGCGTATCTACCAGCAAGAGGCTGAACATCCCGTGATTTGGGTGTGTGTCCGCGAAAAGGCTTCCTAACTCTGCATGCGGAGTTAGGACGTCGCACAAATGAGCGAATATTCCATAGTCTGACATCGGGAACCAATCGCGCATTGGACGCCAGGTGGTCGAACCCTGCTCCTGCAGATCATAGGCGAGTTGCGAGAGGGGATAACGTTTCGCGTAGCGGTCGTCGCTGGATATGCGTTCATCTCTGCCCGTAAACATGACAGGCTGAAAAAGCACACCGTGAATCTTGTCTGTGTTCTCAATTGCGAAGCGGACGATGTCACCAAGCCCGTCGTTGTTGAGGCCGTTGACTACAGTAACCTGGAGCGTAGTCCGCATTCCGGCCCCAGCGATGTTTTCTAATGCTTGCCCCTTCACTTCCATGTAGTTGCCTAGCCCGCGATGTTTGTTCTTTTCTTCCGAAACGCCGTCGCACTGAAGGTATACGGCATGTAATCCAGCCTCCCTCGCCTGAAGAACAAAGTCTCTGCTCTCGGCAAAACGTACACCGTTCGTCGCGACGTGAAGCCGGTGGAAGCCCATGCTTTTCGCGTGTCGGACAGCCTCGAGAAAAATCGGTGAAAGTGTGGGCTCTCCTCCGGAAAACAGAACGTTGACCTCTCGCTGAGGCTTAAAAGAAACTGCCTTGTCGAAGATGGTTTTGATATCGTCCATATCCAATTCGTGGACATAGCTGGCGGCGTTCGCGTCCATGAAGCACGGCGAACACATCATGTTGCATCGGTTGGTCAGATCCACGATCAAAAATGATCCCCGGCCAGACCTGATGCTGTTGGGACCGTGATTGTGCAGTTCATGGTCGTGGGCGCATTCAAAATCTCCACCAAAAGCTAGGCGCTCCATCCTTCGGAAAAAATCCGGGTGATTGGATAGTACGTCTTCAAACGGGCCATGCCGGTCGCACACTTTGCGCATGAGGATGCGCCCGCCTTCCTCCAATATTTCCGAATCGATGATTCCTGGTTGTTCTCTAAAATCAGCGACCTCATTCTCACCCCTCAGAACCGCCTCTGCTGCTTCGCGGTTGCAATCGGGACACAGCGAAGACGTTTTCCTGGGCACACCCAGTTCCGTCGGCCCTCTTTGTGCCGCCTTGAGCAGCGGTCCAGGCGCCCATTTTGGTGTGGGCAAGACTCCCGCTGGTAATACGCTGTTAATCGGCTGAAGAAATTTCCAGCCTACATTTGCGATGGCACAAAAGGCGTCAGTCTTGGACGTAAACATTGAGACACCTCCCTGGCGGTATGCTCGCAGGGCAATAGAAACGCGCTGCGAAACGAGCTGGACACGAAACCAATACGCGCATAGCTCGTCTGCTGTCAAGCAAAAATGTGTTAGCAAGAACCCGTCGGCGACAATCTCCTTAGCCCTGTGCCGACGGACAACGCGGAAGTCACTCGGTCCAGCGCTTCTTCCACGTCAGTTTCCGCGAGGTCGCCCAAAAACACGAAGCGTCCCGTCGTTAATCCCGGGGCGATGGCAAATGCGATTGAAGGGGAGCAGCACCTGCGCCAGTGGAAGCTTTCGAGGTCGCGTCGGATGCCCGCGGCTCTGAATCCCTGATCCAACGAACGTTGGCCTCCCTTGCTCGCAGGAACGCGGCGACTCTTGTCCGGCTAGTCGCCTGCACCGTATCACGCTCTAACTCCGAAAGTGAAAAGACGGGGGAATAGCTCAAATCGGTTCGTGATACGCCGTAGCCGCACCCCTGAACGCCGCGACGAACCGAGCCCGCAACGGCCATGGCCCGTCAATATATAGACCTGGCAGCAGAACTATGGAGCCAACAGCCCGCTCTAGAAGATTAGGTCTCACCTGGCTGGCTTCGAACGGGCTCGCGGCCTGACGTGGGGTCCTCCCGACTTATCTCAAAAAGGAAGGATTCGGCAGTTCGACCTGGTCCTTCGCGCATGCACTCATCCTCTCGACCATTCCCTCTGGCAATGAACTCCGTCCTCCACTGGTCCGTCGGCGTTGTAAAGCGGTGCGAGATAGATTCCATGCAGTGCAGCAATTGTTGCCATCTCCTCGACCCGCTCCTCAGTGATGGACCCTCTTCCCTGAGAGAAGGGTTCGAACCGTCCCTCCAGAGCAAGGGCCATGCCTTCGAGTAGACATCCATGGACCACATCGGGGAACGGATGGCGATTCAGAATTCCATGAAAATCCGGTGCGAACGTCAATCCGCCCGTGATCTGTCCCAGACCTCCGAAGAAGACCGTGGCGCCAAGCAATTCCGCCCTTGGAGACAGGTTCTTCGGGTAGCCCGCATCGCAAACGAGTGCGTGGGGCGCAATCTGGCCGAGTAGAAGCGAAGGGGACGCCAGACTCGCCGCGCAGATCACGAGGTCGGCCTCTGCGGAGAATCGCTCAAGAGAGGTCGCGATCTCCACCTGAACGCCATGGACTTGCAACTCCGCTGCAAGCCTGCGTAGTCGCTCCGCGTTGCGTGCACTGAGCAGCACGCGCTTCACGACAGGCGCCAAACAATGGGCGCACCCAGAACCAACATCTCCTGTTGCTCCGACGATGAGCAGCGTTGATCTGCGGAGGCTCCGACCCTCCAGCGCGCACATTTTCTTAATGCCTTGAACAATGAAAGCGACTGTCAAGGTATTGCCTGTCGTGAAGACCGTATCGTGTCTCTCCGGAAGCTGATCGAAGTTGCCTTCGATCAAAATGGAGCTGAATCCGCCGAGACTAACGATCTTCGCTCCCGTATTGATCGCGCAGGCCGCCGCGCCGCGGACCCGGGCGATATTCTCGTGCACGTAGGCGGCTTCCAGACGGTCGGGAGGAATGAAGGAGTCGATATAGAGGCCACGCGCCCTCGCGCCGGCGATCGATCCGACGTTGACATGGCAGACTGCTCTGGGCGGAATCCATGGAAGGATGTCCTTGATCTCATCGTCCGGGAGAGGCATCCGCTCCGGTCCGCGCAGGACAGCGAGTACTTCCGCAGCCGCTCTCCAACTCTCCTGATGGCCTATCAAAGCGAAATCGAACTCGCTAGGTCGCCCTCGCCTAGCTATACAGGCAACTGAGTCACCCATGAAAGTGTGACCTCCCCGGGTATGCCCAGCAGGTCTAGCGTCTTCAGATACTGTTTTAGCGACGCTCCGCGAAGCTCGGCTGCCGACAAACTGACGTCGAACAGCCGTGGCTTCACACAGCTGGCGTGACATACTTCGCAATGTCCATCCTTGCATTCCTTTGCCAGCATCTGAGCGAGAGTGGTCATCACCTCCAGATGCAGCCGGTAGACCTTATCGTCGAAGCGCTGCGCGTCCAGGGCTCGCTCCCTCCTCAGAATCGACATTGCGTGATCGACGTGATCTTCTTCCTCGGCTGCGATGCGCGCAAAGGCCTGGCCTAGACTCCCCGGAGCCACCCTCCCGACGCGGGAATAACTTGCGACGGCGAAGGATTCCAGCATGATCTCCTGGACGATCAGGCAGCCAATAAAGTCACGCTCTGCGATGCAGCGCAGGAATGCGTCGCGAAGCCGCTTCCAATGCCTAGCGTCGACATTATTGGAGACGTCCACTCCAATCTTGCGGCCCTCGGCAGCAAAGGCAGCAGCATGCCCGCGTTCACCTTGCGCATGCTCCAGCGCATCGGCTACTTCTGCGGGATCGTCACATATCTCCGACAAGGCGGCGTAGTTCATCGCGGCGAGTAGTTCGCCGGTCATCGCCTGGGCCAGGATGTCCTCCCAAATCGGAGCGCTGGTCGAGAGAGAAGTGCATTCCATCGGTGAGGCGTTAACATCAATGAGTGGCTCCATGTTTCCTCCTGAACATTGCTTTAAACATTTACCAACTGGGCCGTAAAGCCCCGACACTTCAGGCCGGGGATATAAGGCTTGCCTTTCTTGTGGTTTTGTCATAGATTTGCCGCGTCCTAAAACCAAGGACCTAGGGCCGGGCATGGCC
>Ga0210407_10003955_pt1 | contig 11833 bp, 8 predicted proteins | sample IncBWC27MmetaG_FD_150860 | JGI IMG/M metagenome (GOLD analysis project Ga0210407, IMG submission 150860) | Forest soil microbial communities from Barre Woods Harvard Forest LTER site, Petersham, Massachusetts, United States - Inc-BW-C-27-M | ecosystem: Environmental > Terrestrial > Soil >... | reverse complement strand
GACGCCAAGTGGATTAATGGCTTCCAGAATGGCCTCTGCAATTTGCGTTGTCAGGCGTTCTTGTACTTGCAGGCGGCGAGCAAACACATCGACCATCCGGGGCACTTTACTAAGTCCAATAACTTTTCCTCGAGGAATATAGCCGACGTGAGCCTTGCCGAAGAAGGGTAAAACATGATGTTCGCACAAGCTGAACACTTCAATGTCCTTTATGATCACCATCTCGTCGTAAGCTACGTCGAACATCGCATCAAGGAGAACTTCGTTGGCATCCTCCCCGTAGCCCTTGGTTAGATATTGAAGTGAATGTTCAAAGCGCTCGGGCGTCTTCAATAAGCCATCTCGGTCTGGGTTCTCGCCGATACGTATCAGCGTTTCTCTCACAAGATCCTGAAGGCTGGCACTCACTAACGAGACTGGCTCAATGCTCTCTCTCATTTCTCCTCACAATTCACACGATTCTCGGAGACCACAAAATCGACTTTTCCTTACATCGTTTTCTTACTTGCTGACCTGATGAAACGTGTCTCTATGTTTAAGCGACTTCTCCCTTGTCGACGACGGTCCCAGTCTTGGCTCGCATCGATTTGACGAGGTCTGCGGCGGAGGCGCCTTCAAGTGAGAGCCCGTAGCCAACCTCTCGCACAATGCGCTCCTTCAACGGTTGAATGAAGTGAGCGCGCGTGTTTCGGCGCGTGACCTCAGGAGCCTTTAGGTAAAGCGAGGCAAGCTCCCGCGCCCGAGCGAGCGCCTTGCCATTTGGAACAATTTCCGCGACTACTCCCCATTCATACGCAGTCTGCGCTGTGATCGGCTTTGGATTCAGCAGGAAAGCCTCCGCCCTTCCTGCGCCGGCACGGTAGCTCCAGGTGGTAAAGATTCCGTCGCCGGGTACAATGCCGCCGGCGAAGTGCGGCAGATCGTTGAAGGTTGCCCCTTCGCCCGCCACAATTACGTCGGCAAGCAGCGCATACTCCGAATGCACATTGGCATCTCCTTCGACAGCCGCAATTACTGGAACTCGAATGTTCGCGAGATTCTCGAGAATCTGAACACCCTCGTCGTGCACCTGACTCCAAACAGCGGGATCGGCGACGTTGCCGAAGGAAGCAAAATCAATGCCAGGGATAAACGCCCCGCCTGTTCCGGTCAAGATCACGATCTGGTTCTCTCGATCCTGCGATATCCGGTAGAAAGCGTCGACAAACTCCGTGTGATCCTGAGCCGTAAAAATTAGCGGACGGTCATTGCTGTGGAACTCGACCACCAGCACGCCCTGGGCATCTCGGGTCAGCTTCAGGCTGCGGTACTGGGAGAAATAAGCGAGTTGAGTCGTTTGCATAATAAATCCTCCAAATCGAAGTTAGTTAGATCAATAAAGCCTGTCATATGGCAAGCACATTTGCGACACCAGATTTGTTCGTGTGGATTCCGCTCCGGACATGAATGCGGCGTCCCGGTCGAAGCTCGCAATCGCACTGGTGTTCGGTCACTCGCTACGGACGTGAAAGTTAACCGTGACTGTGGTTTCGACTTCTACCGGTTGCCCATTCAGAAGAAATGGCTTGTAGCGCCATTGCTTGACCGCCTCGATCGCGGCGGGCACCAATAGCGGGTGCCCACTAATAACTTGCAGGTGCTGAATGTTCCCGCCTTTGTCAATAAGCGCGGTCAGTACGACAACACCTTGAATGCGTGCCTGCTGTGCCAAGGGCGGATAAGTGGGCTCAACCCGGTAGATGAGCAGGCCTTTGGTCACACCTGGTGAAATGCGCACACGTTGCACGGTGGGCACCGGCTTGGACAAGGTAGGGACGGCTGCAAGGCTCGAACTGGAACTGATGATTCCGCCGATCACCCCGTCCAACTGACCTCCTGGGATCCCCCCAGGCACGCCACCAACCACCCCACCGGTTGTCGCCACCGGTGGTGGTGCGTCGTCTTCCTTAATCATCTGGACTTTTGACGGGATTCTGCTTGGAGTGCGCAGCCGCCCGTTCGCGATATTGCTGGTTACCTTCAGGACTTTCGCCGTGGATGGGGTGGACGCCGCTGGTGGCGGCGGGGGTGGCGGCGGAGGTGGGGCTTCAAGAAAAACGAGTAATTGCTGCTTGGGCAGTACATCGGTAAACCATAACGGAAGCAAAAGCAGAAGACCGATCAGGAACAATTGCAAAACAAACGAAAGAAGAGTCGGCCATGTTCTTCTCTTGCGCTGTGCGGCACTGGAATCCAGCAGGATGTCCTCGAACAGAACTCTGTCACGGACCGCGGAAACGATAGGCCCCACTGTCAGCGGCTCGAGCCCGCTCCTTCTGGTGCTGCCGATCGACTGATCGTTCTCAGTTGTCGAGATGGTGTTCGTTGTCACTGAAAGTGCCTCCCAGCGCGTGTCGCTGCATAGCACAAACCAGCAACTGATTTGCCAAACCAGTTTCATGATGCAGAACTGCATTCTCATTCCGTTCTACGTTACGCATATCAAGCTTGCATTGCGTGGAGCGGCGAGGTGACTTCACACGATTGTGATGCGGGTCTGTCGCGGTTCCGACGGTGACGAAATAGCGACTGCTAGTATCCGGCCCTGAGTATTGCGCTCTTTGCGGGTAGGCAAGAATGAGAGTACCTCAATCATTCCGGCATCTCTCATCAATCGTCATGCTGCAGTACTCCGAGAATAGGAGGTTGAGTCGTTTGCACAATAGATCCTCCAATTCGAAGTGAGTTAGATCAATAAGGCCAGTCAGATAATGAGCTACTCTTGCGACACCATCTGGTCGGGCCTCAATGGCGCCACGCCGAAATTGATACTGAACCGTTTGCACCAGACGGAGACCGTGCGGTACTTCGACAAATCCACATCAGCGCCTAGAACGTAGTTCTGGTCACCGATATTTCCCTTGATACTTCCCAGATCGATGAACCCAGCGCGAATCACGCTGGCGTTGTCTCGTGCATCATCGGCGGCCACCAAGTACACATGAACGTCGGGGCCGTTCGAAGTCCCGAAGTTCGTGAAGCGGAGAATGCGATCGCCGCCACCAAGGCGGTAGATGGTTGCGGTACCTGTAGTGGGGTGCATTACCCCATAGAAGGTGCCTGACTCCATGATTTTCGCGGATGAAGCGCCTTCTGCCGCGGGGAAGGCTTCGTTTACACGGACATCGACGGCAAGCCGCTCCGGTCGAAACGCGTACCAGGCGGCGAACAGTGCAATGGCGAGCACGGGAATCGCAATCTTCCACTTTTTCATTGTCATGTCTCCCTGTCGAATTGAAAAATTGGAACGTTTGTCTATATTTTTTAATAGAACCATGCGCGAACATCGAAACTGATCACGCACTCTCAGGTATTTTGCTTGCTCGAAGCCCAGGCGGAAGTCTCGCCAGGCATCAAACTACCCAGCAGATGTTTGCCAGAGAGCGACGCTCTCACCACGTCCTGCTTCAGCAAATAGAACGACGTAGCGAACAGAACGAGATCTTTCATTAGAAATGCCACTTTTTCGGTCATAGCGGGGAACCCCCCGGAAGACGCAGCCCAGCCATCTGGCATAAACGGGATAATCGTGACGGTGGCAATGAAGACAAAGCATGAACCGAGGGCTCCGAGAACCACCATTGTTTTGTTCCAAAAGCCTGAGAGCAAGAGCCCACCAAACAACCATTCAGCTACCCCTAAGAAGTAGGTGGCCCCCCGAGGCCCAAAAACGGGATATAGCCAGGAAATCAGAGGGCCATTGCTGATGTACGGAATCAATGCCTGGGCTTCATATTGAAACCACTTCTGATACCCGAAGAAAGGGAAAATGATCACCATCGATGCACGGATCAGATGGAAATCAAGATCATGTTTGAGAATGCCAATCTTCACGAGCAGATTTGTAAGATGATTCACCGTTCACTCCCTTGATCTCGTTGAGACTGCCGTTGCAGGTTGAAAGATGAAGAACCGCGTGACCTATTCGGCCTTAAACTATCCGCCAGCAGAAACCAAGTTCTAGAGAACCTAGTCCACTCAATTCCACCGTGAGTTCATACGGCACACAGTCCCAAATCGACAATTTGGCATGCTGCCTCTCATCTCTCTTCGAGTTGATTGCACGCGCCGTGCCAGTTTGCGAACACTAATTCGTGCCCGCATCAGTGCCTGTTTAGTCAGCGTTCTACTGAACTCGACCAACGCTACGTGTCGTACAGAAGTCTTGTGTTGCTATAGCAACACTGTGCGATTTGTCGCTATGCGAGGTCGAACAGCAGGCCCAGTTGACGTGAGTCTGGCGTTGGCCATCAGCGGAACGGAGACCTGCCATGCCGCAGGCGATGCTGCGGTAACGAAGTCCAGGCACTTACGCTCGCTCGGCACGAAGTGGCGAGAGGATGTTTTCGCCACCGTTATTTCGTCCGAACAACGCGCAAGACGGTCTCGAGCAAACTCCCAGCTTCCGCGAGCGGACGCCATACCGGAAAGCGGGTATCATCCCGTTTCGAATTGGCCAGACTGTTGCCACGGTCCTTCTTCACCATCGCTGGACCGTGTCGAATTCCAATCCCTTGCGGATACAGTTTGGTAAATCCCGAGCCTCTTCATCTTGGTGATTAATGTCGTACGTTTAAGTCCCAGCCGGACAGCTGCGCCTCGAGGTCCTCCTACCATTCCCCTCGTAGCACGCAAGGTCTGCAAAATCAGAGCTATTTCGGCATCCCGCAACGTGCTTCGTTCGACGGTCGGGGTCACCGCATTCTGCTGTTGTGTGGGCAGAGGATTCGGAAGTACTCCGTTGTCCGATCGGATCACAGCCCGTTCAATCAGATTTTGCAGTTCGCGCACATTTCCCGGCCAGGAATACGCGATGAACGCATTCATGGTCGTCTGCGGTATCTGCTCAATGCGCTTGCCCATGCGCCGCGCAAAAAGCTCGACAAAGTGCGAGACCAATTGCGCAATGTCTTCGCGGCGTTCGCGCAGCGGCGGCAGCACCACCGGGAACACGTTCAGGCGGTAGTAGAGATCACTACGGAATTCATTGCACGTAGCCATCTGGGCCAGATCGCGATGGGTAGCGGCAACCAGACGCACGTTGATGCGATGGGTACGGCCGCTGCCCAAGCGCTCGAACTCCTGTTCCTGCAGAACCCGCAGCAGCTTGGGCTGCAAGGCCAGCGGCAGGTCCCCGATTTCGTCCAGGAAGAGAGTGCCAGTATCGGCCATTTCGAACCGGCCAATTTTCTGCGCGACGGCTCCGGTGAACGCGCCCTTCTCGTGCCCGAACAGTTCGCTCTCCAAAAGATCGAAGGGAATGGCCGAGCAATTCAGCGTCACGAAGGGGCGTCCGCAGCGCCCGCTGAGATTGTGGATGGCGCGGGCCATCAACTCCTTGCCGGTTCCGGTTTCACCCAGGACCAGCACGGTGGAATCGGTGGGCGCCACACGCTTCACTTCCGCGAGCACAAATTCCAGAGCAGGGCTGCCGCCTACGATGTGATCAAATTGGCGATCTTTATCGTCTTGATCACCCGACCGAAGTCTCTCGTAGGACCCCACAAACGTACCTCCGAATAAAACACGACAGGCTCGTTTTGAGCCCTCAACTTTTCAAGGCCACTCGAACACTATCCAGCAGAATTGCGCCATCAAAAGGCTTTGCAAGGAATTTCACCGCGCCGGCTCTCATTGCCTGCAGCCGCATTTCTTCGTCCCCATGTGCTGTGATAAAGATGATTGGAATCGGGCAATGCTCAGCGTTCAACTTAGCCTGCAGATCCAGCCCTGACATTCCAGGCATTTGGATATCCGCGATGAGACAACCAGTCTCCTGTTGCTGGCCGGACTTCAAAAAATCTTCTGCGGACGCGAATGATCGTACCGGCAGACCCGCTGATTTCAGCAAACGTTGCACCGCGGCCCGGTACGATTCATCATCCTCGACAACCGCAACCATTCTTGCCTTCCTCTCTCTAGCCATGCGGATGCAAGGTTACTGGCGTCCTTCCCAGAGCGCAATTATGGCTTCTGATAATCTCACTGATAGATTTCAATAAGGGATTTTCAATGACTATCCGGCAGCGGGTTCGAGCCGCCACAGGGCTCAAGGGCCAGTCCGTTGCGGAAGCTTAAGTCTCTCTGCCATTCTTCCTAGTTCAGCGGGGGAGTTAGCCCGCATCTTACGCATAACCTGACCGCGATGGACGGTCGCGGTGATTTCGCTCGTCCCAAGCATTGAGGCAATCTGTTTGGTGAGCATACCAGAGACCAAGAGACCCATTACCTCGCGTTCCCGTGCAGTTAACGCCGTGTAGCGTTCTCTCAATTCCGCGATCTCGGTTTCCTGTTGCCGCGTTGCATCGTCGCGCTCCAGCGCCTGCTGAATTGCATCGACGAGATCCTGATCTCGCCAAGGCTTCGTCAGAAAGTCCACCGCGCCCGATTTCATAGCTTTGACAGTCATCGGGATGTCACCGTGGCCGGTGATAAAAATGATCGGAATGTGGACTCCCTTCTCGTTCAACTTGTGTTGGACATCCAACCCGCTCATTCCCGGAAGTCGCACGTCCAGAACCAGACAACTGGGACCATCTGGAAGCTTGTGCTGGAGAAACTCTTGGGGCGCGGCAAACGACTTCGTGTTTAAACCTATGGACTTCAGCAGGCGCTGCATGGCTGCACGCATGCGGTCATCATCGTCAATGATGAATACCGTTGGAGTGTCGGAGGAGGTCATGCGGCCACTGCCAGTTTGCTGGGCAGCGTAAACTGAAATGTTGCCCCCCGGCCGGGGTTCGCCGTGGCCCATACGCGGCCACCGTGCGACTCGACAATGGAACGGGTAATTGCCAGTCCCAGACCTGTGCCCTGAGACTTGGTTGTAAAGAATGCGTTAAAGATCTGGTCTGCGATTCCCGCAGGCAGTCCCACGCCGGTATCGATGACCGAGATCTGCAGCTGCCCCTCTTCGGCCAACTGCGACTTGATACTAAGTTCACCGGCCGTGTCCCGCATCGCCTCAATGCCATTGAGCATGAGGTTCATCAGCACCTGCTGCAGTTGCACACGATCTGCCATGACTTTGGGAAGTTTCTCGGCGAGTTCGGTGCGCATCATAACGGAATACCGACTCGCCTGATTGTGGAGCATCAGGGCGATCTCGAGGATAACTTCGTTTACATCAACGATCTCCTTCCGTGAAGAACCCTTTCCGTACAGCGAGCGGACACGGTCGATAATGGCGGCTGCACGCCTCGCGTCTCTGGCCATTTCGAAAGCGGCCTCTCGAGCCTCAGCGGCATCAGGCGGATCGCGGTCAAGAAATTGCAAGCATGCTTGAGCGTTTGCTAGCGCCGCTCCAATTGGCTGGTTGATCTCGTGAGCCAGCGAAGCTGTGAGGTGCCCCATCATGTTCACTCGGCTTATATGTGCGAGTTCAGTTTCGGCCTGACGCAGTCTCTGTCGTTCTTCTTCAGCTCGCTTGCTTTCCGTTACGTCCACCATCGTGCCGACCACTTGAACAAGCTCTCCGCTAGGACTCAAAACGGGATGGCCGATCCCGTGAATATGTTTAACTGTTCCATCGGGTCTCACGGTTCTGAACTCAACGTCGCAATGCACTTTCTCGAGAAACGTCCTATCACCTGCCATCCTAAACTTGTCGCGGTCTTCTGGGTGTATTCGCTGTAGCCATTGGTCCCACATCGGTAATCCCTGTTGTGGATCAAAGCCGAAAAGTCGGAACATTTCCTCGGACCAGTACAGGATCTCGCGGCTTGTGCCACCAATGGCACAACTGCCGGTGTGGGTCAACCTCTGCGCCTCCATCAAATAGGCTTCACTGAAGCGAAGGGCTTCCCCCGCACGCTTGCGTTCCGTTACGTCCATCGCAACACCAACGAATTGCAGCAATTCCCCTGACGAATCCAAGATAGGGTGGCCGACAGAATGAATGTATTTGACGGCAGAGTGTGGAGGCAGAATCCGGAACTCCACGTCATAATCCGACTTTTCAGCAACGGCTCGGTCGATTGTCGCTTGCCACAGGGCCCGGTCCTCGGGATGAATACGTTGCAGTTGTTCTTCCCAAGTACGAATACCTTCTTTCGGATCGAAGTCATATATGCGATACCATTCTTCTGACAAGTACGACGCCTTCCTTCCAGGAATCTGCCATGCCCAACTCCCTACATGCGCGATTCGCTGCGCCTGTATAAGGTAGCTCTCGCTGCGGCGCAATGCCTCCTCCGCGCCCTTTCGTTCGCTTAAATCAAGCGCGAAACCAACGCCCTCGCGGCCACCTTCTTCGAACAGCGCCCCGGCAAGCAGCACGGGCACGCGGCTGCCATCTTTCCGGAACAACTCTGACTCAAAGGGCTGTACGGTCCCGGTCTCGACTACTTTTGCCAAGGCGCGTTCAACGGGCTCGCGCCAGTCCGCAGGTGTCATGTCGTTCCAGCGCACGCGACCCGCGGCGACATCTTCCTGATCGTATTGCACCATGCGGAGAAAGGCTTCATTGGATGCGACGATGGCACCCTCGACATTCCAAATCGTGATTCCAAGAATGTTCGCGTCGACCAGGCGCCGAATCTTAGCTTCGCGCTCTCTGAGATCGGCGTAGAGCTGCGTATTCTCCAATGAAATCGCGGCCTGTGATGCTAACAGTTTCAGTACTGCGACCCGGTTGGAAGTGAACACATTCGGCGCAAGATTATTTTCGAGGTAAAGAACGCCGACCAGCTTACCCTGTGTGATCAATGGCAAACAGAGAACTGAACGGGCATAATGCTGAGAAAAATATGTGTCTCCTATAAATCGGTTCTGGCTAGAGGCATCATCCAGGATCACAAACTCGCGTGTCCGTGTAACATAATTGACGATCGATTGGGGCACGTCGCATCCGGCCGCTTCCTTCCGTCGTACCAGAACCTTGTCGCCAATTGTCGTGGCTTCGGCTTCGACGCGCTGCGCATCATCACGTGACAGAATTAACAGCCCTCGAGCCGCTCCCGCGTGCTCAAGCGCAGCGCGCATGACCGTATCGATTAGTTTGTCGAGATCCATCTCGGCCGATACGGCTTGCGAGACTTTGATCACCGTGCCTAAATCCAGCTGTTCAAGCGGTGCGCCGATCACGCTGGTGGGACCCGCACCCGAATCGTGCTTGACCAGATGAGGATAGAAGTTGTCAATCTGCCGAACCTTGCCGTCGGCTCCCCACCGCTGGTAGAAGTAACGGGCATCGCGCAAGTATGCGCTCGCAATCTTCTCGAAGCCGCGCGCTGCGTAGAACCGTGCTGCGACTTCATTTGCAACGGCTTCGTTATGCACAAAGCCGTTCGCGTGCGCGGAGCGGATGGCCTTCTCATAAAGCTCTTCGGCATCGAGCAAACGGCCTTCGATACGGGCGATCTCTGCCCCGACCAATGCAGCGCGGTTCTCGAAATTCGCAGGGCAGTTCTCCGACCAGATTTCAAGCTGTTGGTAGTGATCAAGCGCTGCATCGAGGTACCGCTGCTTTTGTTCGGAAAACGAAGAATCCCATGCCGCTGCGTACGAAAGAGCGCTGTAGAATCGAAACGCCGAGGGTTCTAGCAGCGATGGTGCTGACCAAAGAAGCTGGTGTGCCTTTATCGATGCATGAATAGCGGAATCATAGTCGCCTGCTAGAAAGCGGGCCTGTACCTTTAAGGCCCAATACCCGAATTCTGGATCCGCCAAAACCGGGTTACTCGCCAAGTGTCGCTCGAATTCAAGCTCATTGAAATGTTCGTCATTGAAGCAGCCAAATTTCGTGGTAAGGCCGCGGAGCATCCGGATAAGCTGAAGTTGCGCAGAGAAAAGGTCAACAACAAGACCGAACCGTGCTTTTTGAGCGAACCCAAGACCGTTTTCGGCCTCACGCTGAACTTCTGCAAGCGGATCTCCTACGGCTAAGAAATTCGCGATTAACTGTTCGAGACTGTAGGCCGCAAACGTCAGGTCGCCGTTTTGATACGCGGCGTCGAAAGCGCGACGCACCAGTTCGCGCCCTTCCAGGGCATGCTTTGCCGACGGAATGACAAGATTCCCGAAAGACATGTAGGTTCGGGCCTGATACGTCGTTAGCCCACGCTTTTCGACCAGCTCATAGCCAAGACGACCGAATCGAAATGCGTCTTTGTAATTCCCAAAGTGAGACCTAGCAATCACGGAAAACCACACATACGCGAAACAGGCAGCGGCAGTATTACCATACTCAAGGCTAAGACTTACCATCCGGCAAAGAAGAAACGATGACAACTTCTCGTCGAAAAACACGGCCGGGGTGACAACCTCGGTTAGAACCTCGAGAACATCGAGGACGCCTGGATTTGTCATCAAAGGTAGGTCTATGAATTCCTCGATTTCACGGCTTCCAACCAGTGCCCAGACTCGATCGTATTCGTGCCGTACTTCATCGATGGTTGGATGCAGCGGCCATGTACTGCCGTCGCGCCGGAGGTATTCGAGGCACACCTCCACGCCTCGGTCGCTTCGATCCAAAGCGGTATAAACAGTGAGCCGCAGACGTGTGACGACCGCCATTTCATGGCTGCTTTTGGCACGCCGCGCAAGTTTCGAGAGTCGATCTTCTGCGCGTAACAGGTTTCCGGTCAGTAATTCGCATTCCGCTAGAAGACATTCAATCGAGAAGACGAGATCGTAATTGCCCTGCCATGTCTCATCGGTCAACAATTCGCGGCCGACAGTAAGGTACTTAAGCGCCGAAGCGTAAGCTGTCGACAGTTTCGCGCGCCTACCCGCCACCAGATTCAATTCCGCGAGCCGTTCACGCTCCGCCGTTGACGTGATCAGGTCAGAGCCGCGATTCAGTTGATTAACGATTTCGAAGATGCCCTGTTCCAGCTTTTCTGGAGGAGTGCGCTCTGCGAGGAGCCGCCCGATTCGGAGATGAGTCTCGGCACGCAATTGATCTGTGATCAAGGAGTAGGCAGCTTCCTGAACGCGATCATGGAGGTACGTGTAGGAATCTTCCGAGCGAAAGATAAGGCCCGCTCGGACGGCCGCCCAAAGCTGGCCGTGGATGTCCCTCTCCGACTCTTGGCAAACCATGCGCAACGTGGTGAACTCTGTGCTGTTGCCTAGACACGCAAGCAGCTTTAATGCGTTCTGGGTTTCGGCGGGCAGGCGACTCAACTTTCCCACCATCAGGTCCACCACATTTTCCGTGTAACCCTTGGCGTGTATGCGATTCAGCTCACAAGACCATCGCCCTTCGCCGTGATCGAAGGCGAGCAACCCTTCTTCAGCAAGCGAAGCGATGAACTGAATCGCGAAAAACGGATTACCGGCGGTCTTATCATGGATAAGTTGCGCCAGTGGGCTAGCACGATCCGGCTCGCAATGAAGCGCATCTGCAATCAGTTGCTCGAGATCTTCAAGAGTCAGTGGTGCGAGGACAATCTCTTGCACGGTCGCGCCGGCTTTGCGGATCGCTTCAAGCTTTCTCATCAGCGGATGAGAAGAATCGACTTCGTTGTCACGATACGCGCCGATCAACATCAAGTGCCTGACGTCCGGTTGGGTTAGAAGGTCTTCTATTAAATCAAGCGTTGCCGCGTCAAGCCATTGCAAGTCGTCGAGAAAAAGTGCCAGGGGATGTTCGGGTCTAGCAAAAACGCTGATAAATCGACGAAACACCATATGGAACCGACGTTGCGCGTCCTGCATCGAAAGCTCAGGAACGGGCGGCTGTTCTCCTATGATCAGCTTTAATTCCGGAACCAGATCGACGATGAGCTGTGCGTTATGATCTAACGCCTTATGAAGCGCATCCCTCCATTCGGTCAGATCTGCTTCGCTC
>Ga0210407_10003954_pt1 | contig 11833 bp, 8 predicted proteins | sample IncBWC27MmetaG_FD_150860 | JGI IMG/M metagenome (GOLD analysis project Ga0210407, IMG submission 150860) | Forest soil microbial communities from Barre Woods Harvard Forest LTER site, Petersham, Massachusetts, United States - Inc-BW-C-27-M | ecosystem: Environmental > Terrestrial > Soil >... | reverse complement strand
AACCCGCGGTTCGAGCAAAGGTCTGCTGATTACGGCGATCGCCGCCGGCGTGATACTCACCATCGGGGCAGGCGCGTGGTACATGCGGCAGCCATCCGGTTCGACGCAGAGATCCGTAGCCTCGCCGGTCGCTTCGCTTCCTGCGAACGCAGTTCCGTCGCAGCCGCAAAGCATCACCGCGTCCCAAGGCAATTCCGCGCTGAACTCGTCCGCGCCCGCTTCTTCCTCGATGCCGTCTTCACCATCCGGCAAGTCAGCGGCTGTGCAAAATAATTCCGCGCCGGCCGCAGCGCTCTTGAACGCCAGCTCCAGAGTCGATGCTCCTCGCGCAGCGCAGCCTGCGGCGGCGCAACCGCAACCTCAGGCGAAGAAACCCTCGCTTGGCGAAGTGCGCTTCGCGGCTCCGACGGTGAACCGCAGCGGGGCATCCCAGGAAGCCGGAGAAGCCGCGCCGAATCTGGAGGCCTCGGCAGAAACTGGCGCCAATGGAGACGCGCTGAGCCCGGGAATCGTCGGCGCGAATTCCAAACAACCCTCGGCTCCGGCAGTGGCGCTCGCCGTCGGCGGCGACGTGAAGCCGGCGAAAATGATCTCAGCCGTCCAGCCTATCTATCCCATATTGGCCAAGAGCCAGCACGTATCGGGCGACGTGAAGATCGACGCACTTATCGATGCCAACGGCAGAGTCACCACGATGAAAGTTTTTTCCGGCCCTACGCTCCTGCACCAGGCTGCCATGGACGCTTTGCGCCAGTGGAAGTATCAAGCGGCGACACTCGACGGGAAACCGGTGCCGATGCACCTTACGGTGACGCTGCAGTTCCGCATGCAGCAGTAAAACCCCGGCGTCCATCCGGATGCGAGCGACGCGATTCAGCCGCCGCCTTCCTGACGATTCACCAACTTACGCAAACCTCGGCGCTCCTGCGAATTTCTCCAGTGCGGCTTCCGCAAACCGATGACTGCGATTTCCTTCGGCGCAGTTCGAATTCGTCTCCGCATTCAAGCTAATATAATCGTTCGCTTCGCGATGCTGGGAGGAAAAGGGTTCGTGGAAACGGTGGCATGCAATTTATGCGGATCGACGCGATACACCGCAGTGTATGAAATGTCCGACCGCCGCCGCTATTTTCCCGAGGAAATGTTCACCGTGGTGGCTTGCGATTCCTGCGGCCTGGGATTCGTGAACCCCCGCCCGGCCATCGGCGAAATACAAAAATATTATCCCGCCGGGTATTACGATCAGCCGGCCACGCCGGAACATGAGCAGTATTTGCAGCGCCGGTTCGCGGAACAAGCGAAATATCTCCAAGGCTTGGAGCGGGCGGGAGAGCAACGCACACTTTTGGACGTGGGCTGCGCGAATGGAGACTTTCCGCGGTTTATGGCCGCCCGCGGATGGCGTGTGGAAGGCGTGGAGACTTCCGAATCGTCGCAGCGCATCCGGGACTTTAAGGTGTACACCCAGCAGTTCCAGGAGATCCCCGTTACGGAACCCACTTACGACGCCATCACGGCGTGGGCGGTGCTGGAACACGTGCACGATCCCATGGCGTATTTTCGCAAAGCTTCCCGGGTCTTAAAAAGCGGCGGCGTATTTGTTTTCCTGGTGCAGAATTTCGAGAGCGTGGCCTCGCGGTATCTTTTCTGTGAAGACGTTCCGCGTCATTTATATTTTTTCGATCGCCGCACCATCCGGCGTTACGTGGAAACAGCCGGGATGCAACTGGAGAAGGAGGACAACAACCGGAAAATTTACAAAATGGCGCCGTACAATTGGTTCGCCTACCACTGGAAAACCCGCATCCGAGGGGAAAAATTCACGTATCAGGATGTGCCTCTGACGCACCGCGAATACATACAGAAACACGACCTGCGCCGGGGGCTTTCTTCGATGCTGAAGCACGCCGCTTACGCTCCGTCGTACGTCGCCGACCGCATTTTTTGGCCGCTCATCGAAAATGTGCAAATCCTACGCAAGACTTATGGCATCAGTACATTTGTGGCCCGCAAGCGCTGAATTCGCCCGCCAATTGCGATTTGGCGCGCCGCGCTTGCGAGAGGCGCAAGACGTTCGTATACTGAGGGCCCGGCCAAAAAGCAGGTCCGGCGGGTCCGAAGCAATGCGATTGCGTTGAACGGGGTAGCCCGCCGAGCATCTTCCTCTCTTTGGCCCACATCACAGGTCTTTGCCATAAACAGTCGCAGATTTGTGCGAGGACGACCGGCTTAGGCCCCGGCAAACATATCGGCGCAAGGAACGCCGCAAAAATCCAGGCTGCAACGCGCACCAAAGCCGCACCTTTTAGAGGAGACCGTCGCATGTCGCTAGCGCAATTGCCGGAAGAAATGAATGTGTATCAAAACGCGGAAGCGCGTTTCGAAGTCGCCGCGAATAAGCTGGGGCTCGAGCAAGGCCTGTACCGTTATCTGAAATATCCGAGTAAAGAGATCACGCTCTACATTCCGGTAGGGATGGACAACGGGACACTGGAAGTGTTTACCGGATACCGCGTGCTGCATTCCACGGTGCGGGGGCCGGGAAAAGGCGGCATCCGTTTCGCTCCCGACGTTTCGCTGGACGAAGTGCGCGCGCTGGCGACGTGGATGACCTGGAAGTGCGCGGTCGTTAATATCCCTTTTGGAGGAGCGAAGGGCGGCATCATCTGCGACCCGCGCAAGATGTCTCGCGGGGAACTGGAGCGCATGACGCGGCGCTACACCGCCGAACTTGCGAACTGGCTGGGGCCCGAGCGCGATGTTCCCGCGCCCGACGTTGGCACCAACGAACAGACGATGGCCTGGGTGATGGACACGTACGCGATGCATGTGGGCGAGGCGACCACCGCGGTAGTTACCGGCAAACCCATCGAACTCGGCGGATCACGCGGGCGGCGCGAAGCCACTGGCCGCGGAGTCATGATCTGCTGCGACAAAGCCCTGGCAAAACTCGGCATCAAAAAAGAAGGCTGCCGGGTCATCATTCAGGGTTTTGGAAACGTGGGTTCGCTGGCTGCCGAGCTCATGCAACAAGCCGGGTACAAAATAGTGGGGCTCGCAGACATCGGCGGCGGCCTTTACAACGAGCGCGGCTTCGACGTTCCCAAGGTCATCGACTGGGTGTATACGCAGAAAAAGTCGCTGCAGGATTTCCCCGGCGGCGGAACGAAGATGACCGCTCGGGACGTCCTCTTCCAGCCTTGCGAAATCGCCATTCCCGCAGCCATCGAAAATCAAATCACCGAGAAAAACGCCAACCAGGTGCAGGCCAGGATTCTTTGCGAAGGCGCGAACGGCCCCACGACCTGGCAAGCCGACGCCATCATCGACGCCAAAGGAATCTTCACCGTTCCGGACATCCTCGGAAACGCCGGCGGCGTGACCGTCAGCTATTTCGAATGGGTGCAGGACCGCCAGGGATTCTTCTGGCGCGAAAGCGAGGTCAACGAGCGCCTCTTCGACATCATGGACAACGCTTTCGACCAGGTGGTGCGGTACGCGGAGGCCCATAAGGTCAACAACCGCATCGCGGCGTACATGCTGGCCATCGACCGCGTCGCCAGCGCCCTCAAGCTTCGCGGAATTTACGCCTAGCGTCTGGCCTCATTTTGTAATAGTTTCTCTCCCACCAGAAACGGCGCTTTGGGAAGCGCGCGGGGCCGTCTGCAACCCTCCTGCGGATGCCGCCAAAACCGCTCGTCTTCAGGGGCACGGAAGGTAATCGTGTCAGGAAGGAGTCCGCCCGTGATTCCGGACTCGGTCTTGCCAGGCCATTCGAAAAGCGAAGAGCAGCACCGTCAGGACATTTGTGTCGCCGGCCGCTGGATGTACGAACGCGGTTATATCGTCGCCTGCGAAGGAAATCTTTCCGTTCGTCTCGATGACGGCAGCATTCTCAATACTCCCACCTGCATGAATAAGGGCACGCTCGCGCCTGATGATTTGGTGGTGACGGACCTTGAGGGCCGCCAAATCTCGGGAAAACGCAAGGCATCCTCCGAGCTGGCCATGCACCTTCTTTTTTATCGAATGCGTCCCGACGTCATGGCCATCTGCCACGCGCATCCTCCGACGGCCACGGGTTTCGCCGTTGCCGGACGGGCGCTCGATCAAGCGTTGCTTCCCGAAGTGATCATCGGCCTGGGGCAGATTCCTTTGGTGCACTACGGCACTCCAGGAACGCCGGAACTCAGCGCCTCATTGGAACCGTTCATTCCGCATTACCACGCTTTGTTGCTCGCCAATCACGGCGCGGTCACTTGCGGCTCCGATCTGCTGACGTCTTTCTTCCGGATGGAAACCATCGAGCATTGCGCCAAAATTACGCTGGCGGCGGAAAATGCGGGTACGCCGAAACTGCTCTCCAGCCGCGAAGTTGCCAAGCTGATGGCCGCCAGGTCACGCTACTTTGTGGCGCCGCCTCCGGGCGGTGGCGCCGAACTGCCGATTACTTCCGACAGTGGCGACTCCCCGGGCGAACACGTGGAACTCACGCGCAGCGAACTGGATGCCCTGATCGACGAAGCGGTTCGCAAGGACCGCAGCCGGCGGTAACTCCTTTCTTTCAGGAGTTCGCCGGATTTTCTTTGCATCGTTCGCACTCGCGTTTCATTTCGAGTGGCACGTCGCTTCCTCAGCAGCGCGCGAGACAACCGTATCGGGCGAGTGTTAGGATACGGGCGAAATGAAAACCTCAATAGTTAAACGCTTTTCCCTTTTTCTCGTTGCGTCTTTTTTTCTGGAAACATTTCCCGATGTCCCTGCAATCGGGCAAACGGTGGCCCAGCCGGGCCAGGTCTTTCGTCTCGATGGCGGCAATTCCACATATGCGTTCGGCGTGGACGAGCGCGGGGAATTGCAGGCACTCTATTGGGGTGGGCGTCTGGGCGCGCACGACAGCATTCCTCCCGCGCATTCGAACCCGGAGTGGGCGTCGTTCGATTCGCCATATACGACCACGCCGCAGGAGTACGCAGGCTGGGGCGCGGGACTTTTCACTGAGCCGGCGCTGAAGGTCACTTTTCCCGATGGCAATCGCGATCTGGTGCTGCATTTTGTGCGCGCCACGCCGAACGGCGCGCAGGCACTCGAGGTTTTGCTGAAAGATATTTCGCGCGAGATTTATGTGACGCTGCGCTACACGATGGACGCGGAGAGCGGCATACTGGCGCGTTCCGCGGTGATTGAAAATAAAGAAAAGACACCGGTGGTGATCGAACAAGCCGCTGCCGCGCAATGGACGCTTCCACCCGCGCACTACACGTTGAGTTATTTAACGGGGCGCTGGGCCGGAGAGTGGACGTTGAATCAGGAGCCGATTCGCGCGGGAGAGCGCGTGATCGAAAGCCGCCGCGGAACGACAGGGCATCAGGCCAATCCGTGGTTTGCTATTTCGCGCGACAGCGGCGAAAAGGCCGCGGGCCCCGTTGTCGCGGACGAAGAGCACGGCGAAGTTTGGTTTGGCGCGCTAGCGTGGTCAGGGTCGTGGCGGTTTACCGTCGAGGAGAATCAACTTGATTCGGTCCGCGTGACCGGCGGCTTCAATCCATTTGATTTTGGCTACAAACTGAAACCGGGCGAGCATCTCGAGACGCCCATTTTTTACGGCGGCTATTCCGATCATGGGTTGGGTGGCGCTTCGCGTTTGCTACACCGCTTTGAAATCGCTCACATTCTGCCGCAAGCGCCGGATCCGAAGCCGCGCCCCGTGATCTACAACTCGTGGGAAGCCACGGAATTCAAAGTCGATGAACCGGGGCAGGTGGCGCTTGCGGAAAAAGCCGCATCCATCGGGATCGATCGCATGGTGATGGACGACGGCTGGTTTGGCCAGCGCAAAGACGACCACGCCGGGCTCGGCGATTGGTACGTCAATCCCGAAAAATTTCCACACGGTTTGAAACCGCTCATCGATAAAGTTCACGCGCTGGGAATGGACTTTGGCTTGTGGGTCGAGCCGGAGATGATCAATCCGGACTCGGACCTCTATCGCAAGCATCCCGATTGGGTTTTGAATTTTCCGGGCCGCCCGCGTTCCGAGTCGCGCAATCAACTGGTGCTCAACCTGGCGCGCGCGGATGTGCGCGACTACATCGAAGGCTTTCTCGATAAGCTCCTCACGGAAAACGATATCGCGTTTCTCAAGTGGGACTACAACCGCAACTGGGCCGAGCCGGGCTGGGATCAGGTTCCGGTCGAGGAGCAGAAACGCATCTACGTGGAGTTCATCCGCAATCTCTATTCGGTGTTGGCCGAGTTGCGCAAAAAGCATCCGAAGGTCGAAATTGAATCGTGCTCCGGCGGCGGCGGGCGCGTGGATTTGGGCATTTTGCGCTATACCGATGAAGCTTGGCCGTCGGACAACACCGATCCTTTCGATCGCCTATCGATGCAGGACGGTTTCACCTACGCTTACACGCCGCAAGTCATGATGGCCTGGGTGACGGACTCGCCGCACTGGTTCAACCATCGTTCCACTTCGCTCGCCTACCGCCTGCTGAGTTCCATGCAGGGTTCGCTGGGGATTGGCGCGAACCTGAATCATTGGACCGCTGAGGATTTTGCCACCGCCAAGCGGCTGATCGCCGCCTATCATTCCGTGCAGCGAACGATTGTGCGCGGAGACCTCTATCGCATCATCAGCCCGCGTGACGGGAGCGAATTTTCTGCGACAGAAACTGTTTCGAGCGACAAGAATCAAGCCGTCGTTTTTGCTTTCACGCATTCCACGCAAGAGGGCCGCGGGTACCCCTTATTGCAACTGCAAGGCCTCGACCCAGAGGCCGAATACAAACTCACGATGATGGAAGGCCAGGGACTTCCCGGAACTCCGGCAAGCGCGTCGGGCGCATGGTGGATCCGCCACGGCCTGCAACTGGACTTGCGCGGTGATTTTCAGGCTGCGGCGTTCCAATTGGATCGCCAGCGCTAATGGCGCCTGGTCCGACATTTTTGTGGGCTGGCTGCGCTTTCTCTAGTGTCGTCCGATTCGACAGAGCAGGTTTTACTCATCGTCATCTAAAAAGTCTTCGTCCGTAGCGCTGGCCGCCTCTTCATCCGTCGGCCAGTCTTCGAAGTAGTTGTTCAGCGCAAACAGCTTCTGCGCCAGCTCACCCAGATCCCCGGTCTCCCCCGAGAATTCCCGCGCCGCCACCAGCCCCACGTCGATGTTGCGCCGCTCGCCGTCGGTCGGTTTACGCCCTTTCTCCGTCCACCGTCTCATCGCATCCAGTTGCTTTTGAATGCGCTGCATCATGGCGTTCTCTGGCGTGACCGTCAGGATGCGCCGCGAGATCTCCGTCGCCTCCCCGAGCACGCGATGAAAGTCGGCCTTCGAATTGATCTCGCCGTATACGCCCGCCATTCCTCCCACTTCCTCTCCGTTGCTGCCCCAATTCTAGGCCGCTTCATTTTCGACTGCCTAGTGGCCGAACCACTGCTCCACACAATAACCCGAGTAGCGCATCCCGCGGAAGCACACGGATCAAATCCAGGATTCGCTCCCGATCGGGCAGCTTGTGGGAATTGGCGTTCACCAACGATTCGGGAACTTGCGCCTCAATGAAGCGCCGCCTTTCCCCACTCGATTCACCCCCGCTCCACCTACAGTTCATCTTCCGTGCATTGTTCCTCTTCCCTGCATGCGGCAAAGTGCACCTCGTTGTTGAACGCTACAGCGGCTGAAACACAAACCGGCGGCAAACCGCCAGGGCCGCGCCGAACAGGAGGCTGTCGTGCAAAGCAAGCTCAAGGACAACGGTCGCATGTGGCTCTGGGGGTTCCTGGCAGTCCTCGGCCTGTCGCAGCTTTATGTCGTTCGAGAGCTGCTTGTAGCTTTCGCCTTCTTCGCCCTGACCTTCGCAGCGATGGCCTCGATCGTCGCCAGCATCTACCTGCTTCACCATGGCTGGGAAATGGCCGCTTCACTACTGACAAACGTCCGCAGGCCGCTCATGCAACTGCCCGCGGTCAGCCGCGAGCAGCAGAAAGTGGCTTAACGCGAGCCAAGACCTTCACACCGGCTTCACCGGACGATAGTTCGGCGGGCAGCGGGAAACAGCAGCGTTGCCCCTGCCGGACTTCGACCACTGCGGACAACTCGGCAACCCTGCCTCCACACTATTGGCGAACACGATACACGCTAGTACTGCTGCTCTATTCCTCGCCACGGAGCCGCCGGGCAAGATGGCCGAAGTTTAGAGAACTTTGATCCATTACTTGTCGCAGGTAATACCGGGCCCCTGGTTCCAAGCGAATGTCTAGTCGGAGGTCCACGATGAACTCTTTTAGAATGTTGAAGTTACCAGTGATGCTATTTGGTTTTGGAGCCGCCCTGTTGTTCTCCCCCGCCTGCAAGGCGCAGGAAGTGAGTCCGGACCATTTCACGGATACCGGCGTGCAAAATGTGTACGAGCCCGCTCCGGCAAAGGCAGCCGCGCCCAAGGTCAAGCCGCAGCCATCCGCCGTGAAGGCGGGCACCAAAAAGACCAATTCGCAGGCGACCATCCAGCTCGCCGCCAATCGGACCCCCGTATCGCCTTTGCAACCTGCCGCTGAAGCGGTGGCTGAGACGCGCAAGACCGCCCCGGCCACAACCAAAAAGCCGTAGTCAGGCCCCTGCAGCAGACAAAGGAAATCGACCTCGAAATCTTGCAGGCCGATCTCCGGCAATCCGGCAAACCAGGACCTGGCAGCCAGCCCCCCTTTGCCCCGGAAAACGCATCCTAATACTGGGTCCTATGCAGAATTTTACTCGCCGGGAACTGCTGAAACTCGGTGCGGCCACAACCGTTGCGGAACTAGCGTCTTTGGGTTCGTTCGGATGCGGCGGTGGTTCCGTCACTTCTCCCCCGGTCCCTTCCGTCTGCTCCAAATTAACCGACATCGAGCATGTGGTGATCTTGATTCAGGAAAACCGCTCCTTCGATCACTACTTTGGAAGCTACCGCGGCGTCCGCGGATTTTCCGATCCCAGCATGGCGTTCCAGCAGCCTGATCCCGCCAACACTGCGAACTCCCCCGTGGGCACCCTCCAGCCTTTTCATCTGGACACCGCCACCACAAATGCCGCCTGCACCCACGACATCACCCACGACTGGGTGCCACAGCATCAGAGCTGGAACAGCGGCGCAATGGACGGTTTTGTAAAGTCGCGTCTTCTGATTAATCCCAATGACGCCGTTTTGAGCATGGGCTACTACACTCGCGCGGACATTCCTTACTATTACGCCCTGGCCGACGGCTTCACGATTTGCGACAACTTTTTTTGCTCAGTCATGGGCCCCACCGACCCAAATCGGCTTTACACCGTCGCGGCCTCCCTCGACCCCGATGGAAAAAATGGCGGCCCAGTCTTGCAGACCATCGTCGCCAATCGCGCAGCCTTTTACGGCAGCCTGACGTATACGACGATGCCCGAGCAGCTTCAGGCTCGCGGAGTTTCCTGGAAGATTTACTCTTCGCCGGATGAAACGATTCTCGGCGGGATTCTCTCCGACAATGTTCTCTCCTACTTCAAAAATTTTCAGGATCCCGCTTCGGTGCTCCATCAAAATGCTTTCGGCCCGCAGTTTCCCGTGGACTTCCTCGCCGATGTGGCGGCTGGGAATTTGCCGCAAGTGTCCTGGCTGGTGGGTTCGATCCTGACTTCGGATCACCCTCCCGCGCCTTCCATCTTTGGTGAAAGCGTTCTTTCGCTCATCATCAGCGCTTTGGCGGCGAACCCGGCGCAGTGGGCCAAGACGCTCTTGATTCTCACGTTCGATGAGAACGGCGGATTCTTCGATCACGTTCCGCCGCTCACGGCCCCTCCCGGCACGCCCGGCGAATATGTGACCGCGCCTGCCGTACCCGATCCCACGGTAATCGGCAGTCCCCCGATCTCCGGCCCGATTGGACTGGGTTTTCGCGTCCCCACGCTGCTCGTCTCGCCGTTCAGCCGCGGCGGGTTCGTTTCGTCGGATCTTTTCGACCACACTTCCGTGTTGCGATTCCTGGAGACTCGGTTCGGCGCCGAAGTGCCCAATCTGAGTGCCTGGCGCCGCGCCGCGGTTGGCGATCTAACCAGCGCCCTCAATTTCAAAAAACCTGACCAGTCGATTCCCAATCTACCGTCCACACTTCCGGCCCTTCAGCAGGTGATCCAGCAATGTGTCGCGAACCTGGCTGGAACGACACCCTACACAGTGCCCATCACGCAGACCCTTCCCACTCAGGAATCCGGCTCCCCAACACGCCCCAGCGGCGTCTGCTAGTCCGGGTCAAGACACCGCCGCTTCTCCGGCGATCCGGCTTACCAAGACCTAGCCGCGTGGCCCAACGATAAGTTCCGAAAAGCACGGCAATCCGGAAGTTTGCCAGACCACTCAAGACACGCGTTTAAGGGGAGTAACGAGAGATTGTCGCGTGTAGACACCTGCAAGGATGAGGGTCACTCCGACGCTTCTTCAATCAAAAGAGTTACCCCTCCATCAGAGGGCGACTGTTTCGTCTTCTCTATGAAAAAAGGCAGCCTTAGTGCTGCTACCAAAAGCAGGATATGAATGAGGCTGAGCAGCATGAAGGTCGCGGTAAAGGCTCTGGAGATGCCGGTCGCCTGGTGCGCCATACCCAGTCTCCATCCGAGAAAAGTAGCGCACAGTGTCGTCAGGGTGGGCCCTCCGAGACGCTGAACTATATTGAGTGAAGTCGTCGCCATCGGCAGGTGTTCTTTCTCGACCGAAGCGTAGGCAGAGGTAATGGACGGAATGCCGACCACACTCACACCCATCCCACGGACGAAGAGCGCACATACGAGCAGGGGGAGAGACATGCCGTGGCTGGCAAGAAAAAGGAACGGCAGTGTCCCGGCTAAGGCCAAAAAGGCGCCGCTTCCCGCTACCCTGCGGATGCCGAAGCGCTGCGTCAGCACGCCGATCGTCGGATACGTGCAGATCATGCCCAGCCCGAGAGGAGCCATCAACCAGCCTGCCGCGCTGGGTGATTCGCCGCACATACGGATGAGATAGATCGGGATGAGCATCTGTCCTGCAAATGAGATTCCGTTCAGGGTGAATTGCGTCAGCACCGATGCTGAAAAATCCCTTCCCCTAAAGAGCTGAAGATCAATGAGCGCATCGTCGCCCTTCCTGGTTGCCCTCCGGATGAAAACAGTGAGCAGCACCAGGGCAACGAAAAATGCCGTCAAGCCGGTCCGTTCGCTAACATGGTCCACACCGTAGAGAAAGAGCACGAGCCCTGGGGAAAGTAGGCAGAAGCCGACAAAGTCGAGATCTCTCGGCCGGGCTTCGGCACGGTCTTCGGGAAGAAAGCGAATCGCCAGAACGATTCCCAAAAGACCGACTGGAATGTTCACCAGGAACAGCCAACGCCAGGACGCATGTTGAAGAATCGCCCCAGCGAGCATAGGCCCGAGGAGTGGTCCCAGCAGAATCGGTATTGCGGCGTAACCGAAGACGCGCGCCGTGTGCCGACCGGCGGCGCGCACGATCATCATCTGCGTCAGCGGAGCCATCAAACCTCCGCTCATTCCCTGGAGGACTCGAAAGCCAATCAGCGAGTTCGCGGACCATGCGAGCCCGCAGAGCGCCGATGAGAGCGTGAAGATCGGAAAACACCACAGATATAGCGATTTTGCTCCGAGCCGCCCGACGAGCCAGCCATTCAACGGGAGCATGAGAGCCAGCGCCAGAAGGTAGCCGCTCGTGACCCATTGAATTGTGGTAAGACTGCTGTGCAGATCAACGGCCAGGCTGGAGAGGGAGACGTTCACCACAGTTGCATCGACCTGTCCCATGAGGGACCCAAGCACAGCGACAGCAGTGATCTTCCAGAC
>Ga0210407_10003950_pt1 | contig 11838 bp, 8 predicted proteins | sample IncBWC27MmetaG_FD_150860 | JGI IMG/M metagenome (GOLD analysis project Ga0210407, IMG submission 150860) | Forest soil microbial communities from Barre Woods Harvard Forest LTER site, Petersham, Massachusetts, United States - Inc-BW-C-27-M | ecosystem: Environmental > Terrestrial > Soil >... | reverse complement strand
AATCAACTGATTTTCGGCGACAACTCGATGAAAAACGCTGCCGCTGCCTGGTTCGGCGTGCCAAATTTCCTGCCCTTTACCGGTAGAGGCGTCGGCGATTCGAATGGACCATGGCTGGCCTTCGCGTTCTGGACTGAACGGGAGTTTGCCTTTTGCCAGCGCGATGCGAACAAAGGCGATTCTGCGGCTGTCCGGCGACCATGCGGCTTGGCTGTCCGTGTCCACGCTTGGTTCCAGATAAACCAGCGATTTCGCCCCAACGTCGTAGACGCCGATGAAGCTGTGATCTCCGCGGTGGCTTAGAAACGCGAGCTTCGAGCCATCCGGCGACCAGCGCAGCTCGCTTGCTCCTCCATTCGAATGAATCAATTGCTCAGCTTTTTCGCTGCCATCCAGCTTCGCGAGCCACACTTGCGTCTTGAAGATGAACGCAACAGTACCTCCACTGGGGGAAACTGACGGCGAGTGGCCTTCGGCAAGTTTTTTCGGTGCGCCGCCGTTTAGTGAAACAGCCCAAATATCTTGCTCGACTCCTTGCGGCGAATTTTGCGCATTGGGATACGTGCCGTTCGGGAATTCGAGATCACCGCCGCGAGTGTAGACAATGGTTTCCGCATCCGACGCCCAACTGATATTGCCCAGGTCCTGGCCGTCATCCTCCTTGTAAGAGGTGAGCTGGCGCGACTTGTAGCTTCCGTCAGGTGCGGGTTCCGAAGTCCAAAGATTGCGCGCACCCAATGCGTTGAAGACCCACGCCACGCGGCCCTTGGCGGGCGCGGCGGTCAACTCCGTCGGAAACGGTGCGCTCAGAAATTGTTCGAGCGTGGGCGACTTTTGCGCTTCGATCGCCGGGGAAAACACCAGCGCTGCAAGGATCACTAGCGATGCCATACGTTCCATCAACAGCCTCCACGTATCCGAGGGCCTTGCCGTTCATTACTGCTTTCTCAAAACTTAGTCCGCAGGCTGAGGCGTGGCCGCCTTTTCAACCGAGACGCGCGGCCCGTCCAGCGGCCCGAAAATTTTCAGAACGTGCCCGGCTTCGTTAATTCCGATGGCCCGGCCGCGCCGTTTTCCGGCGCCGATGGTCTCGATCGTCAGGTCCGCATCACGCGCGAAACTCACCGTGCCCTGCAACGAAGTTTGCTCCCCGCCGGAGTCCAGCTTCAAACGCTGGATGCTGACTTCGCGATTGCGCATCGTAAACATCCCGTGGCCCGTTGTCCACCGCGACGTGCCGGTGTGTGGCGCCCCGTCGGCAACGCTGGCGCTCACATCCCAGCCGCGAAATTCCACGTTTTTGAGCTGGACTTCTCCACCCCCAGCAAGCTTTTCTAAGAGTTCGTCGCGCCCGACGCCTTCTGTCTCGATGTGCACCAGACCCGAGGCCAACCCTGCGAGCCGCTCCGTGAATCGCCCCGGCGCGGGGATCTCGGCCAGATTCACACCATCGAGCTTCGCGGTAACATCATATTTCGGAAGAGGCGCAAACTTCGCATGAATCTGAGCATGCACCGTGCCGGCAGCCCATTGCGCATACGCTTCCCGAACGTCGAGCTGCAGATCGTGCAAAGCTCCCTCCGCGTGAACATTTGCGAGCTTTAACTTTTCGACCGTCAATTCACCAATGTTCAGGTCGCCTTCGGCATTCATTTGACGAACCAGCTCGCTTGCGGCGGGGCTCGGCGACGATCCGCCGAGCAGCGACGGCAGCAACCTCTCCAGCCAGTTTGGCCGCGCGCGTGGGCCGACCCAACGGTCCAATTCGGCGGCGTTCATACGGTCCGCGGTTAGGTTGAAATTCCATTTTGGGCGGTCTTGGCCGTCGGCAATATCATTTTCCGTGATCGAACCTGACCAGGTGCCGCCGAATCCCTCGACCCTAGTCATGTCCACAGAGCGCACTCCGTCCTTCCAATTCAGCGTACTTTCTTGCAGCACAAGCGGTTGGTTCAGTCCCGCGACCGCGAGTTTCGTTTTGTTAAAAAGAATCCTGCCGCTCCAGCGGCCGCTCGAAGTTTTTTGCCATTCCCATCGCGTTACGGCGAGTGCGTCCCCGGTGAGTTCCCATCCGTGATTTATCGGCCGCCCAAAGGCCGCAGCGACTTTCAACGCCTCTTCGACTTTTTGCACGTGGCCTTCAATGCTAATGTTGCCCGTTTGCGCGTTTAGATCCTGACTGAGCGTGAGGTCCGCGGCGTTGTCCATCAGCGCGGCCATGCGCCGTTTCTTAGGTGCGATAACGTCGCGGGCGGCGCCGCCCAGAGCAACGCGGACCGGTTCAGACACCAGCAGGTTTCGCTCGCGTCCTAGGCGCACGGGACCGATGTGCACGGGGACCTTTAGACCCGGCACGCTCACAACACCGCCGTTGCTGGAGAACGCAGCGCCCTCGAGTTCCCACGGCCAGCCGCGCAGCGTCATCGCGCCGGTGAAAAACTGCTCCGCCGAGATTCCTTCGTCGACGCCTGGATGAAACGCTCGGTACCAAGCGAGCAAATCCGTTGCTTGAATTGCCGAGGAATCCAGATGCAGCTCGAAGCCGGGTGTCGGCCCGGTCACGTAATTTGCCGCGCCCCGCAGATTCGAACGCGGGCCTTCGATGGTAACTTCTTCGGCGCGCACGCTTCCCGCGGCCACTTTCCAGTGGCCTTTGACGCCCAATCTTAGTCGGGGATTGTCGGTTCGCTCAATCAAATCCCACCGATGGATTTGCGCCGCGCTGGCCTCCACGGAAAAAACCCACTGACCTATCGTGGTTTCAGCGCTTGCGCCCGAGCCGGCCTCCGATGTGCCGCTCTTCAGCGAGCCGTCCAGAGTAAGCACGCCGCGCATGCCGTAGTCCCGTCCGCGCAGCAGCCGGAACAAATCCGCGAGCGAAACGGCTTCCCAGTGCACGGTAAATTGCGCAGGCTGCAGCCGCGCCGATGTACCGGCGACGTCGCCTTTGACTTTTATGGTTCCCGCGGATTGCAGCTCCACGCCGCTGCGCCACGGCTGCGCCTCCAGACGCAGTTGCCAGCGGCCTGGAGCCACCTGATCCACATTGCCAGAGACGCCCGTCAGCGCGAAAGGAAGCTTCTCGTCCGTATTTTTGAAATTAACGCGGCCGTCGTCAAAATCGATTCTCCGTAGACGGTTGACCGGGGCGATCGCCGACGGGGGGCCGTAGACCCGCGCCGTCGCTTCCGGGGCGGGTTTCGCCGGCGGCAGCCACTGTTCCAAGTTCCATCTTCCCTGGTTGTTGCGCACCAGGATCAAACTTGGCCTGCCGAGCGAAAGTGTTCCGAATTCGAAATGACCGCGGAGCAGACCACGCCATCGCAGTCCAGCGGACAAGCTGTCCGCGCGCAAAAAATATTCGTTACCGAAGGCGGGGTCTTCTCCGACCGACACTTGCTCAGCATCCAGCCGGGGAGCGGGCAAAAGCTCGACTGCAAAATGTCCCACCTCTACCGGACGGCCGAAAGCCTTTTCCAACTGCGCGGTCAAGTATGCGTGCATGGGGTGGGTGCGGACGAGCAATGATACGCCAATCTGCATGGCCACCAGCAGGGCCACAATCGTAAGCGCCAGCTTCCACCACTTGCGCAGCATTTTCATGTTGTCCGGAAGTTTCGCAGACTGGCCTGTAAATGAAAAGCCGCTGTAAGACGGACTGCGGTCTGCTTTTGTTTCGTTCCCGCGGCCGCTTTCCTGGACGTTTTTCACAGAAAACGTGTCAGCGAAAAATCCACAGTCCTTAGTGCACCGTGTGCAGCATACGGCTCCAGCGTGTCCGCGCGGGAAGGTGAGCGAGGGTGTCGAAAACACCGACAAGGCGCTGGAGAAAAGTGGATTGCGTGTAGTCGTTGCTCGTGGCCTCCACGGACCAATAAATCAGAAACGGACGGCCCATAATCGCGCTGCGATCTACGAAGCCCCAGTAGCGGCTGTCCGAGCTGCGGTCTCGGTTGTCGCCCATAGCAAATAGTTTTCCGGGCGGGACGATGATTTCGTCGCCCTGCATGTAGGTGCGAAGCGTTTCCCTCCAGCCTGATTCCGGAACAACTTGCGGGGAAATCAGCATGCCCTTTAAGGGCGGGAAGGAGTAATTGAAGTTGTCGTACGGGGCCATGGGGTCGTGAACGACGTACGGCTCGTTCAGCCGCTTTCCGTTGACGTACATCTGCTGATCGACGAGTTTGAGGCGATCGCCGGGAAGGCCAATGACTCTTTTCACAAAATGCTGATGGTCAGCGTAGGGGTATTTAAAGACGATGATGTCGCCGCGCTCCAGCGGACGGTAGGGGAGCAGCTTCTCATACCACGCTCCGCTGCCGCCGAAGATGAACTTGTTTACGAGGAGATGGTCGCCAATCAGCAGCGTTCCCTCCATCGAAGCGGAAGGAATCTTGAATGCCTGAACGACGAAGCTGGTCCCAAAGAGCGCGAGAAGCACGGTCACCAGCAACGATTCCAGGTATTCGGAAATCGTCGTCGGATCCTCGTGATGCTCCTCTTTTTTCGGCTCTACCGGCGCAACCGGATCTACCGGCTCTTCGACCTTCAGCGCAGTTTCTTCCGCCATTCGCTTTCAGCCTTTCTGTTCCGCCCGCACGTCAAACCTGTTCCAGAAGTTCCATCGCGCTTTGCGCCGCCCGCTGCTCCGCTTCTTTCTTTGTGCTGCCCTCGCCGCTGGCCATTCGTTCTCCGTTAATCCAAACTTCCACCTGGAAGGTTTTCTGGTGATCAGGACCGCTTTCGCCTGACAGCCGGTATTCGGCAGGCGGCTTTCCACGCCCCTGCAAGAACTCTTGCAGCGCGGACTTGCGGTCTGAGTCCGCGATTCGCTCGCCGCGCTCTTCCAGGGCTTGTTCGAATAACAAGCGCCTAAGCATCTCGCGCGCAGCTCCCAGCCCGGAGTCCATATAAACCGCGGCGACCACCGACTCGAACGCATCCGCCAGGAGCGTTGGCTTTTCCCGGCCACCCGACTTTTCTTCGCCGCGCCCGAGCCGCAAATGTTCCCCGAGCCTGATGCGCCGAGCTACAACTTCGAGAGAGTGCGCATTGACAATTCGCGCGCGGCTCTTCGAGAGCTGGCCTTCGCTCCACTCGGGAAATGACTCGAGAAGATATTCCCGTGCCAGCAATTCCAGAACGGCGTCCCCCAGGAATTCCAGCCTCTCATTATCCTGGATGGCGGCCGCTTCGGCGGATTCTTGTTTGTGCTCGGCACGCAACTCCGGAGCAGCGGAGCTGTGCGTCAAAGCGCGTTCGAGGAGTTCCGGCTTTTTAAACCGATAACCGAGCCGCTCCTCGAGTTGCTCTGCGTCATTCTGGATCATTTCCTTGAACAGTGCGTCCTTGAAGAGTCCGTGCGCGTCCAGCGGCGACGATTATTTCGGTGCGCTCAATTGCGTGGCGCCCAGCTTTTTCGCCTCATCGGCGCCGTTCTTGCACGTCGGCTGCAAACTTCCAGGTATTGCCGAGCACTTGTTGAACGCCGCCACCGCGGCATCAAAATGCGAAGTCTTCTCTTCCGCAAGTGCCAAGACGTAGAAGGTCACCGGATCGGCCTCAGGATTCGGATCAACTTTCGTGGACTCCTCAAATTCCGGAATCGCATCGTCATACTTGCCCCGGCGGAAATAGACGAGTCCCAGCCCGCTATGGGCCATCGCCAGCGTCTGGTTTTTGGCCAGACTGAATTGTGCATCGGTCATGGCATCCGGCTTGGGAATCGTGGGAGTCAGCTCGATCGCGGACTTGGAAAACTTTTCGGCTTTTTCCAGTTGCTGGGTGGCATTGGGCATGGTCGAGTTCCATGCCCGCGGCAGCGTCTGCCCGAGGATCGCTAGAGTCTGCACATCGTTGGGAGCCAGCGCAACATCCTTCTCTCCCGCGTCCTGCATTTTCTGAATATCACTTGCCGCCAGATAGAGTTTGACGAGGGTCGAATACACCGGCGCGAGATAACGGCTCTGCGGGTATTTCTGCACAAACGCTTCGCCCGCTTGAGTTTTCTTGGCTCCATCGGTCATGGGGATGCTGTCGAACGCTTTGAACGCGGCATCTTCTTCCGCGTTTACCGGAGGCGCTGGCGTATCCAGCGTCAGCGTGTTGGCCTTGTCTTTATCGGACTGCTGCTGCGCTGGCGGCGAACTTTGGCCGCTCTGCCCACTTTGACCGCTGCCGCTCAGCGCCGCGGCGCCAACGCATCCCAATAGGAACAACACTGCAAAAGCCCCTGCTTCCATCCACTTTAGCCTCGTCCGCCTCATTTCCTGCCTCCTGTGCTTTTCAAGTCCTCGCTCAAGTCCGAAGGCTCGAGTCTCTTCCTGTCTTTGCTCCCCAGGTTCTCTCCCTTGTCGTTCCCTAAATCTAAGGCCGCTCGACTGGTTTCTCAAGGTTGACAGCTTCGAGGCCCTTTTGCGCTGCCTGCCGCGCAACCTCCGGTCCTCCCGGCACGGCAAGTGCAGCTTGGAACTCGCTTTTCGCAAGGCCCTGCCGGCCCTCGTCATCATAAATCCGTGCCAGGTAAACATGCGACCACGTCAACACCATCGGGTCCTCGCTCGCTGCGTGCTCTCCCGTTGTCAGTCTGCCAAAAACCTCTTTCGCGCGCGGGCCATCGTGATCGAGCAGCGCCACCAACCCCAAACCGTACCAGGCGCGGATCTGGTCCGGATATCTGGCCAACACTTTTTGAAAGGACAGCTCCGCGGCTCGCGGGTTTTTCTCGGCGATTCGCCGCTCGCCGTCTGTCAGCGCGGCGATCGCATCGGCATCATTGGGCACCGTCGTTGGCTGTGCTACTTTGTGCCGTGTCACTTCTTCGCTGGCAGGATCGTCCGCGCTTTGCCCGCGGTCCGCCGATGCAAACTGAATTCCTTCTATCCGCTTGGCTTCTGCCGGCAAATTGATCCCTCTTACCAGCTCGGGGAAATAAAGCGCCATCGATGGCTCGGAACTTTCGTATTTCGCAAGCCCGAGGAAGATCGGCCTTACCAGCACATAGCCATCCGCGTCATCGCGGTCCATCGCCGCGTCCCTTTCGCCGGGCGACAGCCGCTTCAGTTTTAACTCCACGGCCCGCACCAGGCACTCGGCGAAGTAGGACGAAAAATCATCTTTCAAATCCGGCGCCAAGCGGGGCGCCTGCGCGGCCTTCTCGTAAAGCGGACGTTTCACCGCCAGTACATGCGGATATTGCAGCGGGAGCGGGTCGAGAAGAAAATGCAGGAAGGCGTGCCTGACGATGTCCGTCGGGATGTCATCAGAACCGCTCAGAACGATTGAGTAATGCTCGCCGGAATTCCGAACGTTTGTGATGCGTCCGACCAGAGGCTCGAGGAGGATGGTAAATGTCCGCGGAGTGGTGGGATTCTGAAGCTGCCGGAGATAACCCGTCGTCACAAAAACGATTTGCGACGCTGGGTCATGAACTTTTTCAATTTCCCGATTGTAGATGGGCTGCAAATCTCTCCAGAGGCGCCCGATTTTTTGCTCTTCGTAATAGTTGGAGAGAATTTCGCTGAAGCCATCGAGCGCCAGCACTTCCGTCGGCATGTCGTCTCGCCGAAGTGTTATCAGGAATTTAGGCGCGGGCCCGGAAAGCAAACCGAACCAGATGTAGCGCGAGAGCGTGGCCCCCGAGTCGCGAACTACATGCTCCTTGTAAAATTCCCGAACGGCGTCTACCGCCGGCCCTTGCTGATGCTGCATCTGCTCCCGAAGACGGGCGCGCAGCGGATGCCAGTTCGCCGCGCTCACATTTGATTCGAATCCCGCCGCCAGCAGGGCGCACATGGTCGTAAACATGGCTTCGCGGCCGTCCACCGTAATGTTAGTCGTTGGCGCCGTTCGTCGAGGTGCTGGGGGTAAGGGCATCTGCGCGCCCGCCGCCAGCGGCCCGAGCAGAAAGACTGCTGCCGCGAACCACCAGGCCAACGCCATTCGCTGAAATTGTTTTGTCATGAACTCTGCCGCAGTTCTCGCTCGAGCTGGCTACTCTTGCAAACGATCGTTCAACCTCTCGAGAGAGACAGACGCCGAGGTCTGTCTCCCAATATCCCGCCAAAGTCTCTTGGGGCGCTCACTCTCCTGTGGCATCCCTGCAGCATCTTTTCAATTTACAAGCGCACTTCCCATCCGTCAAGGAATCAGCAGCTGCCGCAGCTGCCCAAGCCGCTCACCATCCAACTCTTGCTACTCTGGGGAGCATCTGTTAACTGTGAGGATGCGTTCACACCTGCCGCCGGATGGCTCGAATCTATGCGTTCCCCTCTCATAAAAAAGGCCGCGCTTTTCCTGTCTGTCTGTGCCCTGTCATGGGCTAGACTGCCCTTGGCGGTCGACGCCCATTTCCTCGGCGGGCAGGCCTCTTCGTCATCGCTCGATTCCGCTGCGCACTCTTCCCGCGGGCAGGAATCCCCCGCCGCGTCCGCTCCCTCCGGAAGGCTCCTCGTATCGCAAGAAGTTCAGCTTACGGGGGATTCCTCTTGGGTTGACACTGGCATCGACGTTCACACGGGTGAACACGTGGTGGTTACGGCGACGGGCGCCCTGCGGTATGCCGATCAGCAAACCGACACCGCCCCAGCTGGCATGGCCCGCGGCTTCAAAGATCTTCTTCGCACTCTGCCCTTCAACGGAGCGGGACGCGGCGCTGTCATTGGCCGCATCGGCGACCAAGACGCCTCGCAGCCGTTTCTCATCGGCGCAAAACGCGACCTCATCTCGCCTGCATCCGGCCGCCTCTCGATCGGCATCAATCAACTCAGCAGCGACACGGGCGAAGGCACGTATTCGGTTCTCATCGAGATTTACCCCGCCGATGCCAACACCCTCCTATACACCGCCAAGGCGGTGTCCTCCATGCACGGCGTCGGCGATGATCTCTTCTCCAGAATCCCGCGCCGCATCTCCGACAAAGCCGGAGATCCCGGCGACATGGTCAACTTCCTGATCATCGGCTCCCAGGGCGCCATGGAAAAAGCCTTTACCAGCGCCGGCTGGGTCAAGGTCGACGCCAACGTCACTGAAACCGTCCTCAACGGCTTCCTGGCAAGCATCTCCAAGGAGTCCTATCTCACCATGCCGATGAGCCTACTCTATCTCTTCGGCCGCCCGCAGGACTACGGATGGGCTCACGCCGAACCCATCTCCGTAGTCGCTTCGCGGAATCACCTGCGGATTTGGAAGGCACCCTTCGAACTCAACGGCCGCACTCTCTGGGTCGGCGCCGCCACCCACGATATCGGCTTCGAAAAGGATCAACGTAACAACCGCTTGACGCACAAAATCGATCCGAACATCGACCTAGAACGCGACTACGTCGAAAAAACGCTGACGTCCACAGGCCTGGTCGCGGAACTAACTCACGTTCTACCGCCAAATCCAATGCTAGAAGCCAAAACCGCTACCGGCGGTAGTTTCCACTCCAACGGCCAGGTGCTCGTCCTGAAACTCGGCGAACCCTCGAAGAGGTAGCGCGGACAGCCAACAACGCCTGCCGCACGAGGCACGAACAATCAGCCTGGGTCCTTAAGAAAGGCCAGTAAGCTATTGTAAAACAACAACTTGGAAAAAAAACAAACCCATATTCGAACATGTTCAAAATAACTCTTGACGGCTGCGGAGGCTCGCCGGTATAATTTGAACATGTTCAATACAGCCATCCCCTCTACCAAAGCCCAACTCACTCGCTCCCACATTCTCTCCACCGCCCTGCGGGTCTTCCGCGAGCGCGGCCTTGAAGCCACCACCATGCGCGACCTGGCCTCCGCCGCAGGCGCTTCCCTCGGGTCCGCCTACTACTACTTCCCCAGCAAGGAAGCCATCATCCAGGCCTACTATGACGATGTGCAGGCCGAACACGCTCAGAGGGTAGCCGCGGCCCTCGTCGAAACTCGCCTGGATCTCAAGGGTCGCCTGGGCGCCGCGTTTCACTCCAAACTCGACATTCTCCAGGGTGATCGCAAGCTTCTCAGCGCGCTCTTTCGCTATACGGGCGAGCCGCAGCACCCGCTCTCTGCACTCGGCGACGGCACCCGCAAGAATCGCCAGCAAAGCATGTCCGTTTTTCTTACCGCCATCGGTGACGAGCGCCTCCCCGACGACATTCGCGCGATTCTCCCCTCAGCCCTCTGGGCGCTGCACCTGGGTATCATTCTTTACTTCATCTACGACGATTCTCCGGAGCAGCAGCGCACGCGCCGATTGGTCGACGGTGTCCTTACCTTGCTCGTGCGCCTTCTTGCCCTAGTAAGGCTTGCGGTCCTAAAGCCCGTCCGTGGCAGCCTCCTGGCGCTGCTACGCGACTCCGGCCTTCTGCCGGAACCGGATTCCCCGCAAGTGCTCTCGCTTAAGGAGTCATAACCATGACCACAAACTCATCCAATCAACCGAAACGTGCGCCGCAGCAGAATGGCTACCACCCAATCACTCTCGACGACGTGACCCGACCTGCCGAATCCTGGCAGAATTGTCTTGGAGAATTGCGTGACCCGCTGGCTCGTTGCGTTGCCGCTCCTCTCCTGTTTTTCATCTTGGTGTTCAGCAACAGAGAGCTTCTCGTTGCGCCCTTGGCGCTCCTGGTTCTTCTCGGCTGCCTCTTGATCCGCCTGGACAATCACCCTCGCCGGATTGCTGCAGTTCCGTTAACCCTGGCTGCCATCAAACTTTCCTTTCAAATGGCGTCGCTTTTGAATGACTCCGCCTCGGGCGCTTCATCCCTGCGCGGATTCTCGACCGATCCTGGATATGTCTGGCTCCCGATGTTCTTCTCCATTTGCCTGGTGTTCATTCCGTATCGAGATTCCGTCACCTTCAGGATCATTCTCGCCGGCTCCTGCGTGCTCCTTGCGTCGGGACTTCTTCCCGGGCAGGGATTCGTTGCCGTCTTTTATATGCTGGACGCCAGCCTTTTCCTCGCGATGGTCGTGGGAATACTCATCGATTTGAAATCTTACGTGCCCGCTCAGGTCCACGGTGGCGTTCGGGCTGCACACTAGGCGGGTAACGGCTCGAGAGTGACCGTATTGTGACAAACGGCGGCGCCTCGCACCTATGGGGCGTCGCCGTTCAGTTCCCGATCAGGTTGATTCGAACCAGCAGTGTCTTTTTTTTCGCGGTTGTTGCCGCAGAACTCCACTCGCTCCTTCTGGCGCTTGTTCTCTCTGGCGCCTCGGCCTCGTCGGCCTCGGCGCATCCAGCTTGAGAGGCAAGTTGCCTGCTATTGGGGTATGATGGCCGCCGCCGAGAAACCACCGTCCGGCACGTCACTATCCCGGAGTCGTCATGCCCGTCACCAAACCAGCCAACGAACCAGCACGCCTCGCCGCACTCGAACGCTACGCCCTCCTCGATACCGACCCGGAAGAATCGTTCGATGATCTAACGCAGCTGGCCTCCTTCATCTGCAAAACTCCCATCGCACTGATTTCTTTGATCGACGACGATCGCCAATGGTTTAAATCGCGCGTAGGTCTCGCGGCTACGGAAACACCTCGAGAGGTCGCCTTTTGCTCCCACGCCATTCTGCAAAGAGATATTTTCGTAGTTCCCGACGCGCTAAAGGACGAGCGCTTCCGCGACAATCCGCTAGTCGTCTCAGACCCGCACATCCGCTTCTACGCCGGAGCGCCTCTTATCGACGAGGACGGCTATGCACTCGGCACGCTTTGCGTCGTCGACCAAACTCCCCGCGAATTGGCGCCTGAACAGCGCGACGCTCTCAAATCGCTGAGCCGCTTGGTCCTGGCCCAGATGGAATTCCGCCGCAACCTGATCCTTTTAAAAGAAGTCCTAAGCGACCGCACTAAAGAAGAGCACGAGCGCGAACAAGAGCTC
>Ga0210407_10003947_pt1 | contig 11844 bp, 7 predicted proteins | sample IncBWC27MmetaG_FD_150860 | JGI IMG/M metagenome (GOLD analysis project Ga0210407, IMG submission 150860) | Forest soil microbial communities from Barre Woods Harvard Forest LTER site, Petersham, Massachusetts, United States - Inc-BW-C-27-M | ecosystem: Environmental > Terrestrial > Soil >... | reverse complement strand
TCGGGAACAAAGTGCCTGCAAGCTTTCTTCCCGACGAAGACCAAGGCTATTTGTATGTCAATCTGCAGCTTCCTATCGCTGCTTCTCTTGAGCGAACGGACGAAGTAGCTGCGAAAATCGAAAACGCTCTGGCCAAGACGCCGGGCGTTGAGCACACGACGAGCGTCATCGGCTTCAGCCTTCTCAGCTTCGTACGGACGAGTTACAACGCCTTCTTCTTCGTGACGTTGAAACCGTGGGACGAACGGACCTCGCGCTCCGAGCAACTCCAGGCGATCAAGCAGCACATCAACGAGCAACTATCATCGCTTCCGGAGGGCGTAGCCTTTTCCTTTTCTCCCCCCGCCATTCCAGGAGTTGGGACCTCCGGCGGATTTACTTTCGTTCTGGAAGATCGTGCCGGTATGGATCTCAAGTTTCTTTCCTCGAATCTCGATACCTTTCTTACGGAAGCGCGCAAACGCCCGGAAATTGCCGGTCTGAGCACGACCTCTCTCGCCAGCGTGCCCCAGTTGTACGCCAATGTGGACCGCGAAAAAGTTATCAAGCAAGGCGTAGCCGTTAAGGACGTGTACCAAACGCTCCAGACGTTCATGGGCGGTTTATTCATCAACTACTTCAATCGCTTTGGTCGCCAATGGCAGGTCTACGTCGAGGCCGAAGGCGACTATCGCACCCGGCCAGAAAATGTCGGCCAATTTTACGTGCGAAATGACAAAGGCGGGATGGTGCCCCTCGCTTCTATCACTCGCTTTGAGCCTCGCGACGGCCCTGAATTCACGATGCGATTCAACGAGTATCGCTCGGCACAAATCAATGGCGCCGCTGCTCCCGGCTACAGCGCAGACCAGGCGATGGCCGCTCTCGAAGACGTTTTCCGGAAAACGATGCCGCGTCAGATGGGCTTTGACTACCTCGGGATGTCCTTTCAGGAAAAGAAAGCGCGGGAAGGTGTTCCGGCGGCGGCCATTTTCGGTTTCTCTCTTCTGTTCGTTTTTCTGATTCTCGCCGGATTGTATGAAAGCTGGTCTCTTCCCTTCAGCGTGCTTCTCAGCACTCCGGTCGCAATTTTTGGAGCGTTTTTCATTTTGTGGTTGCGTCGGACAGTTCTCGCCGCCTTTCTGCCGAGCTATACGGTGCAGATCGAAAGCGACGTGTACTCGCAGATCGGCCTGGTGATGTTGATCGGCTTGGCGGCCAAGAACGCGATCCTGATCGTGGAGTTTGCGAAAGAACAATACGAACAGGGCAAGCCCCTGGCGGAGGCGGCGCTCGAGGGTGCGCGCCTGCGGCTTCGCCCGATCTTGATGACTTCATTCGCATTCATTCTTGGCGCTGTCCCGCTGTGGACCGCTTCCGGCGCCGGAGCCGTGGCCCGTCAGATCATGGGCACAGCCGTCATTGGAGGCATGCTGGCTGCGAGCCTCATTGGTATTTTCTTCATTCCCGCCATGTTTTATCTGGTCGAGAAGTGGTCCGGAGCCGGCAGGCAACGCCATCTGCTCGTTGCTACCGAAGGCGCACCCGCCGAGGCTGACTAGAATGAAGCCTTTTATTTTCTTGTTGAGCGCCGCTCTTCTGACTTCCGGCTGCACCTTGGGTCCGAATTATCTGCGGCCTACCGCCGCAGTGCCGGGTTCGTATCGGGGAACGATCCCAAACGAAGCCGCGCAAGCGCAGCTCGCCCCGCTTGGGGACCAAAAGTGGTGGGACATCTTTCAAGACGAGCAGTTGCGCATGTTGATCCGCACCGCGCTTACCCAAAATTATGATTCGCGCATCGCGGCATCCCGCATGCTCGAGGCTCGAGCGCAACTCGGGATCATCCGCGCCGACCAGTTTCCCGCATTGGGTGCTGGAGCAGGAATCTCCGACGTCCGCGAGGCCCAATCGAAGTTTCTACCAGCCTTCGAGACGGGCACCGGACAGGTGAACCTTTCCACCGCTTGGGAACTTGATTTTTGGGGAAAGTTTCGCCGCGCAACCGAGGCTGCAAGAGCGAATCTCCTTGCGAGTGAATGGGCGCGGCGGGAAGTTCTTTCGACGCTCGTGGCCAATGTCGCCAGCTCATACTTCCAGCTGCGGGCGCTCGACCTGGAACTGGAGATTTCAAAACGTACGCTCGATTCGCGGCAGGAGTCGTTGCGGCTGACACGAATCCTGTCAGACGGGGGCTCGACGTCACTGCTGGACGTGCGCCAGGCCGAGCAGTTGGTATTTACGGCAAGCGCGGAGATTCCCGCCCTCGAACAGCAGATAGAGCAGCAGGAAAATCTTCTCAGCATTCTGCTCGGTCAGAATCCAGGTGACATTCCCCGAGGGCAGACACTCACCGAGCAACGACAGCCTCCCGAAGTGCCGACCGGGCTTCCGTCGTCTCTGCTGGAGCGTCGGCCCGACATTCGGCAAGCGGAAGCGCAGTTGGTTGCAGCAAACGCTCAGATCGGCGTGGCGCGCGCCGCCTATTTTCCTCAGATCTCTTTGAGCGGCGCCGGTGGCTTCCAGAGCTCTGCATTGAGCAGCTTGTTCAGCGGACCCGCCGGTGCTTGGAGCTTCGGCGCCTCACTGACCCAGCCAATCTTTACGGGTGGCCGGCTCCGCTCTGAGGTGCGTCTCGCGGAGGCACGCCAGCAGACCGCGGTGCTGTTTTACCAACAATCGATTCAAGGAGCCTTTCGCAGCGTCTCCGACGCGCTGGTGGTATACCACAAGACCCGGGAATTCCGCGCACAGCAAGAACTACTCTTCCGATCCGCCGAGGACGCGGCGCGTCTTTCCCACATGCGCTACAGCGGTGGTGTCACGGGCTATCTGGAAGTCTTGACCAACGAAACCAACGCCTTCTCGGCGGAGCTTGGCCTCGTGCAAGCACGCTTCAATGAATTGTTGGCTCTGGTTCAGCTGTACCAAGCATTAGGAGGCGGCTGGCAGCAATAGCGCGTGGTCGCACGTCTAATGGTGTCAATTGATATTTCAAGTGTCCGTTCTACGGCGAGATTGTTCGACGAGCAAGTGAGCAGTTGAGAGAACGGCGAAGCGGGCTGAACTTCCAAGCATGTGACCCATCGCTGTGTGTTTGACCAGAATTATGAACGAAAGTGCGTAAGGTCCCCCCAGTTTTCCCCTCAACCTCTAATATTTCTCTAACCAACAAATTGATTGCTTGTTGGCAAGTTTCGACGTCTACAGAATCACGGATGCTTCCTCAAAATTCAGCCGTGGATTGCGTGGGTGGAGCTTGCTTGGGTCTCCATAACCCAGGTTGCAGAGAAGATTCACCTTCCACTTGCCGTCCGGAAAGAATGCCGCATTCAATTTATCCGCGTCGAAGCCGGACATCGGCCCGCAGTCCAATCCCAGAGCGCGTGCGGCCAGGATGAAGTAAGCGGCTTGCAGCGAGCTGTTGCGGAAGGCGGTCTCGTTAATAAGGGTCTGGTTGCCGACAAAATAGGAGCGCATATCAAACTGCGGAAAAAGCCTGGGGAGATTCTCGTGAAATTCCGCGTCCCAGGCGATGATGACGGTCACAGGGGCGGCCATGGTTTTGTCGACATTGCCGGGCGCTAGAGCCGGCTTGAGGAGTGCCTTGGCGCCGGGGGTGGTCAGAAAAACGAATCTGGCGGGCGAGGCATTGGCGCTGGTCGGCCCAAGGCGCGCCAGTTCGTAAGCCTCGCGCAGGAGCTCTACTGGCACGGGCTCGGGAAGCCACGCGGAGTGGGTCCGCGCTTCGCGAAATAGCTGGTCGAGGGCCTCTTGTGAGATCGGTGTTTTGACGGCAGCAAGACTCAATGATTCAGATTGATTGCGCATTTGGTTCTCTCCTTTTATTAGCCGCGTTCAGCGCGAGCGACGGGCATCCAGACTGAACGGCCCTGCTCCGAAGTGAGAAATCAGCAGGGCGCCACCGAGCATGGACACATTCTTCATGAAGAGAATCATTTGGATCTGCGCCATCATGGGATCAGTTACCGTCCAAAACTTATGCATCATCAAGCTGACAGGAACCAGGAAAAGCACAATGAACCAGGCGCCCAGTTCTGCGCGATAACCCAACAAGATGCTCAAACCGCCGGCAATGGCCAGCACGCCGGAGAGTGGAACCGCGATCGCAGCCAAAGGCACGCCTTGCGAAGCCGCATAACCGATGGTTTGCTTGTTAAAATGATTGGCTCCAGCCATCAGGAAAATCAGCGCGAACAAAAACCGTCCCAAAACGACTACTGCACCCTGCCAAAAGCTTGTTGCCTCCACATTCTTGGAAATTGCGATCGAATTCGTTGCCATGTGCTTCCTCCTTTTGTTTTTTCTGCTTACGAGCAACCGCGCAAACTAAGTTTGTCTGCACGGTCCAAACCGTTTCCTTTCGTTTTCAATCAGCGTGCTGCTGACTGGGTGTTCTTTGGAGCCGGGAAATTCCCTCGAGCCCACGCCGAAAACTTGGTTGGCTGCCGGCCTGCTATTTTGTTGGCGAGCGCGATTTGGTCGCGCGAATCGGAACCTAAGTACGTGTGCGCCTGAAAGTAACCGAACATTTCCGCTATCTCAGCGGCTCCAGCAAAGAAACCCGCGAAGACATCCTTCGGCACTTGATGGAAAGAGAAGTTGTGACCCTGTCGATTTAGCGTATCGACGATTTCATTGAAGCTCAGGAAATCGCCGACTAGGGGCAGATACTCGCCACGGCCGGCCTGATCGGGGCGCGCGAATGCTCCGGCCACGATGTCGCCAAGTTCTGTAATGTCGCCCATGTGGATGCTTCGCACAGTTGGATCAAGCGGGAGAGCCCAGCCCACGGATCCGTCAGTCTGTTTTTGCGGAGCTTGAACACCGATAAGGTTCTGATAGTAGAAAGGCGCGATAACGAACGTATGATTTGCAAACCCGGCTTCTTTCACTATGCGATCCACCTTGGCCTTGTCGGTAAAATGGGGAACATGAGAATTGCCTCCGCTGATCGCTTCCACATCCGGCAGAGTGGACCAGACAAAGTGCTTGACACCGGCATCTTTGGCGGCGCGTACCGCAGCGGTTGCCTGCTCGACCTCGTCGGTTCCTTCTTCCCACCAATTAGTGACTAGAAATACTCCATGCGCCCCTGCAAATGCAGGCTTAAGGGTTTCGGGGCGATTCAAGTCCGCCTGAATGACTTCGTCGGCGAGTTCGCGATGCTTGGCCGGATTGCGAGTCAGGACGCGCACCTTGAATTGATTGCCGGCTTGCAGGGCGCGTAGTACGGCGCCTCCTTGTTGCCCCGTTGCGCCGACTACGGCGATCACTTTCTTATTTGTGCGTTCCATATGCAATGCGCCTCTCTTTCCCTATCTATTGATGCCAAGTCTATTGACATAGATACATTCTTCTGGACATCGGTTATATAAAAGGGCAAAATAGTTTCGTCATGCCCAAGAACTCGCGAGACCCGGTCCACTGTTGGCTGGTATGGGGGAAGGCGTTTCGGGCGGCGGCGAAATATCTTTATGCGGGACTTGAGGAGACGGGAATTGACGATACCGACTTCCGGATACTGGAAGTGCTCCTCAACAAAGGGCCTTTGCCGGTGAATACGATCGGGCCAAAGGTCCACCTTACGCCCGGCTCGATCAGTACCGCCGTTGACCGCCTCGTCGAAAGGGGCCTGGTAAGCCGGGTCGAGAGTCCCGAGGATCGGCGCGTCCGCGTCGTGTCGCTCACGGCAAAAGGCAAAGAATTGATCGCGCCGATTTTTCGCAAACACGCCGCCGAAATCAGGAAAGTCTTTGCCGATGCGAGCCCGAAAGAGTTGCGAGCTCTTGAAGCGACATTGAAAAAGATTGGCCAGCGCGCCGAGAGTCTGGGGACCGGAGTCAACCCAAAGTGTTTAAGCCGATGACATAGCGGCGTAGTGCGCTCATCAATCGAACTGAAGGTTGTCGCGGAGAAGTGACTGAAAGTGAAGAAATCTTGGTTGCGGAGTCTTGACTTGAACCAACAACTGCGATTTGTATTTCCGATGATCAATGAGACGAGAAATGCGTAGGGTCCCCTGAATTTTCCCCATACTTGCCAAATAGTGCGCGCTTAACTTCCCTCCGTTCAATACTTTCTGTATAGCACCCCTGCCTCCTCATGTTTTTGCCAATTCGTCATGTGGCGAACTCTCGGAAAGTGAACGACTTGCGAATCCAGACCTCCTGTCTGCCAGAATTCCACACATGGGGTTTGAGGTGAACGGCCCTTTCAATGAAGAAGAAAACACGCGAGATATCTTTGGTCGGGGCGCCGAGATTTGAACTCGGGACCTCCTGCGCCCAAGGCAGGCGCGCTACCAGGCTGCGCTACGCCCCGACACGATGGACATTCGATTCTAGCGTATTTTCCAGGACTGCTTCTACTAGACTCGCTTCGATTGTGCCGACGCTGTGCCGGGAGCGCGGCCCGAAAGCCCTCTAAGTAACCTTCTCCCTCGACAGCTCCCGCCGCCCAAACTTTCGGTCCCTCTCCGAACTGGTCATACCAGTATACCGCGAGCCTCGATCCTCCCCTCTATCGATTATTTTTCTCCATTCTATCAGCGAATTACTTGACACCCTGCATCGCAAGGTGGTATAGCGGCTATACCTGTTTTGTGGGGTTTTTTGGGGGGGAGGTCCTCAATGCATTCCAACATCTCTCGGAACTTTGCTCCGAGGCATATCGGTTCGGCAAGCGATATTCGTCTGCTGCTCACGACGCTCGCCATTCTGCTCGGCAGTACCCTCGCATTTTCGCAGGGCGATACCGGTCGAATTCTCGGCAACGTTACCGACCAGAACGGTGGCAACGTTGTCGGCGCCGCCGTGACTATAACGGATGTGCAGCGCGGCATTCCGCGCAATTTGATCACTGAGGCAGGCGGAGAGTACGTCGCTGGCGATTTGCTACCCGGCACCTACAAGGTCCGTGTCGAAGTGAAAGGCTTCAAAGTTTTCGAGCGGCAGAACATCTTGTTGGAAGTTGGCAAGGATGTCCGCATCGACGTCGTGCTCCAGCCCGGTTCGGTCAGCGAGACCATCACCATCACCGAAGAAGTTCCCATGGTCGATACTACCTCGACCACTCTCGGCGGAACGATTAGCAACGAGACTATTAACGACCTACCGCTCAACGGTCGCAACTATCAGAACCTCTTGACGCTTCGTCCCGGTACCACCATCTATCCCGGCGGCGGCCCATGGACGCAAAGCACGAATGGCATCCGCCCTGAGGACACCAGTTATATCGTCGACGGCATTACCAATGACGAAGCATTTATGGGCTTCAGCGTCACAAATGCTGCCGCCGTTCTCGGGGATGCCGCTACGGTCATACCCATCGACGCCATTCAGGAATTCAACACCCAAGTGAATCCCAAAGCGGAATTTGGTTGGAAACCTGGGGCCGTTACCAGCGTCGGACTCAAATCCGGCACCAACGAAATCCACGGTTCAGCCTACGCATTTGGCCGCGGCGACTCCTTCGACGCACGTAACTATTTTGACCCCGTGGGCACGCCAAAGACTCCTCTTGAGCTCGAGCAATTTGGGGGCACTGCTGGCGGACACATCATCAGAGACAAGCTCTTTTATTTTGGGGCCTTTGAAGCTCGGCGTTATACCGTCGGTAATTCGCTTCCAGGACACGTCCCGACAACCTCCCCCGTGACCAGTGGGCCTAATCCACCTGGCAATGGCTGCGTGACGCTCACCACCGGCGACTGCAGCTTCAGCATTCCCGACGCTACTGCTGACCTTGTCGCCCAAAATCCCGCTTTTGTGGTGAATCCTCTCAGCAGCTACTTATTGAGCTTCTATACTCCCAACGCCGCGCAGGGAAAGTTTGTATCGCTCAACTTCCCCAACGAGGACAGTTCAAAAAACGCATTGGGGAAGGTGGACTATCACATCAATAATCACAACGCCTTGAGCGGTTCCTATTTCTTCGGCAACGACACCATCATTGGCATGGACTTTTTCGAACTCCTTTCGCAATTCCGTACTCAGGTTCATTCCCGCGCCCAAGATGTGTCGGTCCATTGGGCTTGGACGCCGAGTTCCCAATGGGCCAATGAACTCCGCGGGGGCTTCACGCATTACGTTCTCGACATTCTTCCCAGCGATATCGGTTTCCCATACAAAATCAACACCGGCCTTTCCAACCCGCTCCTGAAGGGCATACCGAATATCAACATTTCAGGCTTTACGGAACTGGGGGCTTTTCACAATTTTCCAAAGATTGTCGGGCCCGACAAAGTGTATGACTTTATCGACCAGGTTTCCTATCTCCGCGGCAAGCACGCCTTCAAATTCGGAGGCGAAGTCCGCAGGGACCTGGTTCATCAGGCTACCTTCCGGGGCGGACGAGGCCGGGTCCATTTTGCTAGTTTGGAGGCCTTCCTCGCTGGCACACCCGGCAGCACCACCTTTCTGGCGGGGGATCCCACGCGCAACTTGTCCCAGTGGCTTTATGCCGGTTACGTGCAAGACGACTGGCGCATCAAGCCACGAGTTACTTTGAATCTCGGGCTCCGGTACGAGTACCAGAGTGTCCCCACCGAAGACCACAATCTGCTCGGCACTTTCGATCCGAGTGTTGGGCTGGAGCAGGTTGGCAAAAACATTAGCTCCATTTACAACGGTGACCACCGGAACTTTTCTCCCCGCCTCGGCGTGGCTTGGGACGTTACCGGCAAGGGCACCACGGTCGTCCGCGCCGGCGGCAGCATCATCTATCAACTTCTATCCATGAGCACGTTCCTCTCCCAGCAAAACACGCAAAACACTGTGACCCTCGGTGTGGGAACCGTTCCGACCGGGGCGAGCATAATTACATGCCCTGCAGGTACACTTGCGGCCCCTGCTTGTTCTGGGCCCGGGGGAACAGGAACACCGGTCATCACCCCCGGCATCGGAAACATTCTTGCGACGGGTATTACCATCCCAGGACCGAGTCTTGTTTGGCAGAATCAAACCACTCCCATTTATCCAGCCAGCGCGACGGGATCAGTTCAATGTGGCGATGGCGTCACACCGCCCGCGACCCTCGCGAATCCCAATCCGGTCCCGGATGCTGGCCCGTGTGACACCTTCGCCATGCAACACAACTTCCGCACTCCTTACGTCGAGAATTGGACGCTCGGCGTCCAACATGCGTTCTCCGGCAAGCTTTCCATGGACCTTTCCTACGTCGGCAACCACGCCGCGAAGCTCAGCGGCGTCATTGATCTCAATCAGCCCCCCCTTGGCGGCGTGCAACCCTTTGCTGCTAGATTCCCGTATCTCGGATTCATCAACTATCTCTCGAATATTTACGGTTCGACTTACAATGGATTGCAAGCCACTCTAACTTCTCGCAATTTTCATGGGCTCGACTTTTTGGCTGGCTATACCTATTCCCACGCTTTGGATGAAGGCTCCTCGAACTGGGTAGCATTTCTTCCCAAGGACAGCATGCATCCGGGCTTGGAGCACGGCAGCAGCGACTTCGATATCCGGCACCGCTTTACTCTTTCACTGACCTATACGCTTCCCCAGAAGAAGATGCGGGGCCAACTCCTTGAGGGCTGGCAAGTCAATACCATCATCACGATGCAGGGTGGGCAGCCTTGGAACGTGAATGACCAGGTGAACAATTTCAGCGGAACCGGCGACAACGCGGATCGCTGGGATTTCTTCGGCAACCCGTCGGACTTCCATTCAGATGGGCCCAGAGGCATTCCTTTTTGCACGAGTCCTCCTAATGGTCCTACTTCTGCGATCACGCCACTCAATTCCCCAAGTTGCAGTCAGACGGATGCGTTTGGCAATAGCGTTCCTTTCTCTGCCACACAAACCGCGACGGCGTGGAATGCCTGTCTCGCCAAGGCTCCTGATACGACCAATGGGGGCACGCTCCAGACCGGTGGATGCTTTGTGCAGCGCAGTTCCGTGCTGGTTCCTCCCGCGCAAGGGACGTTTGGCAATATGGGCCGCAATATCTTCCGCGACACCGGCTTCCACAACGTGGATCTGTCCTTCAGCAAGAGCTTTAAGTTCGGCGAACGGTTCAGGGCGCAGTTCCGCGCTGAGATGTTCAATGTCTTCAATCATCCCGAGTTCGCCAATGAGTGGGGCGGCGCCAGTACCTATGGCCCAGGAGGCGTCTCCGATCCATCGACAGGCGGTGGCAGCTTTGGCTGTGGCTGTGCCACCCCGGACAACGCTTCCGTCAACCCGGTGCTGGGCTCGGGGAGCAATCGCGCCATTCAGTTGGGGTTGAAGTTCCTCTTCTAATCCCAACAAGCAGTTTCAGACCTGAAGGGCCGGACTCGCCTCCGGCCCTTCTCACTCTAGTGCCAGATTCACAACTCAAAGATACGAAAGGCAGACCATGATTCGCTTCCTAAGATTCACCCTGGTTGTGAGTTTCGTCTTCGTTACCGCCTTTAGTAGACCGCTCTGTAGAGCGGCCGCCGCCGCAGGCGATGACGACGCCGTCCTGCAAGCCGATCACGCCTTCATTCAGGCTCTCGCGACAGCCGATTCCGCCGCCGCAAGCAAATTCCTCGACGCGGAATTCTCCTGGACCGATTCAGCCGGCACAACGCAATCGCGCGCGGAAGTCCTGAAATCCTTCCCCAAGCCCGTTTTGGGCGACGAAAGCGACGCCGAAGTGAAAGAGCGCACTTATGGCGAGGTGGGGACCGTCATGGCTGCTCGCGGAAAAGTTCACGTCCTGCGCGTCTGGGTGAAGCGTCCCGCAGGCTGGCGCGCTCTTGTCTATCACGAAGTCACGCAACTCGACCAGCCACCCACTTCGGCTGGCTCCGGCGTGAACGATTGCGAAAATCCCTGCAAGACCGTCCCCTTCCAGCCGAAAAATGAAGCCGAGCGCGCCATCATCGCTGCCTGGCAGGCCCTCGAGACCGGTGTCACCGCGCACGATGCCGAAGCCTGGTCTCTTCACGTTGCCGACGAGTTCGTGCAGATCAGTTCGAATAACGATCATCCGATCGACAAGGCAGGCCGCATCGCCACGATCAACAAGCAGAAGCAGAGCGGCGCAGGATCCGCGCCGCCCCCGCTCGTTTCCGCGCACATGCTTGATTTTGGCGATGCCGTCGTGATGATCTGCCTTCACCAGCCCTATACCGGCAAGCCCATCCACGTCTCCCGCGTGTGGATCAAGCGCGACGGCAAGTGGATCATGGCCATCAGCTTTCAGACCACGGTTCAAGCCGCTCCCGCCAAAGCCGGCTAAGGCGGTGGCACTGGCAAGACAGAAGTCTTCCGCTCGCAAGTATCTATGAAATATTTAGTTGAATGCGCACTCGTCGCGGGGTTGTTCGCTCTTCCCGGCGTTCTAGCCAAACCCGTAGGATTTGCCGCGTTTGACGACGCCACTGCCGCCGTACTTCAAGCGGACCACTCTTTTCTTCAGGCCTTCCAGAAAGCAGACCGAGCCACTGCGGACCGCCTTCTGGATACAGACTTCACCTGGATCGATTCGCGAGGGCAAAACCAGAGCAGGGAACAAGTTCTTCAAAGTTTTCCCACGCCTGCCAACGTGGATGTTGACGTACAATCACGTGTCTACGGTCAATCAGCTATTCTTCGCGCCAATCGCGGAAAAGTTCAAGTCCTGCGCGTCTGGATCGAACGTTCCTCCGGCTGGAAACTGATCCTCTATCAGGAAGTCACTCAAGTGGAGAAGTCAGAGCCTCCTGCGGCGGACGATGCTTCCAGCGCCCGCGAAAATCCCTGTAAGTCCATCCCCTTCGAGCCCGAGACGCAATCCGAAAAGGAGGCCATCGCTTCCTGGCAGGGCGTGATGCGAGCCATGGCCACCAACGATGCCGATGCCTACGCTCCA
>Ga0210407_10003946_pt1 | contig 11844 bp, 15 predicted proteins | sample IncBWC27MmetaG_FD_150860 | JGI IMG/M metagenome (GOLD analysis project Ga0210407, IMG submission 150860) | Forest soil microbial communities from Barre Woods Harvard Forest LTER site, Petersham, Massachusetts, United States - Inc-BW-C-27-M | ecosystem: Environmental > Terrestrial > Soil >... | reverse complement strand
CGTGGCTCTCTTTTGCCCGGGCCAACCAGTCTTCAACGACCGCGGCATTACAACGCTGCAGAATCTCACCTACTCTTTCTTTCACCACCCGGGCAGCGGGTTTCCGAGCCATCATCTTTTCGCGGACCAGTTCGGGGAGCCTCTGAACTTCGAATGGTTTTACGATGATTTCGTCCGCTTCCAGGAGGATGGCAGCCATGGCGCTCTGCACGTCGGGATAACCGCTCACCAGCAAGGTAAGGGCGTGGGGTTGGGAGTGGCGCATCGCAGTAACAACCGTGAAACCATCGCCCGGGTCCGGCATGTGCAGGTCGGTGATGAGAACGTCGAAACTCTCGTTCGCGATAAATCGTAGAGCTTCAGTCACGCTGGTGGCAGCGATTACATCGAACCCCTTACGTTCAAGGGTCGTACTCATCATGGCACGAACAGCATAATCGTCATCCACCAGCAGGACTCTGTAGCCTGGAGGCCGATCGGTCAGAATCATACAAGCCACCGCCTTCTCGAAGTAACTACAGGGTGCCTTAAGGTTATTGTAGAGACTGTGCAAAATTGGACAGATATTGAAAATGTCAACAAGTATTGTAGTTTTCAGTCTGGAATCACGTAACAGAGGCACCGGTTCGTTGGCGAATACACCGGCGTTCAAACTTGGGTCAGTGTCGGAAATTTTCGGCGTTTAGACCTTGGTTAGCTTTGGAAACGTTCGAACCCTCAACGACCGCATCACTTCACTCCATTCAGCCGCGCGCAGTTCAGGCCGGATCCGCAAGCGGTTCGGCCTTTTTCATTCGGCTCTTCAGGCTGAATTCAACTTCTGCGGCGTGCCGCGGTGCAAACTTCATATACTTGCGCACGCCCCGTTCCTTGCGCGTTCTCGTTGGCATCCAGCCTTGCCGACCTCCATGTCATAGATTGAGCCACATGCCGATTCAGCCACATGCCGATTGAGCCACATGCCGAAGTGAGCGTTCTTGCTCAGACTTCGAAGTCTCTCAAGTGAGAAAGTCTCTAGTGGAGTCATTTTCGAGAGACGGAATTCGAACTTCGTCGCAGACATTGGGCCTTTCGAATCCACGCAACCCGCAGCCGCAGAGCCAGACCGGGCAAGCGAAGGATGATCGGCCAAGAGGATACACAATGCATACTAGTTTCATTCGTACTCTGTTGTTCGCGCTCGTTATGATGTCCATGACGGCAGCATCGTTCGCGCAAATTGGTATATCGATCAGCTTCGCCCCGCCGGAACTACCTGTCTACGAGCAACCGCTTTGTCCAGGCGATGGCTATCTCTGGACACCGGGATACTGGGCTTACGCCGACGATTTCGGCGATTATTACTGGGTGCCGGGTACATGGGTAATGGCTCCGGAAGTCGGTTTCCTATGGACTCCAGCCTATTGGGGTTGGGGCGGCAACGGATATGTCTTCTACGATGGCTACTGGGGTCCGCATGTCGGTTTCTATGGCGGGGTTAGTTACGGCTACGGCTACTACGGCGAAGGCTATCAAGGTGGACGTTGGGACAATGGACACTTTTTCTACAACCGCTCGGTGAACAACGTGAACGTCACCGTAATTCACAACGTTTACAACACCACAGTTATCAACAGCACCACGGTGAATCGGGTCAGCTACAACGGCGGCACTGGTGGGATCAGCGCGCGTCCCAGGCCTGAAGAAGCCGCGGCGGCGCGTGAGAAACATATTCCGGCGGTAGCGGTTCAGACTCAACATGCGCAGGCTGCCCGCACGAATCCGGAGCAGCGGGCTTCCGTAAACCATGGCAAGCCAGCAGTCGCGGCTACTCCTAAGCCTGGAGCGTTTAGCGACCGCGCCGTCGTACCGGCCAAAGCGGCAGGAGCGCCTTATAACCCTCCAGTGAATCGTGCCGCAGCTCAGCCAGCGGCCATTACGCCGGCCGTGCATCCAGTGAACAATGCCGCTCGCCCCGACCGGCCTGCGCAACCGAACAGCCAACCGGATGCGAACCGTTCGGCGCCAACGCAGCCAAATCGAGCGGAAACGAATCGTCCGCCAGCAACCCAGCCGAGTAATCGAGCGGAAGCGAACCGTCCACCGGCAACGCAGCCAAGTAATCGGCCAGAAATGAGCCATCCGGCGACGGCGGAGCCAAACAATCAGCCGGCGCCCAACCGGAATGAGCCTGCTCAGCGGCCGCAAGCTCCTCCACCGAGCGATCGTTCGCAACCCCAACACACTTCTCCTCCGCCTGCAGAAGCACGACGTGCGGCGCCGGAACCACAACGCCCGCAGCCTGCGTCGCGGGCGACGGAAGAGAAGAAACAGTCGGAGGCACAGCCGAAACGGGACGAAAAACCCCCGCAATAATGGCAGCGTGTCCAGGTTCCTCCTGGAACGCAATTCTTGGGCACGCTGAATTAAATTCGTGCCCAAGTGATCGCTTGCGTCACCTTGCAACCCTCTGGGAGTCCTATGAGCGACGGAGGTCGGAAAGAGCAGCGCAGCGAAGGTGCGCTAGGGGACCGACGGACATACGTTAGCAGCTCTATGCTAACCCTACTATGGCGAAGAAGAGAGCTGACCAGCGTCACTCTCGCAACATTCTCGATTATCCCAGCGGCATGTCCCAGTACGAACGAGAAAGCCTTGCAGCCGAATCAACGCTTGCCGCCGAAAGAAAAATAAGGAAGCGGCCAAAACCCACTACTAAGGCAAAGTCAGCGATGGCCTCGCAGCTCCCCCTCTCGTCTCCTCATGTTCGATGAGGAGCTAACTACACCAGCGCCAATTCCGAAATCTGTTCGGAACTGATCAGTGTTGAAGGACATGAGGAATTACATGGGGGATGAATCCTGGCCCTGGTGGACACGAACGTGACCTTTGCGCCGGTAACCGCGCGGCACGAACCTGATATACTCTTATTGAGGCGGTTACGACCTTCCCCTCTTTCAGGTTCTCTGAACTAAGTCAGTCCATCTGTAGTTCTCCTCTCCTTAGGCTCTCAGGAAAGCCGGTAGCCAAATGCCTTCGACTGCAATCCTGCAAGAAGTTCAACGACTCTACCGCGTGAGTGACCGCCTCGACTCACTGGCGGAGCAACATCCCATTGTCTCAGAAGCACTCCTCGTCATCTCGGGAAGCGTTCGCAATACCGCCACTCTGTTGGAGGTACTTGTGGCGACGAAAATATCTCCACTCCCGGAACTAGATTCAACAAACTAGTGATTCGCTGTCTGTCGGATCTGGGTGTGCGCTCCAGGCTTGCCCGGCGGAGGCTAGTCGTGCAAGACCACATTCAGCAGCGAGCTGTGGACCTGCAGTCCGCCGTTGTAGTGAATAAAGCCCATTTCCCTAAACCGGTTCATGAAGAAGCTGACCCGCGAGCGGGTTGTGCCGATCATTTCCGCCAGCATTTCCTGGCTGATCTTGGGGATTACCGTCTCTGGTTTGCCTTCCTTGCCAAAATGGGCGAGCAGCAAAAGCATCCTAGCCAGCCTCTTTTCGCTCGAATTGAAAAGCTGATCGACCAGATCCTGTTCGTAACGGATATTGCGTGCCAACAAATAGGCCACGAACATGTCGGAGAATTCGTGTTGCCGATGAAGCGCTTCGATCATCGCCTTCTTGTCAATTCGCAAAAAAGCGCAATCCGTCATTGCGGTTGCACAGGCCATGCGGAGCGCTTGGCCCGCAAGCGAACCTTCGCCGAAAAAGTCTCCTTCGCCTAATATACCGATCGTTGCTTCCTTACCATTCTTCGAGACTACGGTAAGTTTTACTTTTCCCGTCTGGATATAAAACACCGCATCCGCGGTGTCCCCCTGCACAAAGATTCTTTGTTTCCTCCGGAAAAGTACAGATTCCCTGCCTTTGCCGATGGTTGCAAGGAATGCGGAAGGACCGAAGTCACGCCTCTTCTTGGTCACGGTAACGGGAGTCATGGTTGGGTGCCCCCCTCAAAAGAGCGCCACGCGATCTGCTGAAGCATCGATTATTTCCTGCGGGCGTCTCAGCCACCCATACCGCCAGCCATAGTAGCGCGGCCCAAATCGTACGGGTGAACTCTTAGCAACTCTTAGGGCAACGTAGGCGGTGCATCTTCATGAAACTACTAAACTTAACCTATTCATTCGCATCAGATCGCTACAACACATAGAGATTCCCACAGATTCTTAGTTGCAGCATGCGATTTTTTGTACTAGGATTTGTCGCGTACGGAGTAGTAGGATTTGTCGCGTACGATAAAATTTCCGAGGATACTGATACGATTTCTGAGGAAAGGAGCGCCTCCGAATGGGACGAAATGGAAATGGAAACGGCACGCACTATGAGTCGGTGAATCGGGCTGATGTTCCGCAGGGCCGTAAAGGAAAACATCGCAAGGCGGTAGCAGATATTCTGGCCGACCTTACAAAGCTGAAAGCCCAGCAAGCGGTCAAGATTCCTCTGAGCAGCCTGAACGGCGATAAGATGCAGAATCTTCGCTCTGCTTTGAACCGCGTAACGCGCGAGAAAAATATTCCCGTGGTAACGTCGAGCGACGAGAAATACCTGTACGTTTGGCGCGGCGACCCGCCCCAGAATACGGGAGCAATCGAGTAGCAGGCTAGGCGCGCAAAAGTGAACGCGAAAGGCCGGCGGGGTGAACCCCACCGGCCTTTCGTACTGAGTACCCTTATTTATTGGGCCTTTTTTGCAGCTTTCTTCTTGGCGGCGGGCTTCGGATGATCCGGAACCGCCTTTACCCTCGTTTCATCCACCGGTTGGGTGCCTTCGCCGGAGAATGTAGCTCCCGCTGGCACGGTCCAGTATTCCGCCGTCTTGACGCCACTACTTCCGGTGCGCACTTCGATACGGCTGGGATCGATTCCCAACTTGGATTCGCCGCCGGTCAGATAAGCCTTCGAATTGACGGCGCGTTCTGCCGCCAGGTTCTTGCGCTTCTCCGTGCGCTCGAAGTTGCCCACGATGACCAGCTTGCTGTCCGCATTTTGCTGCAGGTACTTGGCTACGTCGTCAAGAGCCGCCTTGCAGGTATTGTCCACGCGCCACGGCTTCACGAGGTTCGGGAAGTCGCACTGGCTCAGCTTGGTGGCCTGCGGCGCCGCTGGAGGAGGATTCTCCACCATCACTTGGGTGGTTGCGGGCGGGGACTTCAGTCCGCGAGAGTCAGTACAAGTTGCGCTCACCGTGATCGGACCGGCGGACGCGCCTGTCGTACTCAGCGTAGCCGTGTTGCCGCTGCCAGAGATGTTGCCGCTGCCGCTGCTCGCAGTCCAGTCGCCTACAGTAACGGGAACGTTGTCAGGACTGGTGCAGGTGCAACTGATGGTGGAAGACGTGCCCGTCTGAACTGTCGTCGGGTTCGCTGAACATGAAAGAGCCGGAGGATTCTTTGGCGGTTCCTTAACTCTAAAGGACGCTGAGCAGCTGGCTTCGCCACCCTTCCTCTTCTTGGGATCGGAGATATGCGCGGTAACCGTGTAAGTGCCACCCGCCAATCCATTGGTGTCTATGCTCGCAGTGTTGTCCCTGCCGGTAATGTGGCCGCCGGTGCTGCTCCATGCGTAGGTCAACGTGTGGTTGGGATTGAAGTTGCTGCCGGTAGCGCTGGCCGTCGCCGGCTCGCCCACCATGACTTCACCCGGATTGACGGTGCAACTTGCCGAAACCGGCGGTCCAGCCTCTTCGCCGCCCCACATTAACACCACGCCAGCTTGGAGTCTTACGCCGCTGATATCGGTCTTCGGAGTCGGGGGAGTCGAGGTCGCAGTTCCATACCGGTAGCTGGACCATACGTAGTCAGCCCGGAATAGTCGCAATGCAAAATGCTGGGATACGTTGACATCGAGGCCGCCGCCGCCCATGAACCCTATTTTGTCGATATCGTGGAAGGCATCCGGCATAAGACGGTGGTCGCCCACTAACGCCTCAAGAAATGGAGCGAAATGAGCGCTGCGGAAAGTCACCTTTGGACCGAAGGAAAGATTGGAGAAAGCGGCGTCGTCAATTCTTCTGCCCAGACCATTTTCACCACTGCCCCAATGGGTGCTGGCATCTAGCGTGAGGCCGAACCAGCGATTGAAGTCATAGGTGAGGCTGAGGCCCGCGCCGCGCGGATTCGGTTCCAGGCGGCTGCTTACCGGGGAGATTCCTAATGGAAGCAGGCCGTGCACGTCGGCGCCGGGATGGAAGAAGGAGTATCCACCGAAAAGCTCCCATTTGGGAGCCGGCTGATCCTGTGCCGCCGCGAGCGTGCCAATGCTACACAGGATAGCAACTACTGCCAACCGCATAACTGCAACACGGCCACAAGGATTATGAGAGTGAGATGACATGTGCCAATTCCTCCGAACTTCGTCCGAACTGCAATAACGTAAAATCATGTTCTTCCAGCTTGCCCGGTGGTGGACCAGCCTTAAGCTGGTCCACTATCGAATACCTCACGGACAGGGAGGTACATTCACTTGGTTGTCGTCCAACGTGACTGCGGCCGTCCGGGCCAGCGCTCGGCCATTCAGCGTCGCGCCGGTGGTAAGCGTGATGGACGCCTGGGCCATAATGGTTCCCTGGAATATAGTGTTGGTTCCAAGGGTCGCTGAACTGCCGACCTGCCAGAACACGTTGTGAGCCGTGGCGCCGCCGGACAGGATGACTTGGCTATTACCGGCCGCGGTGGTCAAGGTGGACCCGATCTGGAAGATCCAGACACTATTCGCATTGCCGCTGAGAGTGAGATTACCGGTTATTCCCAGCGAGGTGCTCGTCTTATAAACGCCAGGAAGGAGTGTTTGCCCTCCTATATCTGCGGGGAGGGCTTGCCCCCCGGCTGCTGCTGCGGCGAAGTTATACGCGGTGGTCAAGTCACCCTGGGCCGTCATGGCAACGCCATCGCCCGCGTGTTTCGCGCCCGTCAGTGTTCCCGGCGGGAATCCAACGATCGCGGTGCCTGGCCACACGCCAACATCCCCAGTAACGTGGGTCGGAGTGTTGGTGTTGGTAACCGTGGAGCCGGCCAGAATTCCGAAACCGCAGGCCGTCCCCAATGGGATCGTGGATGAACATTTCACGGCCGCTGTGGTGAAGCTCCATACTTTGTCACTTGCCAGCGCATTGCCAAAGAGATCCTGGGCCCCAGTGGTAATGGTGGCGGTATAGGCGGTGTTCAGTGCGAGAGAGCTAGTTGGCGTGAAGGTCGCGGCGTGGCTTGGCGCATCGTAGGTAACCGCTCCTGCCACGGGTGTAGAGCCCGCTGCCAACAGGAAGGTGGTGCTATTGATGGTTGCAGGATTCATCGCTTCGCTGAAGGTGGCAACGACGACGGTGTCCGGACATATACCTGCAGAGAGATCAGGCGGGGTTACGGAAATTACGGTGGGCGGGCCTGACAGACATGTTGTAGTGCCGGTGGTGAAGGTCCACACAAAGTCGCTTGCTAGTGCGTTGCCAAAAGTGTCTGTGGCTCCGGTTGTAATGGTGGCGGTATAGAGGACGGTGGGGATCGCGAGAGCGGTGGATGGCGTAAAGGTCGCAGTCTTGCTTGGCGCGTCGTAGGTGACTACTCCCGCCACGGCGGTAGTGCCCGGCCCCGCCAACAGGAAGGTCGTGTCATTGATCGTCGCAGGATTCATCGCCTTGCTGAAGGTGGCTGTGACGATTGTGTTGGGACAAACACCGGCCGAACCATTAGGAGGTTCCACGGAAATTACGGTAGGCGGAGTTGTGCCTGGGTTGCCGGCCTTATCTGGATCGCTGCATCCGGCGCCGATAATAAGCAGTAGGAATGCTATGAAACACATGGTGTAGTTGTTGTATCTGCGCATGACCGTCATCCTTTTTCCTCTCGGCTCAAAGCTGCCGCACAGTGAAAACCACAAAGTATAGGAAGAAATATAATTAGCTGGCCTTTGGTGAATCTGTTCAAAATTGCACATATCCGACCTCCGTGCATGGGATGGTTCCAAATCGGGATTTCCTGATTGAGGAAAGATTGCGTTTGATTGAGCCTTTCAGCACAGTATTGCTCGAGCAAATGAGCGAATGTGTTTGTGTCCTTAAAGGGCAGTCGTTTTCATAAAGCTAAAATCACCAACCGGTTGCGTTGGGATAAACGACACATCGCCGAGGTCGGCGCTGAAATGAGGAGAAGTCATGTTTCTCGCGAGCAGGATCGGGTGGGCTGGAATGGCCTGCACACTTCTGACGATTGGGATGTTGGTAACGGGCCTCTCGCGCAGCGCAGCAGGATCCGAATTCAACAAAGATGGAGTGGCGGCCTTCATCATCAAGAACGAGATCACGAAGATACAGGAGACTCTGCGGGATAAAGGGCACTACTCAGGCAAGGTCGATGGCCTCTTCGGTCTCCGGACCCGAGCTGGTATTCGCGCGTATCAGAAGGCTGAAAATCTTCCCATAACCGGGCAGGTTGATTCGCGGACTGCAGAAGACCTCGGGGTCAGACCTGAGTCGGCCTGGGACAATCCCAAGAGTGCCGGGCGGGAAGTTGGGCACAATAGCGACAGAGCTGGCGTCGAGATTGGCAGAGTTAAACCTTCAGCAGGCATTAGGCGGGTGGTGGTGAGAGCAAGCAAGACTTCGCGGAAGGAAGTCTCCAGTGCTACCGCGCTCGAAGACAACCGCGGAGACGGCCCGAACAAACAACAAGGCGAGAGCGAAAGACACGACCAGTAGTTCAGTTTTCCTTGTGTGATTTTACTGGCAACTCCGCCTCGAGTGAGCTTTTTTTGCTCAGACTTCAACATCTCCACAGTGAGAAAGTTCTTAGCAGAACCATTTTCCAGCGAGATGAAATTGGTAGTGCGTCTCGTCCATCAAATGGTCAAGGGCCTCACCCCGAAGTTCGTGTCTAGGATCGAATCGCGTATCACCCACGATAAGATCCCGAAGTGACATACACTGGGCGACCTAGCCAGCTCTTAACTTTGCCAGCTGTGCTTTCCACTTGGCAATGCGAGTGTTCACTATTGCTCAGACCTCTTGAATCTGTATTTGTTAACGTCAGAATCGACCTGGTGCGCTGGCATGTCGAGCTGAAATTGTGTGCGACTGTACACGCAGGAGAAGTTAGAGATGCGACGCAGAGGCAATAGAAACGAGGTTCCATGAAAAAAGTACTGTTCGTCCTTGCAATGTTGAGTCTCGGCACGCTGTGCTGGGCGGGATCGGCGCGGGAAGATGCCACCGAACGACTGGAAAACGCCACCAACGTGGTACACGAAATTATGGGAATGCCGGACAAGGGAATCCCGGAAGAAGTCTTGGAGCACGCAAAGTGCATCGCCGTTGTGCCGCACATGGTTAAAGGCGGCTTTATTTTCGGAGGTAAGGGAGGCAAGGGCGTAGCCACCTGCCGCACAGCGAGTGGCTGGAGTTCTCCTGCGTTCATCACGATCTCAGGCGGAAGCTGGGGACTGCAGATCGGTGTAGAAGCTGTGGACGTGGTTTTGATCGTCCAGAATGAAAGAGGAATGCAAAAGCTGCTGTCCAGTAATTTCCATGTTGGAGGGGATGCGTCAGCGGCAGCGGGTCCGGTTGGACGGCACGCCGAGGCTGGCACGGATTGGAAGATGGATACGGAGATCTTGACGTACTCCCGTGCCAAGGGCGTATTCGCTGGCCTGACGTTGGAAGGTGCATCGATCCGCCAAGACACTGATTCACGCCATGCGATCTACGGACGCAACGTCACCACTCGGGCTTTGCTGTTGGGCAAAGTGTCGGCTCCATCCGTAGCCCAGCCGTTCCTCGCGGCAATCCGCGGAGCAAAAGCTCAAGCTGTAGCCGCGGAGAAATCTGAAGCCAAGTCTGAAGACCGCACGAAGGACAAAAAGTAAGACTCCAGGCTGAGCCCGAGCTTGACATGCCCGATCGTGGGAAGTGGGCCGGACAATTCGCGGCCGGGTAGTGGGCTGTTTTGAAATTATCGTTGAAATTGCTGAGTGCGCTAGCGGGCAGACCTATCCTGGAGCCCCGTGAATATACTTTCCGGCGAAGGGGGATTCGTGCCACATAGGCTCAATTCACAGCAACTCAATGAACTGAGTGATGAACTTGGAACCCTCATGAAACAGCAGTCCGATGCTCGACTGATGGAGGTTTTCGTTCGCATGTCCGAACAAGAGACTAAAGCTTTTCGACCTCCGAACAGCACGAATCTCTCAGATTCACGTCATTCTTAGCGAACACGACGCCAAGCGATAATCCAAGAATCAAAACGACCCACTACCTGCGGCTGGAGAAGATTGACGACACGAGGAGATTTTGCTACGCCCCCACCAAACGGAACTTGCACCTGTCGGCACGGGGTGCGCTCGCTGGTGGGGTTCCGGGCGGGAGCGGGGGAGCTGGTTCTCAATCAATCGCGTCCCGATCCTCTTCCACCCAAACCTTAGGAAGAGTTTCGGCGTTTGTAAGCCCGTCCATCGCGGTCAGGAAGTCTGATATTCGCATGCCCGAGTCCAGCATTTGAACAAAATGAGCAGCGGTGATGCCATGGCGCTCGGCAATCCCTAACAGTTCAACGATAGCGCATTCTACGAGCTCCCGATCCGGCTGTACGGGTGGGTTGTGCGGTCCAGTATTATTCATTGGCACCTTTTAGAAAGTCTGCATAGCCCAAAGGGTTCTTAGAATTGTGTGGCCCACAAAGACCGCCAAATTTGACGTTCCCTGGATCATCGCAGACTTCTCCTCTGATGAAACAGCAGGTCGCGCATCTTCATCTTCGCTTTATGGAGCTGTGATTTTGAGTTCCCAATGGAGCATCGAAGCAGTTCGGCGATCTCATGATGCTCGTATCCCTCAAACTCGTGCAGTTCGTAGATCTGCCGACATCCTCTGGGCAACTCTGCGACGGCGTGATGCAACGCAATACGGTCAATCGCCCCAGCGAGGTTAAGATCCTGTTTCCCAACCTCGCGCTTGAGAGATGGCGAATTCCTCGATACAGGTTCATCGAGCGAAAGCACTGGTGGGGATTTACGACGCAACTTCATCAGTACGGTGTTCACGGCGATCCGATATAGCCAAGTGGAAAAGGCGGAACCGCCACGAAACGAGTTGAGGTTGCGAAACCCCTGGATGAAAGCCTCCTGCGTCAGGTCTTCTGCTTCAGCCACATCGTTCGTCATCCGCAGACACACCGAATACACAAGCTTATTATGCAACTGGTAGAGAGTGGCAAAGGCCTGCTCGTCGCCACGCTGCGCGCGCTGGACGAGGGTACCTTCGGAATTGTCTCGCTGGCCTTCGACTTCCGGAATCGCGCCTTCTGGTGGGGGAATGTTCATTGGTGTTGCGGATGTTATTTCAGTCGCCACGGGCAATCTCCCTGGGTGTAGTTATGCGTGTCTTAAGTATGGGCTTTCAGACAGCGCCCATGACCGCATTCTCACGTTCAAGAAAAACCACAGTACGTTATTAAAGGTTTCAAGAGCTGGTCACTTTTGTACATTTCCGCGAAAGCCTACGGCATAGTCAGAGGGCAATGACGCTATGCCATCAGGCAGGAAACGGACTACATGGTGGGAGAATCCGGGCGGATTAGTGGCCTTTGCACTCAGAACGGGTCGGTGCAATGGAAGCGTTCGAGGCATGTCGCCGTTAAACTGTGTGTAGGAAGAGCCGCAACCTCAGAATGGATGGAGGAGAGGTTTCTTCCCCCGCCTCCAGCGTGCCTGTTGGCGATGCGACGCCAACTATCGACACCCCGCTTATTTCAAGCCAAGCTCGCCATCGTACTGCCGGATAACTCCATAACACTCGCAGGCGGAGTTTTCAAGTTTCTTGCGGTTCACAATCTCCACTGCGCCACGGGTATACTCGATGAGCTTC
>Ga0210407_10003938_pt1 | contig 11853 bp, 10 predicted proteins | sample IncBWC27MmetaG_FD_150860 | JGI IMG/M metagenome (GOLD analysis project Ga0210407, IMG submission 150860) | Forest soil microbial communities from Barre Woods Harvard Forest LTER site, Petersham, Massachusetts, United States - Inc-BW-C-27-M | ecosystem: Environmental > Terrestrial > Soil >... | reverse complement strand
AAGCGATAATCTCCCGGGAATCGCCGGGGGAACCGCCCACGATTCATCGTAGCCTCGCACCCGACACGCCTTTGATTGTCTTCGCCAACGAATTCTTTGATGCTATCCCGGTAGAAATTCTTGGGACTGCTGGCAAACTCCACATCGCGCTCGAAAACAATTGCCTGCACGAGATCTGGCTCCCGCCGCTGGACGAAGAACTGGAATTCCTGGACCGCTGCGGCGTTCACCCCGAGCCCGGCGAGCGCATCGAAATTCCCCTCCTGGCGCAGAGCTGGATCCAGCAAATCGCGCACTCAATCTCGCGCGGCTTCCTGCTGATTATTGACTACGGCTACACGCGCAACCAACAACGCGCCGGTCGCTATCGTGGAACGCTCATGGCGTATCGCAGTCACTCGGCCAGCCCGGACCCCTACGAGGCGCCCGGCGAGCAAGACCTCACCGTCCACGTCAATTTCACCGCGCTCGCCGCGGCATGCGAGCACGCCGGTATGCAGGTCGAAAAGCTCCTCACGCAATCACAATTCCTGATGGGAATTGGCGAGAGAAATCAGTTTGCCGATGCCTTTGAGGACTGCCGCGTGCCCCAAGAACGGGCGAAGGTGGCTCTCCAGCTCAAACATCTGGTCACACCCGTTGGCATGGGGGAGAATTTTCAAGTGCTGATTGCCAGGCGAAGATAGTTCTCAGTTCCCAGTCCTCAGTTCTCGGTAAAGCGATCGTGAGGGCTCTTTAGCCATTGGGCGCACTGAGAACTGGGGTACCGGTGCCAAAGGACCGGGTACCAAAAGTGTGCACCATTTTCGTTGCTATTTAACATTCCTGAAATATCTTTGCAGTAAACTACGAATGATGAGCTTGCCTCGGATCCCTCGCTCCGCGCTGCCCCTGCAGGTCGCCGCCGTCTGTTACCGGCGGGTGAATTCGCACGCCGAGTTTCTATTGGTCAACACCAACGGCGGCAACAAGTGGACGTTTCCCAAGGGAGCCCCCGAACCCCGCCTCTCGCACAGCCAGGCTGCGGAACGCGAGGCCAAAGAGGAGGCGGGCGCCATCGGCATCATCGAGCCCCGCCATTTCCACATCTATGTGCATTCCAAGGGCGTCTTCTGGCAGCCTGGAGGTGTGCAGGAATATGTAGTCAAGGCTTTTTTGATGGAAGTCCGCCAAATCCGGCGTCCGGAAGAAGACTTCCGCAATCCCACCTGGTTCGATGCAGAAAAAGCGCGCGCTATCTTGGCCAAGGGCCGCGAAGTCAAATATGCCCACGAACTCCAGACGGTCATTGACCGCGCCCTGGAGCACATCGGCGTCGCGCGGATGGCTGCGGCTCGCTAGCGCTCGTGGAGTGACGGGCGTCCTCGCCCGTCCACACTCATCTGGTCTTCAAGCCGACGGCCGGCGCCAATTTCGCTGAGTAGATGGTCAAGTGGCCGCCAATAGCGGCCGCGCTCTTCAATCACTACGTCCGTTCCAGGCAAGACGATTTCACCGGAAATTTCCTTACGCAAGGCCGCGAAATCGGTCCAATCGCCGGCGCCGAGGACGATCCCTCCGAAACGATGCCGGCAATCACTGCGCCGCGCTCCCGGAGTTCGACAGTCTTACCGGCACGGAGCTAAGCCTTCAGACGCCCGGTGTCCCGAAACTGTCTAATATTTATGCTAGGCATACACGATTGTGCCAGCACTCGTGACACGTCCAAACGGCTCGGACTCGCGATCCATCGAGCTGGTAATCGAGAGCTGACCGCAGCCGCCCGCCCTGGTCCGCTATATTTAAATAGAGACAACCATGATTCAACTCTCCGGCGCCGGCAAGCGCTACGGTCACAAGCTCTTATTTGAGAACGCCGACTGGCTGATCACGCCCGAATCCCGCATCGGGCTGGTTGGCGCGAACGGCACCGGCAAATCCACCGTTATGAAAATCCTTGGCGGGAGCGAATCGCTCGACTACGGCACCATCTCGCGTGCCAAGGGCATCACCACTGGATACCTTCCGCAGGACGGCCTCACCATGACCGGCCGCACGATCTTTGCCGAGTGCTTATCCGTCTTTGCCGAACTCGATGCCATTGAAAAAGAAATGGAGGCGCTCACCCGCAGCATGTCGGAACTCGACCACGCCGGCCCCGAATACTCGAGCGTCGCCGACCGTTACCAGAAGCTCGAACACGAATTCGTGGCCCGCGACGGCTATACGCTCGAAGCCCAGGTGGGTCAGGTTCTCACCGGTCTTGGCTTTCGCCGCGACGACTGGACCCGGCTGACCGAAGAATTCTCTGGCGGTTGGCAGATGCGCATCGCCCTCGCCAAACTTTTGCTGCAGAAGCCCAACCTGCTTCTGCTCGACGAGCCAACGAACCACCTTGATCTCGAAGCCCGCAACTGGCTTGAGGAGTACCTGACCACTTATCCCTACGCCTTCGTCCTCATCTCGCACGACCGCTACTTCCTCGACATCACCGTCAAACGTATCGTGGAAATCTGGAACAAGCAGATGCATTTCTACGCCGGCAACTACGATCAATATCTTGCCGGCAAGACCGCGCGCAAGGAGCAGCTCGAATCCGCCTACAAGACTCAGCATGACCGCATCGAACAACTCGAAGTTTTTATCAACCGCTTCCGCTACACGGCGACGAAGGCCAAGCAAGTCCAGAGCCGCATTAAAGAGCTCGAGAAAATGGAGCGGATCCAAATTCCGGAGGAAGAGAAGACTGTCCACTTTTCATTCCCGCAGCCGAAGCCGAGCGGGCGCATCGTCGCCGAGTTTGCGAACGTTGCCAAGAGTTACGGCGAACAGGGAATCGCCGAACACAAGGTCTTCGAGAAAGTCAGCTTCATGATCGAGCGCGGCGAGCGGATTGCATTAGTCGGTGTCAACGGGGCAGGGAAGTCTACTCTCATCAAACTGCTGGCCAATCAGGAGCCCCTGAGCGCCGGCGAATATAAGCTTGGCCACAACGTCGAGCCCGACTATTTCGCACAGGACCAATACAAAGAACTCGATCCGGAAGCTCGTATCCTCGACGACCTTGGAGAACTCTCGGCAGCCTCCACGCAAACCCAGTTGCGCAGCCTGCTCGGCTGTTTTCTTTTCTCGGGCGACGATGTCTTTAAGCGCATCGGCGTCCTCTCCGGAGGCGAGCGTAATCGCTACGCCTTGCTGAAAATGCTGCTGCACCCGGCCAACTTCCTGCTGCTTGATGAGCCTACGAACCACCTCGACTTGCGCGCCAAAGACGTGCTGCTTGAAGCCCTGATGAAATATACCGGCACCGTGGTGTTCGTATCGCACGACCGATATTTCATCGACAGGCTGGCGACGCGAGTGTTCGAGATTGGCGATGGCAAAGTAGAGATCTATCCGGGAAATTACGAGGATTATCTCTGGCGGAAGCAGGGAAGAGCCGCGGTTGCGGTGGAAATACCGAAGGCGTCCGGTATCTCATCGACGCCTTCACCGGCGCCCGCAAATGGAGATCGTGCCCCCGTTGCCAATGCGACGGAGGGCAAGGGCAAGCGTTTGAATCCGATCAAGCGTCAACAGATGGAAGACCGTCTGCACGAAATCGAAGAAGAGATTGCGCGCGCCGAATCTGCGATTGCAGTGTCTGAAACGCTGCTCCAGAGCTTTGTGAGCGCGGAAGAAACCCATCGTCAGAACCAGGAACTGGTTCGATGGAAGGGCGATCTGCAGAGCCTGATGAAAGAATGGGAAGAACTGTCCGGGGCGCTGCAATGAGAAAGTGCAGTTGACTGCTGGAATCCGCGTAGGAGACCTGTTGTTTTACTTCTTAGTTTTCGTTGCATGAATTTGTTCTTGCATCCTCGCTGCGACAGATGCGGGAATGAACTGAGCGACGACTTGGAGGTTGTGGAGATCCGATACCCCTCCACGGCTGATAGCTGCCCTAACCGCCTTGTTTCAACTCCGTGAGCACTTGTTTTGCGATTTCCTTGAGCGTCTCGAACACGCCCACGCCCTGGAAGGCTACAGCCTCCACCACCGACTCGTTTTTCTTCCGCAGTTCTTTGGAGAGAGCATCCACCGGCAGCACGTTCGGCAGATCGCGCTTGTTCAGTTGCAGGACGTAGGGAATCTTGTTGAAGTCGTAGCCGTGTTCTTTCAGGTTGGCCATCAGGTTATCGAGCGCCTCGACGTTGGCGTCCATGCGCTCCTGCTGGGAATCGGCCACGAATACGATGCCGTCCACTCCGCGGAGGATCAGTTTGCGGCTGGCGTCATAAAAGACCTGTCCCGGAACCGTGTACAGGTGAATGCGCGTCTTGAAGCCCCGCACTGTACCCAGATCCAGCGGCAGGAAATCGAAAAACAAGGTTCGATCAGTCTCGGTGGCCAGCGAGATCATCTTCCCCTTCTGCTGTTCGGCTGTTTTCTGGAAGATGAACTGGAGATTCGTCGTCTTACCGCCCAAACCGGCGCCGTAATAGACGATCTTGCAGTTGATCTCGCGTGCTGCGAAGTTGATGAAACTCAAAAGGTTTCCTCAGAAACTCCTGCGAAAAAGACCCTCGCGAACCACTCCCTCAACGCGCCAGCCTCTCGCCACAAATCCACCTGACTACAGTATCGGATACTGCTGGTTTTTATACCACACCGGAAGGTCCTGGCGCTGGTTACCCACGTTTACTAAACCAACACGAGGTCAAATGCTGAGCAACTCCGCCCGCTATCGCGGCGTCGGCAGAGGATAATATCCGTCCTTCGCATACACCTTCACGTCCTGACGCCGCACCCGCACCTCGATCTGGCGGTAGCCTCCGATGCCCGACTTGGGCGAATAACCCAGGGTGTATTGGTTGCGCGCGTCTCCGATCGCCCGCGCGTATGCCCGTTCGATGTCGGCTTGGGCGAACTCGGCGTTCATCGTGCCGCCTCCAGTTGCGTTGACGTATCTTGGCAGAATGTCGCTGTAGCCCAGTGCCGCCCCGGTCTTTGGCAGGTGGATTCGCTGCAGCCGGTCGTAGATCGGGATGGCCGCGCCTTCCACTCCCACCGCGTACACGGTGATGTTCTGTGTCAGCAGCACCTTCAGCGTGTCTTTGTAGCTGGCGGTCGAGCCCTGCTCTCGTCCGTCGCTGATGATGAAGATGATTTTCCGCCGCGCCCGGTCGCGCTTCGAAAGATCGCGCGCCGCCAACAGAACCGCGTCATTCAATACGCGCGCGACCTTCGGCGGGGCGCTCACCGGCGTCACGGGAGTGTCAATCGGATGGCCATTGATGTACGGGCCCTGCGGACCGAGCGGCCCGCTCGTCACTGGAGGCCCGTTATTTGCTCCGCTGTATCCTTTGACCTGGTTCAGCGTGGCCGTCAACTGCTTGCCCACGCCGGTGAAGTCTGCCACCCGTCCCACCGTGCTGCTGTAAGTGTAGATCCCGACTTCATCGAACTGGCTGAACGCTCCCTGCAGCGCCGACAGCGTCTCCTGCACTTTCTTCAACCCTACGTCGGGCATACCAGTGTCGATGACCACCGCCGCCGACAGCGGAAACGGATCGCTGGTAAAAAACTTCAATGTCTGCTTCTGCCCACTTTCCAGAACTGAAAAATCTTTGGGCAGCAAGCCGCCGACCAGCCGTCCCTGGTTGTCCGTTACTGTGACCGGAACCAGCACCAGGTTTGTGGTCACCGTGATCTTGTAGAGATCCTCCCCGGTTTCTGAATCCTTCGGCACGCTGCCCGCGGGGACCGTCCTGACCGAAGGCATTGGCGGCGGGGCCGGCCTCTCATCTGTTGTCTTGTCACCCGCCTTCTCACCCGCTTTTTCACTCGTCGAATCCGGTGCGCTCCGGGGCATCTCCTTCGAACCGGTGGTCACCCCCGCGCCGGAATTGTCCGCCGGCGGCGCAGCCGGTTGGGCCTCGTCCTCCGCTTCCTGCCGCGGGCTGGGTGGCTCCGGCGGCGGTATCGGACGCGTCGCCGACGGAGCGTCCGGGATGTCCTCGGGCTTCTCCTGCGCCGCCAATGCGCCCGCCAGCAACAATGTCAGCCCCAGAATCAATACGGCGTGAGTTTTCGTGACCATCCCCGGATTCCTCGATCTTTCTTTCTTCGACGCTTTCTTCGACTGCCTTTCTTCGACTACTTTTTCATCAATTCAGATGCCTAACGGTGCCCTTTTGGTGCATCTAACCGTCACAGGTCCTTACAGGCTCCTTACAGGATAGACTAGCAAAGTCTCGGGATAAATACGCTGATGCCTAAATTACATTGCAAACCGTGCCCGGCCGCGGGTTTCTTCGCTCTGGCTCTGATGACGCTTGCTCTCATGACGACACTGTCGCTAGCCGCGGCCGCGCAGAATCTGCCGATTCCACCCCCTCCGGCGACCCCTGGCGTCTCTTCGACCGGCCCTACGTCCAATACCAACTCCGCTCCCCACACCCGTTCCAATGCGGACGATCAGTCTCAAGATCAGTCGGTCGAGACCCTGAAGGTCAACGTCGAAGTCGTCCAATTATTCTTCAACGTCAAGGACAAGCATGGCGCGCTGATTCCCAACCTGAACAAGGACAACTTCGACCTGTTCGAAGACGGCCAGCCTCAGACCATTAAATATTTCAGGGCCGAATCCGACCTCCCGCTGACCCTCGGCATCCTGCTCGACACGAGCGGCAGCCAGTTGCGCGTCCTCGATATGGAAAAAGAAGTTGGAGGTTCGTTTCTCGAGAGCACGATGCGCGCCAAGGACGAGGCCTTCGTGATCAGCTTCGGCACCGACATCGAGCTTCTGCAGGATTTCACGAGTTCGGTCAGTAGGCTCCGACATGCGCTCAACGACGCCAAAATGAACAGCGGCGGAGTCAGCTGTTCCGGGGGTCCAATTGGCCCGCAAGGCCCGATCCCGTGCCCTTCGACCGGACCACGCGGCACCGCGCTCTACGACGCCGTTTATCTCGCGTCGCACGACGAATTCGCCCATGAAGTCGGCCGCAAGGCGATGATCCTGCTCACCGACGGAGAAGACGAGGGTAGCCGCCTGAAGATCAAGGACGCCATCGAAGCCGCGCAGAAGGCCGATGCCATCTGCTACGTGCTGCTGATCGCCGACCGCGGCTTCTACGGTTTCGGCGGCTTTCACGGCGATTTTGAGATGAAAAAGCTCACCCAGGAAACCGGAGGCCGCGTGATCGAAGTCGGAAACAAAATCGAAAAACTCCGCCAGGCCTTCGATCAGATTTCCCAGGAACTCCGTAGCCAGTACAACGCCGGTTATGTGCCCACCAACGCGACGCGTGACGGCTCTTTCCGTAAAGTCGAGATCAAGCCCAAGCAGGGGGATTACAAAATCCAGGCCCGCAGCGGCTACTACGCCACCCCGCGCCACGAAGACTAGGGCTTGTGTGGGGACGGGCGTCCCGCCCGTCCAAGCCGAGCGCAGCTCGGCAGCGACCTCAGACTTAAGAGGAAAAATTCTGCAACATCGTATCCTGGCACTGGCCTGTGGGAAAACCCAAACCTCGGGTTGCGTTATACCGCCATTAGGAATACAGTTATCCGTCACATCATTACTTCTTCTTGCCTCGCCTTACTTTTTCCCTGGCAAACATCACTCTCAACCCATCACTTTCAACATCACTCACGAATAACTCATAACGGAGGAACATCAAATGCACCCTACACGTGGTTTCACATTCTCTTGCCTGCCTTTGGTCATGCTTCTTGGACTTATCGGACAAGCTTTTGCAAGTACAGCAACCGTTGGTCTCTGTCCCGGACCCGGAACCCACTACACCACCATCCAAACGGCGGTAAATGCTGTTTCCGCGGGAAGCACCGTCAAAGTGTGCCCCAACAATTACCCGGAGCAAGTCACGATCAACAAGAACTTAACGTTGATTGGAATTGCAAGCGGTACCAGTGATGCCGTCGTGGTGGTGCCGCCAGCTACCGGCCTCGTTCAAAATGGTTCGGACATTTTTGGCTTTCCCGTAGCCGCGCAGATCTTCGTTTCGAATGCTACTGCTGTCACCGTCTCTAGTCTCACGGTAGATGGTACCGGCAACAACATTGCTGGTTGTGGAGCACCCACCCTGGAGGGGATCTATTTCCAAAACTCCTCCGGAACAATCACCAAAAACGCTGTACGGAACCAGTTTCAGACGGATTATGCAGACTACGGCGGGTGCCAGAATGGGTTGGCGATCAACGTCGAGAGCACAACCGCTTCCAATACCGTAACCGTCTCCAACAATTCTGTGCGGGCTTATCAGAAGAATGGGATCACGGCCACTGGAGCGGCAACAGGCCCCGGTTCTCCTGGGCCGGCCGTCACGATCGCGACCAACTACATCGTGGGGCTCGCTGCCACGGCAATGAACTGGCAGGGAGTTTACCTTGCCAAGGCAACGGCAGCCGAGAATGGCATTCAGATCGGCTTTGGAGCCAGCGGGACGGTTTCAGGAAATATTGTGAACGACAACATCTGGGGGCAGGACACCAGCGGCGATAGCGGAGACGCCGCAAGTGGCATTCTGATCTACTCCTCGGATGGGATCACGGTAACGGGAAACAGCGTCGGCAGTGCCCAGTTTGGTATCGTCGCCGTCACTGATCCCCCTGCTAGCAACGTTTGCAACGGTGTACCCTGCGGTCCGGCGGACAACACCACTATTACGTCCAACAAAGTCAGCGGAACCCAAATTTTCGACGCAATTGATGTGTGCAGCAACTCAAACACAGTGAAATTGAACATTATCTACGGCAGCGCAGAATCGGGTGTCCATGTGGATGACAGCTGCGGCAGCGGCAACAACAACCTCGTGACCAGCAATTCGATCAACGAAGCTTGTGCCGGAATTCTTCAGGGCACGGGTAAGGGCACAACATCTAGTCCGAATGTATTTTTAAATGTGACTAACTCGGTGCTGGCGGGTGATACGTGTACGCCGGCATCCGGTCCGGTTAAGCAGCATCATTCACTTCGACCGTCACCATACAAAATGAAAAGGTGATGGAGAATAGCGTGAATTCCAGCGCGCCGAGGTGCGGATAAATGCTTAATCCGTACATCGGCGTTCAGTGGGCATCTTGACCCAAGCTGCGCAAGATTCAGCCTTAGCCCAGGAAAACAACGCCGGGAATCGGATTTCAGATTCCCGGCGTTTTCACTATAACGCCCGTTCCGCCACCTAATCCTCGCCTGTCGCACGTCAGCGCATTGCAGTCTGCCCCGCTCTTGCGCACGCGCACCCACCCGGACTACCCTCAGAAAAACAACTGTAGGAAGTAGCTGTCACAATGGTCGACCGTTAGGTTGGCCTCCACTAAAATACGATTCATAAAGGAGAAGACATGACCCGAATGATTAGAATTCTTTGCCTTGCATTGCTGACGATCGGCTTGGTGGGCCCGTCCCTACCAGCACGCGCGGACGACAGAGACGAGAAACACGAAAGATGTGAGAAGCGTATTCACCAAGCTGAGGATAAGCTGCGCGACGCCGTGAACCGCCACGGCGAGGACAGCAGACAAGCGCGCAAGCGCCGCGAAGAGCTCGAAGATGCGAAGCGGCGTTGCGGCGACCACCACGATATGGATCACCACGACGATCACGACCACGAGCAGCACTAAACGCCGATGGAGCGACGGGCGTTCTCGCCCGTCCCCCGCCGACACGGGCAGCGTCGTGGCCGGGCGAGGACGCCCGGCGCTCCATTGAGAGCACGAACTCTATTCATGGAATGGCTCACGCGCGTGTAACCATGCGTGGGCCATTTCGATTGCTATGATTGGCGTGCTTACTTTTCAGCGGGCGCCGACGAATCACCGCGCCTGCGAAAAATCCTCCACCGCGAACAGTTGCCCGCCCTGCTCCACCACACCCACTCCAGTCGAATCCATGTCCCGGTCCAGAATGTTCGCGCGATGTGGAGGCGATTTCATGAACTGGGCGTGGATGAACATTGGCGACGGCCCTTGCGTTACGTTCTCCGAGAGCCAGGTGAAATGCGCTCCCGCCTGCTTGACCCGCACCGACAGGCTCGGCTCACCCTCGAACCCATGCTGCGCCGATCCGTGTTCGGCCATCGCCTCCGCGTGACGCCGCGCCGCTGTTGCCAGCGATTCGTCCCACCGCAGCGGAGACAGCCCCTGCGCCTGCCGCGCCTGGTTTACCGAAGCGAACAGTTCCCGCTCCGCCCGCAACGTTGCCGTCTGGCCGTATGCCGGCCAACAACCCATAATTCCCACCATCGTCAGCGCCGCCAGCCGGGTCCTGATTCGCATCGTCATTTCTCCCACAATGAATAGAACCCGGCCAGCCCCATCCCGGCAAGTTACCGTCGCGAGTTACCGACGTATTCCACTAACATAAGCCACTTATCGCCGGTCCCCATACAAGTCACGGCGATCCCGGTCAAGGTCGCGATATTCGCGTCGCAACTCCTTTCGCTCATGCTGGGCGGCCGCGTAATTCCCGTAGTAGAGAGTGCTCCGCAGTTCCCAGCTGTCACGCGCAATCTTCGCCTCATCGCGACGGATGTCGCGCTCCCGCGGGTAGCCATCTTCGGCAAACATCGTTCCCGCGCCCAGTCCGATCAGCAATAGAACACCAATCATGCGTTTCATATTCCGTTTTCCTTTCGTTCACGGTAGGTATTGATTTCGATACCCGTCGGCCGCTACTACCTCCATGCAAACCCACTTTCCGGGCCCAAGTTGCCCTGCCACCTCCAATACAATTCTTTACACCGGCAAGCGCGCCCAGTTGTTACTGTCGATGATGGCAACCAGTCAAGATGAGGGCATCTCGGGTTTGGCCCGGATCATCCAAGCGGTCATAACGAGAAAAGGAGAATCAGTCATGCGAACCTATCTCACATTGCTGACGCTGATACTGGCCGCTTCTTTCGTGGTGGCTCAGGACCCTGGAATGCAGGCCGCGCAGCAGGCGACCCAGATGGCGACGCAGGCTGCCCAGCAGGCGAACGACCAGATGATGCAGGCTGCCCAGCAGGCTAACCAGACGGCGATGCAGAACGCTCAGCAGGCAGCGCAGAACACGCCGGAGTGCTATCGCTGTTTCGCGGCCAAACCCAAATTTTCCGTGAAGCCCGGCGCGTATTCCAAGGCTGTGACGCTGAAACTGAAAGACTCGACCCGCGGAGCGGTGATTCACTACACGATGGATGGTTGGACGCCCACGGCGGAGTCAAACCGATACGCCGGACCGATTACGATTGACTCGACGACCACAGTGCAAGCCATTGCCATCTCGCCCTATGGAGGACGCAGCCGGATCGCCACGGCTGTCTACACGCTGAATGGAGTGCCCCCAACGGCTCCGGTGGCCCAGAAGGTGGTCGCGGCTTTGAACCCTGCCACGGACCCCTCCACCCCTGCGAAACTCTTGCTGACTCGGGGTACGGCGGTACCTCTCATTTTCGCCTCGGACGTGAGTTCCAAGACCGCGGATGTAGGTGACAAGATTTCCCTGACGCTGGCTGAGGACCTCAAGATCGGGGCCGTGGTTCTGGTCAGGAAGGGAACGCCTGCGGTTGCCACCGTCACCGAAGTTGACAATACGGGTATGGGAGGCGCGCCGGGCGATGTCTTCGTTCAGGTGGACTCGCTCCAAGCTGACAGCGTTCTGATCAAACTGCACGGTACCGCCGCGAAGGAGGGACAAGACAAAGTGGGGAAAGCGATGGGCCTCATGTTTGTCCCGTTCGTTCCTGTGGGCATCTTCGTGCATGGCAAGGACGCGGAAATCAAGCAGGGTGCGTCGTTCACGGCATTCGTAGATGCGGACACCCTGATATCGCCTGCGAATTAGCGCGGATGGGCGAAGCGCGTCTCTCGAACCTTACGCCAGGC
>Ga0210407_10003935_pt1 | contig 11856 bp, 16 predicted proteins | sample IncBWC27MmetaG_FD_150860 | JGI IMG/M metagenome (GOLD analysis project Ga0210407, IMG submission 150860) | Forest soil microbial communities from Barre Woods Harvard Forest LTER site, Petersham, Massachusetts, United States - Inc-BW-C-27-M | ecosystem: Environmental > Terrestrial > Soil >... | reverse complement strand
TCTGTTCATGATGATGCTGCGCCTAATGGGAGGCCGACGCTAGAAGTACGACCGATACTCGCGCGCTACCGGGCTCGCGCCGACATCGCCACGGCTGCTTCTGCTTCGGGTCATTCGCGACTGAGCCAGCCGGTCCTACCTGCCATTTGATGTCCGCTTCCCTCCGAAAGATGGGGTAATCGGCCGGGCCAGCTTGTGGATAGCTGAAGATTTTAGGTGCTGCGCTTCAGGCTGATGGTGAAACGAGGTCCGTAGTGACGGCCTCAAGCATCAGAAGGAGAAGCGCAGCATGGACTATTTTGCGGGACTGGACGTTTCGGTCAAGGACACGAGCGTCTGCATTGTGGATGACACTGGCAGGATCATATTGGATATCCCGTTGGCTGTCGTGCTGGTCGCGATCTCCATTGCCGTCATTCGCAGGAAATCGGCGCTACTAAGGTTTTGGTGCCCAAGCATTTCGGGCATTCGAAAGTGCGCAAATCGAAACCCGGTCTTTCAGGCTCGATGAGCCGCAATACCATCATCTCCCCGCATTTTTGGCAACGAGGACTCTTGATAACGTTCACGAACACTGCGTATCCCCCAATAGGCAGTTGCACCCATTGGACGCGCTTTGCGCAAATCCCGTGTTCTGAACGTGACGGATGTTTGGAAAAGTGCTGGAGCAATCACGAAACGTTTTTTCAAATTTGCACAATGTTGCCAGCTTCAAAACTCAATCGTCTGCCAAAAGTTTGGGGTCCACACTGTTATTCTGGGAGACCTTCTTTATGCGATCCAAACTTGCAATCTCTGCTCTTGTCGTTACGTCGCTCTTCGGCTCGACACTCATTGCGTCTGCTCAAAACCAACCCGCGCCCGGCGCGTCCAACGAAGGAACCATCAGTCCCGGCGCTACCCCCGGCAAGAAAACGCAAAAGGGTTCGACCACAGGGTCGACCACGCGCAGCGGGGCCAACAAAGGCGGCGCGGCGCCATCGGATCAAGACAACGCTGGTTCCGGGGCCGATACCATGGCTGCTCCGAAAAGCGGTAGCAGATATTGACATTGTTTTCGGAGGCGGATGTCACCCGGCCCCGGCGCAATCCGGGGCCTTTACCTTTTTTATGGATGCGAGTTCGCATCGTCTGAACAGTCGCCCGATCTCCCGCCCCGTCTGACGCACGCGCGAAACAGCCGACCCCCAAACGTGCCCTCACATATTCGAAGAACGCGCGAAGGCGTCATCACGATTCCCTCAACGTCCAGAATGCTGCAATGGGTCATTCGCGACTGAGCCGGCCGACCCGGCCCGCAATTGATGTCCGCTTCTCTCCAAAAGCGACCTAATTGTTGGCGAATGCGAAATGTCGCAAAGGGCCATGAGCAGTCATTCCGGTTTTCCGCCAGCGGCCAAGAGCCCGCAGGGTCAGCGACAATTTGCGAGCCCCAACGCCGGGCGCGACTGCGGTTGAGAGTGTTGACCTCAGAGATTTTGTCGCTTTTGTCGTCGTCGGATCGCTTCTGATCATGGCAGATCTGAACGACAATATGGTGCTTCCGGCCGAGCTGATGAATCTGCAGATGCAGTATTGAAAAGCGTCGTAGCTCTTGTGCTGCCATATCCTGCCGGATGCCAGACGAGGTTAATAGCTGACCCTGGCTCCCGATCCAGCGTCAGTTCAGAAACGCTTAAGAATTCTTTCAGCGCAGTTTCAGGACTTCCGGCCGGTCCGGGCTCAGATTTGGCTCCCGTAATTGAGCGCTCTTTCCCAAGGACTTCTCGCTTGTGGTTTACTCGCGCCGGTGCAACCGAACATCGCTGAATGAAAGTGCACGAACCCTAGTCACAACCGTAAGGAGGATAAAATGTCCAAACGATATGAAGAGGAGCAATGGCGCATCGAACATGCAGATAATGCCACTATCACCTTCACAATCGCACTACATGGCCCTCATGCTTGGGAAATGCGGATGGAAGATAGTCGCCGCTATCACAGCATCAGCCATGGGTGGGCCACTGAGGATCCGCACGTTTGGGAAAGTACCATCGCGCCCGTGCTGGGTCAGTTTTTCGTCAAAAGTTAACGCCCGGCCTTCCGATACAAACAATACCAATCGATGATGGGCGACATCGCTGCGATACCGAAAGCAAGTATGGTGGCATCGACTGACTACCCGTAAAGAACGCCGAGGAGACAGAGTATGTCAGCGTTGGAACGATTCGCCGTGAATGCTGCTGAGAAGCTGGAGCCGGTGCGACGCATTGCGGTGCTGGGCGCTCCCATCAACGTGGGTGCCTCGCAGCGCGGGACCCTGATGGGGCCGGCGGCGCTTCGCACGGCCGGTCTTCTGGCCCTGCTCGAAAGTCTCGGATTCGGCCTGACCGATCATGGCGATCTTACCGTTGCCGAGATGCCCGACCTCGCCGATCCGCCGCCTGTTAACACCAATCACTATCGGGAAATTCAGCGCTGGACCCGTGCGCTGAGCCGACAGGGCTATGAGCTCGCGCGATCCGGCGCAATCCCGATTTTTCTCGGTGGCGATCACTCACTGTCGATGGGCTCAGTGAACGCGGTATCGCGACACTGGCAGGAAGTCGGTCGCGAGCTGTTCGTGCTGTGGCTGGATGCGCATGCCGACTACAACACCCCTTCCACGACGCCGACCGCCAACATGCACGGGATGGCGGCGGCATTTCTGTGCGGCGAAGGTGGCCTCGATAGTCTGTTGGGGAACGAGCCCCGCGCGTCGATCAGTCCCGATCGGCTGAAGTTGTTTGGCACCAGATCAATCGACAAGTTAGAACAGGACCTGTTGCGCGCGCGCCGCGTTAGCGTCGCGGAAATGCGCGAGATCGACGAGTTTGGTGTCGAGGTGTTGATCCGCCGGTTCATCGAACATGTGCGCGCCCGCGACGGCGTGCTGCATGTCAGTTTCGACGTCGATTTTCTCGATCCTGCCGTCGCGCCGGGAGTTGGGACGACGGTGCCGGGCGGCGCGACTTACCGCGAAGCGCATCTGATCATGGAGCTGCTGCACGAATCCGGGCTGGTCGGATCCGTCGATATTGTCGAACTCAATCCATTTCTGGACGAGCGCGGCAGGACGGCGCGGATTGCGGTCGAGCTGATCGGCAGTCTGTTCGGCCAGCAAATCACGAATCGAGGCAGCCCCTGGCCATCTGCCGCGGCTTCTGCTGTTTGCTATCCTCGCCTATCGCGTTCAGGCGGACCGTCTCGGCGATCTTGTAAAGCGCAAACCGCACTTTCAGCGAGCCCTCCTGAGAGGCGGTCGGGGCTCGTCCGCAGGCTGGTTCGGGCCCGCAACGACATCGATGCCAGAGGCGAAACCTGATCGACCACGCACAGGGTAGCGCCTTGAGTAACGAGGACTCGGTGTACGTAACCATCCTTTTCCAGAACAGCTTTCTTATAGAAAGGAGGCAGTCATGTTGCTTCATCTGCCAATCCTAGTCCTGGCAACGCTTTCACCTGTTGCTGTTTCCGATACGGTGCCGACCTTCGACATAAAGAGTGCCGCTATGAGAGCGGATCCGCCGCCAATGTTGAGCAGTGCTTGAGAGACGAGGCGGCAGCGCTGGGGCAGCTCAAGACGGAATGGGCGCAGTCTGTCGGTGCCGAAAAGCGGTCCTGCATGGTCACGACGCAAATCGGCGGCTTCGGAAGCTATGTCGAGCTGCTGACCTGCTTGGAAATGGCGGGAGGCGTTACGAGCGCCCCGGGCCCCTCGCGCTGACGCTCCGCAGGGTCAAGGCTCGGCCGGTCAAGTCCATGTTGGCCCTGATCGCGTGGTCGAAGATTAGCCATTGCACCGAGCGCATATTGCTGCAGTGAGGTTGGCGGCTTCATATAATTGTTTGCTGCACTGCATGAGTCTGCCAAGCCATGATGCGTCGGCGCGCCAACAACGGCAGCGTTCTGCATGGCGCTTTTCAGTTCTTCGCTACCCGCGAAGGCGTGTGAGGCTTCGACCTTGCGGTCACCGTGATGTCGTTGGGACTGTCGGAGGGGTCACCGACAGACCGGTTGTCGGGTTACTCCGGCAATCCTGCCTTGCGCAGGCTCTCAATGAAGCGGACGCGGTCCTCCGCCCGCCGGAACGGCGGCGCTACCCGGTCAAGATTGCCAAGCCTCAACGCGGGATCGACCTCGCGCAAGCAGGCCATCGCTGCCCGCGCTTCGACCATCCGATCCGAAAGAGCATTGGCACTCGCCGCCACCCGCAGTGCCGTGGCCCAGTTCGGTTGCTCGTGGAGGGCCTTGGTCGCCCAGGATATCGCCTCGTCGTAACTGCCGGCAAAGGCATGTGCAAAGGCCATGCCTGTGAAAGCAAAGTAGGTCAGCGGATCAAGCGGGCTCAGCCGCATAGCTCGCTCAAAATGTTCAACAGCGCTGGCGGATTCACCAAGGTACATGCGCACCCAGCCGCTCGCATTCCAACTCGCCGCCAAATTCGGGGTCAGAACCAGCGCCCGGTCGATGTACGCGGCGCCAGCCTCGACCTCCTTAGCCAGATAAGCCAGGCTAAGGCCGCCTGACCACAGCGCGGTCGGATCATCCTTGCCCAGCGCGACCGCCCAACGCGCCAGCCTCACGGCGTCCGCGATCTCACTCTCACGATCAACCATCCAGCCATGGCTGTTCCTGAGTGCGCCGGACCACGACGCCATCCCGTAGGGAGAGGCGTAATTGGGGTCCAGTTCTGTCGCGCGCACGAAGAGCCGAACCGCTTCCAAGAGGCTGTCTCGATTGTGCAGATGAAAACTGGCCATTCCTCGCAGGAAGTAGTCGTAAGCATCAAGGCTCTCGGTCGGCTTCCGTCGCGCACGCTCGATCTCCGCGCGTTGGAGCCGTGGCTCAATGGCCCCCACCGCCCTTGCGGTCACCTGATCTTGCAGGTCAAACACGTCCTCCAGGGCACCATCGAAGCGGTCCGCCCAAATGTTTCCGCCGGTTGTCGCATCGATGAGCTGCCCGATGAATCGCACGCGATTTCCTGCCTTGCGCACGCTCCCCTCGAGCACGTAGCGCACCCCGAGTTCGCGCGCGACCAGTTTGACGTCGACGGCCCGGCCCTTGTAAGTGAAGCTGGAGTTCCGTGCGATAACAAACAGCGACGGAAAGCGCGACAGCGCCGTGATGATTTCATCGGCCATGCCATCGGCGAAGTACTCTTGTTCAGGGTCCGCGCTGATGTTCTGAAACGGCAGAACGGCGATGGATGGCCTGTCTGGAAGTGTGGGGTTCGAAGAACCGGCGGTCATGGGAAAATTCGCGGCCAGCGACACAGCGGTGGCGGCACCTTGGTCCTGCATGCTGGTCGGGCCGATGAACCGATAGCCTCGTCTGGGCAGGGTTTCGATCCAATTCTCGCCGCCAGTCTCCTCTCCAAACACCCGACGCAGGGCTGCGATCTGCACCGCGAGGTTGCTCTCCTCGACAGTGAGACCGGCCCACGCCGCTTCCATCAGCGCATCCTTGGAAACCGGGATACCCGGTTGCTCCACCAGCACGCGCAGCAATGCAACGGCACGGTGGCCCAGCGAAACGGGCTCGCCGCCACGGAATAATGTGTCCGTCGCCGTATCAAGGCGAAACGGACCGAGGTTGTACGTTGCTGCCATCTCCCGATCTAGCGCCAATTCAGAAACGCTTAAGAAGTTTTTCAGTGCAGTTTCATGACTTCCGGCCTGTCCGGGCTCAGATTGCTACTGACGACGGACGCCTCGCATCATGGTGCGGATCGTGCGCCAAGGCAAGGAGATCGCTCGGTATTGGGACCTCTGGGAGAAAATCAAATGCGCAAGATCAGTTTGCTCGCCGCAATTGCATTAATGCTCGCTGGTGTCGGAGTTTGGGCCACCTCGACCACTCAGGCGCGTGTCAACTTGCCAAGCGGCGCACAGATCAATCCGTTGCAGATCACGATGAGCGCAAGGCACCTGCCTGTTGCCCATTATGACGATTACTCCCTGGAGTATGCGCCTGACGAGCTACCGGACTGCGCCAATTGAGCGCCCGGCCCTGATGGCGCGTGAAACCTGAACACGGAAATTCGTCACGAGGGTACAGGTCATGTTGAATTCTGTAGCAATCGCACGGCCATTTCGAGTTTCAGAGATGTATCGCGACCCGTGCCGCGTGGTCGATGCCGGACCGAAAGTGGTGAAGTTCCTCGATCGAGTCGGCGATCAGAACGCAAACCCGCCTTCACCACTTAATCGATACATCGAAGGTTGGGCGCAGACCGACTTGGAAAAACTCCTCGATGCGACCGCCCCGAGCTATCGGTTCACTGATCCGTTCGTCGGAAGTTTCGATGTCCGGTCGCTGCACAAATATTTCGATCTCTTGCAGGACAGACTCTCCTGTATAGCGATCAGTCGGCGCGAGCTCGCTTTCTTCCTGCGAGGCCCAATGAAGCTGCGGTCGCATAAGGAACTTCAATTCTGGCGCGAGGCGCCACGGATCGGGCTCACCGGGGTGGCCGAGATCGAAATCGGAGAACGAGGCGTAGTAGCCGAACGCGTTGTATACGACCTCAACTTGGCGTCCGACATATTGTGCCGCGCTCGCGGTGCTGGATCTGGCGAAGCTCCATAAGTTCACTCCTTTAGCCATGAGACCGTCATGACCATTCAGTTCTCGAAACAACCGATAGCCGTGCTTTCTGATGGCCTCTCCAAAATGGGGTCAGGGCTCGTTCGCAGACTCGTTTGTGCCCGGGACGATCCCGGCAAGGAGCGCATCCGCGTGTGGCTGCTCAACCTCAATGACGCTCAACTCCAGTCGGGCCTCGGCTTGACGGTGGAAGACATTGCGGTCCTGCGCACGGGTTCGAAAACAGCATCGCCCTTGCGTTAAGAAAAACGATTCTGGGAGAACACGATGTCAAATGAAGGCAGACTTCGGACGTGCAGGGCTTGGAGAGCGGGCATGAATCCTGCGCAACACAGGAAAGTAGATGCCCGGACCAGGCGTTATGCCGAAACCTACGCGCGTTGGCAGTGCGATCCCGAGGGGATCGGTGGTGCGCTCCGTGTGAAGGGCGTGCGCGCTTAACTTCCCGTCATTTCAGGATGCCAGCAAGGGTTTTAAAATGTCGTCCATCACACTCGCAGCCAAAGAAGCGCGTCCCGTAAGCGGTCTAATTCTTCTCACCATGTCGCTCGGCGTGATGATCGCGCAGATTGACACGTCTGTCGTCAATCTTGCGGCTAAGTCGATCGGCACGGATATGAAGGCCAGCGTAACTGAGCTGCAATGGATCGTTGATGTCTACAACTTCGTCTACGCGAGCCTGCTTCTCACAGCCGGAACACTCGCCGATCTGTACGGACGGCGTCGCATCTTTGCGTTTGGGATCGCGCTGTTCACGTTGGGGACGGTGGTGTGCGGGCTAGCGCCTGACGTTCCCACCCTCGTTGCCGGCCGCGCCGTAGCCGGTCTTGGCGCTGCCCTGGAAGTGCCGGCCTCCCTTGCGATCTTAACCATCGCCTATCCGGACACAAAGGAACGCACCCGCGCGCTGGGACTCTGGGCGAGCTGCTACGGGATTGCCATTGTCATTGGTCCGACCGCCGGCGGCGCGCTTGTCGATGCGTCCGGCTGGCGTAGCATTTTCCTTCTGATCATTCCCTTCTGCCTCGTGACGCTTGCTTTAGCCATGACCGTGGTGCCGGAATCGAGTAACCCGCAAGGCCGCCGGCTTGATCTTCCGGGGCAGGCGCTTGCGATTGCCTCGCTAGGCAGCCTTTCGCTCGCAGCGATCGAGGGGCCGCGCTGGGGCTGGGCTTCAAGCGGAAGCGTGGTTGCGTTTTCGCTCTCGGTCGTGGCAGCAGCACTGTTTCTGCGCCGCCAGGCGGGTGCAACCGACGCGGTGGTCCCGTTGCCCATGCTGCGCAACCGCGTGTTTGCGGCTTGCCTTGCTGTGGCTATAACGATGAACTTCGGCGCCTACGCAATGCTGTTCCTCACCCCTCTCTATTTCCAGGCCGTGCGCGGCGCATCGGCACTGCATGCTGCAGTCGCGCTGCTGCCGATGTCCGTGAGCTACATGCTAACAGCGCAGCTCTCAGGCCGCATTGCCAACAAACTCGGGCCTCGCGTTCCCATGACGGCTGGCATGGGGCTGATGGGACTTGGCCTGTTCATGCTGGCCCTGATCCCGCTCAACGACAGCCTCGTACTGATCGAGAGCGGGTTACTCGCCATGGGGTGCGGGCTCGGTCTCAATGTCGGACCGATGAATGCGGTGGCAGTGGCCAACGTGCCGGCGGCCCGATCCGGCACCGCATCGGGTCTCATCAATACCGCCCGCATGATCGGTGCAACGCTCGGCGTAGCGGTGCTCGGCGCGGTGTTTGCAATGCATGTAGCGCAGAGCGTAGGCACGCAGGGCCTCGGGGCCGCCTATCTCGGCGGTGGGATCGGCGAGCTAATCGGAGCGGCCGTGGCGTTCACGTTCATCCGCGCTGACTCATTGTGCCGGCCGGCGCAATGAGGACGGGAGTGAAAAAGCGCGACTATGTTTCAGTTTTTGAGGAAACGCCCAGGGAGAACTGCCATGGAACTGGCAATGACGCCGATGACGGAGCGGCAGCGCAAATACCGGGAGAACTACCGCGAGCGCGTCGCGGGCTGGTACAACGGCTGGCTCCACATCCTGCTGATCTACACCATCGGCTTTACCGCGCTGTACGTCTACATCGCCAATCTCCACGATGTGCGCTGGTGGGAATTTCTTGCCATCCCCGTCGTGTGCATGTTCGCCAATTTCTTCGAATGGGCCGTGCACCGCTACGTGATGCACCGCCCATCCAACATCCCGATGTTGCGTGCGATCTATAGCCGCCACACCATGATGCACCATCAGTTCTTTACCGAGCAGGAGATGCGCTTTGCCGATCATCACGACTGGCGCGTCACCTTCTTCCCGCCTTTCGCGCTCGTGGTGTTCACCTTCATGTCGATTCCGCCGGCGATCGTGGCCGGCTGGTTGATCTCGCCGAATGTCGGCTGGCTTCTGATCTCGACCACGACCTCGATGTATCTGATCTACGAGTTCATGCACCTCTGCTGTCATGTCGACGAGAACTGGTTCGTGTGCCATATGCCGTTCGTCAACACCATCCGACGTCATCATACCGCACATCACAACCAGTCGATCATGATGGAGCGCAACATGAATCTGACGTTCCCGATCATGGATTGCCTGATGGGCACGTCCGATCTCAATCGCGGGTTGCTCGGGCATGTCTTCAACGGCTACGACACGCGTTATGTCAAAACCGACATGCGCAAGACCGCGCGGACGCCGCGCGTGACGCCCTCGGCAGTGCCCGCGGAGTAGGACGCAAATCGCGCGCGGGGCCGTTCCACCTTGGTTTGGAGTTTTGCCGGTGAACCATCTCGAGCCCAATCTCGTTGCGCTGTCCTGGTTCACGCTGCTCTGGAGCGTGTGCTGCCTCGGCTTTCTCCAGCTCGCAGGGATGTATCCGCTGCGCGCAGGCGGCGCTGGCGACGCGCGCAATCCCGTTCTACTGGTGCTCGGCAACACCGCATTGTGGCTGGCTCTGCTTGCCGGCACGCTTGCTTTCGCCTCGATGCAGTTGCGCTGGACGACGATCGTGGTCGTCGCAGGTCTGTTGTTCCTGTTCATCCCCGAATTGTTCCAGGCGATCCCGGCCCGTCTGCGGGACGGACGCAAGGGAATGGCGATTGCAGGCTGCATTCTCGCCGCCACGCTCGGTCTTCTGGCCTGGCTTTCGGCCGGAACGGTCGGCGGACCGCATGCGTGAGACATAGGAGGAAAGGATGCCGTTTCGTGTCAAGTTCCTGCTGTCGCTGGCGTGGCTTATGACCGCGGCCGGCGGCTACGCCTTCATGGTTCATCTCGGACAGACCGGGCCGAGCTACGCGGTCGCCTTTCTTGGCGTCTTCGCAGTGTTTGCGATGTGGGTGTTTCCGGAAGTCACCAAGAAGAATCCGGCCTCGCTGAAGTAGGGTGACAGACAGGAGAAGACGATGAAGAGATACACCGGGGAGCGTACCATCGACGGCATCTCCGTGCTGGTCGACGGCGAGCCGCTGTCGCCGCGCGCCGATCAGCTGAAGCTCACCGATTATGGCTTCGAATGGAGCTATGAGGGCCCCGAGCCTTCGCAGCTGGCCTTCGCGATCCTGTTCGACCATCTCGGCAACGCCGCCGAGGCAAAGGGCCTCTACCCGAGCTTCATGCAGCGGATCGTCGCCAATTTCGACAACGGGTGGGAAATGACGAGCGCCGACATCGACGCCGCAATCGCCGCGTTGCGCGGCGATCGTGCCGCCTAGCTCGCTTTCCGAAAGCGCTCAAATACGACCAAACGATCCGGGAGAATACGATGTCAATGAATGGTCTTTACAACAGCCGATCAGAGTTTGATCCGGGCGCATGCCGCCGAGGCGGCCTCCGGGTTGCAAAAGGGGCCGGCACAGTAGATGCGAATACGAATACAGCCGCCGAGGAGGCCTCGATGGATGCCCGCGGCGGGAGCCGATACGACGAAGTCTACGCGCGCACCGCGCGGAGACGAAACATGAGTGCTCCGGACGCTTCCGGCGAAGCCGATCGGTTGGCCTCCGCGCAAGGCGCGCGCAGCGCGCAGGCCGCCCAAATCGCTAACATCGCGGCCCGCCTCGAACGGCTGCCGCTGACGTCCTATCAAAAGGTCATCTTCGCGATCATCGCCACCGCCTGGTTCTTCGACAGTATGGATCTTGGCGCGTTGACCTTCGTGCTCGGCTCGATCAAGCAGACGTTCCAGCTTTCGACCGCGGAAGTAGGCCTGTTGTCCAGCTTGAGCTTCCTCGGCATGTTCGTGGGCGCAGCCTCAGCCGGTCTTTTGGCGGACCGCTTCGGTCGAGCCAAGGTGTTTCAGACCAGCATGATCTTTTGGGGGCTCGGCAGCCTCGCCTGCGGCCTGTCATCGACAGTCGCCATGCTCGGCGCCTCGCGTCTGTTGCTTGGCTTCGGCATGGGCATGGAATTTCCGGTCGCGCAATCCATGGTATCGGAAATCATTCCGGCGGAACGGCGCGGCCGCTACATCGCCTATCTCGAAGGCTTCTGGCCGCTCGGCTTCATCGCCTCGGGCGTTCTGATCTATGCCGTGTTGTCGGTCGCAGACTGGCACTGGGTATTCATCCTGCAGGCGATCCCGGCGCTGTTCGTACTGGTGATCCGCCGTTACCTTCCGGAATCGCCGCGCTGGCTGGCCGCCCACGGCCACTCCGAGCGGGCCGAAACGGTCATGCAGGAGATCGAGTCCAAGGTCGCTGCGCGGCTCGGCGGCAAGGCGCTTCCCGCACCGAGACCCCAGGCCGTTGCAGCGCCGGCGCGCGTGAACATCGCCACGCTGTTCTCCGGCATCTATGCCAGACGCACCACGATGCTCTGGATGCTGTGGTTCTTCGCGCTGCTCGGCTTCTATGGCTTGACGACCTGGCTCGGCGCGCTGCTGCAAGCGAAAGGTTTCCCGGTCACCAAGTCGGTGTTCTACACCATCCTGATCTCGCTTGCGGGCATCCCGGGTTTCCTGTTCTCGGCCTGGCTCGTAGAATCCTGGGGCCGCAAGGGCACGCTCGCGCTGAACCTGATCGGCGGCGCCGTCGCCTGCTACTTCTATGGCGGCGCCACAGACCAGACCCAGCTCATCGTCGCGGGCCTGTGCATGCAGTTCTTCCTGTTCGGCATGTGGTCGGCGCTCTATGCCTACACGCCGGAGCTTTATCCGACGGCTGTGCGGGCGACCGGAACGGGCTTCGCCTCCGCAGTCGGCCGCATCGGTTCGCTGATCGGCCCGA
>Ga0210407_10003933_pt1 | contig 11860 bp, 9 predicted proteins | sample IncBWC27MmetaG_FD_150860 | JGI IMG/M metagenome (GOLD analysis project Ga0210407, IMG submission 150860) | Forest soil microbial communities from Barre Woods Harvard Forest LTER site, Petersham, Massachusetts, United States - Inc-BW-C-27-M | ecosystem: Environmental > Terrestrial > Soil >... | reverse complement strand
ATTACGGCGGCGGCAATTAGCAGGATTTCCAGGACCGGGCCGACATCGCCGACGGACGTGAACAGGCGGCGGCTGAGCGCGCTGGCGCGTATGCCGAAGGAGGCGAAGACGGCGGCGGGCGCGTCGGGTGGCTGCGGGCCGACGTGGGCTAGTTCGATGGTGGAGACGCCGTTGATGCGGATATCTGCCCAATTTTGCGGCGGGCCGAGGGTGCGGCGGCGGCTGGCGATTTGTTCGCCGGGGATGAAGACGTGGCCGTTGAAATTGAGCGAGATGTTGGGAGGATTATTTTCGCTGCCGGGACGCAGCGGAATTATTGCTATAGGCCCGAACTCGGAGGCGAAGCTGTCCAGGAACGCGGAATTTAGTGGCGTGGCGACCACGAGATCGAATGGGCCTGCCGGGCCGCTTTTGCGCACGGCCGCGGCGATCCAGATTTTTCCATCAATTTCGACCAGGCCTGCGAAATGTTGGCCGTCTTCGGACAGCGATTGGATCAGGCGCTGACCTCGATTGGGGAAAACGCGGAGGTCGGGCCACTCGCGGCGTTCTGCTTCAATCAGATTGGCTACGCCGGGGCGCGCGAGGACGGCTTCGTTTGCAGGCGACGCGCCGTGCGAGGCTTCCATTTCGACGGCGCCGGCCAGGGCGTCGGCGTCTGCGGCGATGGTGCTGATGCGTTCTTGCAGATCGTCGTGGAAGAGGTGCGCGCCGAGTTGCAGGTAGAGGCCGTAGCTGGCCAGGCCAACCATTGAAAGGAGCAGGATCACTGGAACCACGGCGATGAAAACGTAAGTGACGATCAGGCGATTGCGGAGCGTCCACATGAAGCGGCCGCGGAGCCAGGGGATGAGTCGGACGAAGAGGTAGACGGTGGATAGGAAGGCCAGGAAGCCGAGGAAGCCGGCGAATGGAATTGTGGAGCGAAAGATGAGTGCGATGCGGATTAGTGCGTAAAGGAGAACGATTGTCGTGGCGATTATGTCCAGCGGCGAAGTGTGCCGTAGGAAGATGAATAGCCGGCGGAGAGAGAGTGGGTTCACTTTGGTTTGCGTTGAGCGTTAGAAGAATAGCTGAGGTGCGGGCGTTAGGGAAGATGGCGAGGCGCGGCGGCGAGAGCGCGAAGGGCGAGGCAAGCCTCGCCTCGCGCGATTTGCGATGTAGCTGAGTTCGTAGCGAAAGCGGCGGCAAACCGTCGCACTCGAAGATGGATTGTGGCGCGCGGCAATTTTGCAGGACCGCGTTACAGGGCGCTGCGATCGTTTTGTTGGACGCGGCTGTGATGTCGGCTGTAGCCGAAATAGACTACCAAGCCGATGACCAGCCAGATGATCAGGCGGGCCCAATTGACCCAGCCTAGTTTGTACATCATGTAGCCGTTGAACAAAATGCCGAGGATGGGGACTAGCGGGACCCAGGGAGTGCGAAAGGGGCGGGCTTGGCCCGGGTTCGTTTTACGCAGAACCATGATGGAAATGCAGACAATGATGAACGCGAAGATGGTGCCAATGTTGACCATTTCTCCGATGATGTTAATGGGAGTGACGCTGCCGATGATTGCAGCGATCAGGCCGACGAGAATGGTGTTCTTGTAGGGCGTACGGAATTTGGGGTGAATCGCGGCGAAAAATTTGCGCGGCAGCAGGCCGTCGTTCGCCATGGAATAGAGCACGCGGGTCTGGCCTAGAAGCATGACGAGCATGACGCTGGTGAGACCGGCGAGAGCGCCCGCGGTGATTAGGTAAGAAGCTTTGGTTAAGCCGCGATCGAGGAAAGCGACGGCCAGCGGCGCTTCAATATTGATTTCTTTCCAGGGCACCATGCCGGTGAGGACGGCGGCGACGAGAATGTAAAGGATCGTGCACATCACGAGAGAAGCGATGATGCCGATGGGCAAGTCGCGTTGCGGATTCTTGGCCTCTTGCGCGGTGGTGGAGACGGCGTCGAAACCGATGTAGGCAAAAAATATATACGCGGCACCTCTGCCGATGCCGCCGAAACCCATGGGCGCGAAGCTGGACCAATCGGTGCCCCAGTTGGAGGGGCTGATATAACGCATGCCGAGAAGAATTACAAAGAGTACGACGGCGACTTTGATGATGACGATCGTCGCGTTGAAAGAGGCGCTTTCCTTGATGCCGATTACCAGCACGGCGGTGATGATCAGCGCGATGAGAAATGCCGGAAGGTTGAATCCGATTTCGACCCCGAACAGGACGGGCGCGGCCACCAGATCGTGAGCGCGCTGGAGCAGCTCGGGAGGCTGCGCGGTGATGATGTCACCGACGCGGGCGAGAAAGGCTTGGGAGCCCATGACGAGGGAGGGATCCGAAGCATGGGCCATCTGGCGAGCGATTACATTTTCGGCGGTGACGAGAGCGGTCCAGTGGTCGTAGGCGAGCCAGAGCGGCATTTTCAGATTAAAGATCTTGAGAAATTCGATGAAGTGATTGGACCAGCCGGAGGAGACGGTGCTGGCGCCCATGGCGTATTCGAGAGTGAGGTCCCAACCGATGATCCATGCGATTAATTCACCGAGCGCGGCGTATGCGTAGGTGTAGGCGCTGCCCGCAAGCGGAATCAAGGCGGCGAACTCGGCGTAGCAGAGGCCCGCAAAGGCGCAGCCGAGGCCGGAAATTATGAAGGAGAGCATGAGGCCAGGACCGGCATAATGCGCGCCGAGGCCGGAGAGCACGAAGATGCCCGCGCCGATTACCGCGCCTACTCCTAGGGCTGTGAGCGATACGGGGCCCAGCGTGCGCTTCAGGGTGTGCTCGCCCGTGGCCTTCGCTTCGTTCAACAGCCAATCCATCGGCTTCTTTTTGAACAGCGGATTGCTCATTCGCTACGTCCTCCGTCAGGGTCGCGGCTTCGTCAGAACGTCAAAGGCAAAGGCACCACACATGAACACAGATCAAGGCATTGATATTTCACATGCAAACCAATACGGCCTGTGGCAAACGCCGATGAAAAATAACACAGAGCCACGCGGTAGCCACTACTAAATCGTCGTTGTGCACCAATTCGCGTCACGTCCCAGTGCTGCGCGCGGCGATTGCCTGCGTTGCTAGTGCCAGATATTCGCGGGCGCGTTGCGCTGGGTCCGGCGCGTTTAGCAGATCGCTGATTACGGCCACGGAATCGGCGCCGGCGCGGAACACTTCACCGGCGGACTTTATTGTGATGCCGCCGATGGCGACAAGGGGTTTCGGCGTTTGCTTTCTAGCGGCGCGCAATAGATCCAGGCCGACGACTGGGTCGGGATTTTCTTTTGTAACTGTCGGGTAGATTGGGCCCACAGCTATATAGTCCGCCGAAGTGCCGGCGGCGACGCGGAGTTGTTCGAGATTGTGTGTCGAAATTCCAACCCATTGCGGGCTCGGGCAGATTTGACGGGCTGCTTCCACGGGAAGATCTTCCTGGCCTACGTGGACACCCGCGGCGTGGGAGATGCTGGCGATGTCGGGCCGGTCGTTGATGATGATTTTGACGCTCAAGGGAGCAGCGGCGATCAGAGCGCTGGCGATTTCTTGAAATTGGCGCGGAGGTGTGTGTTTGGCGCGGAGTTGAATCAGTTGCACGCCGAATTTGGCGAGGGTATCGGCCAGCGATAGGAGCGAGTCGGTTGGCTGTGCGGGTTTGGCGTCGAGGATGGCGTACAGAGATGGAAACAAACGGGCCTCCGCGCTATTTCGCTGCGACGGCCAGCGCACGGTCGAGGAAATGGGTGTCGAATTTGCCGGCTATGAAGTCGGGGTTGGCTAGAATTTTTTTGTGCAAGGGGATTGTGGTTTTGATGCCCTCTATTACGAAGCCGTCCAGGGCGCAATTCATGCGGGCTATGGCTTCGGCGCGGTCATTTCCGTGTGCGATGAGTTTGGCGATCAGCGAATCGTAGTAGGGCGGAATCACAGCGTCGGCGTAGCTGGCGGTGTCCACGCGTATGCCGGGGCCGCCGGGAACGCGGAAGGCGGTGATGCGTCCGGCGCTGGGGACGAAGGTTTCGGGGTCTTCGGCGTTGACGCGGCATTCGATAGCGTGGCCGCGAAATTCGATGGGGCCGAGAATGTCCGTCAGTTTTTCGCCCGCGGCGACGCGGATTTGCGATTTCACCAGGTCCACGCCGGTGACCATTTCGGTGACGGGATGTTCGACTTGAATGCGCGCGTTCATTTCGATGAAGTAGAGGTCGCCGGATTCTTCGCGCAGAAATTCCACGGTGCCGGCGCTGGAATAGCCGAGGTTCTTCAGCGCGTCCACGACTTGCTTGCCGATGCGCTTGCGCGTGGCGGCATCCATCGCGACGGAGGGAGATTCCTCAAGAACTTTCTGATGGCGGCGCTGGAGAGAACATTCGCGCTCGCCGAGATGCACGACGTTGCCGTGCTTGTCACCGAGAACCTGGAATTCGATATGACGCGGATGTTCGATGAGTTTTTCGATATAGACGTTAGGGCTGCCGAAGGCTTGCTGGGCTTCGGCTTTGGCGGTTTGAAACAGAGGAATCAACTCGCGGGCGTTGCGCACGATACGCATGCCGCGTCCGCCGCCGCCTTCGGCGGCTTTGATCATCACGGGATAGCCGATTTCGGCGGCAATTTTCTTGGCGGCGTCTTCGTCGGGGACTACGCCGGCGCTGCCAGGAATGATGGGGAGACCGGCGGTGGCCATGGCTTCGCGTGCTTTGTCTTTTTCGCCCATCAAGCGAATGGCGTCGGGGGCCGGGCCGATGAAAGTGATGTGCGAGGCCTCGCAGACTTCGGCGAAATTGGCGTTTTCGGAGAGGAAGCCGTAGCCGGGATGGATGGCGTCCACATTGGCGATTTCTGCGGCGCTGATTACTTGCGGGATGTTGAGGTAGCTTTCGCTACTGCGTGGCGGGCCGATGCAGATGGCTTCGTCGGCGAAGCGCACGTGCAGAGAGTTGCGGTCGGCCTCGGAGTAAACCGCGACGGTTTTTACGCCGAGTTCACGGCATGCGGAAAGGATGCGCAGGGCGATTTCGCCGCGATTGGCGATCAGGATTTTTCGGAACATGGCGGTAGAAGACGGATGATTTATTAGCCCCTATTAATCAAGACAGGGCGGGTCCCGCCTTGCGGGACCCGCCCCTACGAAATCTCGGCCGAGTGGTGCTGAAGCGGGCACGGCATGCCGTGCCCCTACGAATTCAAAAACGATGCAACCGCAAAGGAAACTCAAAAGCAACGTCAACGGCGCCCAGCTAAAGCTGGCCGCTACAACTTCAAAAGCAGATTCAACAGCGACACCGATGGCGATGGCATTTTTATTTTTTCCGGTGGGGGCGGACGCCGAAGAGGGCTTCGCCGTACTCTACCGGATGACCGTTCTCGACGAAGATGCGGACTATTTCGCCGGCTGCGTCGGATTCGATTTCGTTCATTAATTTCATGGCTTCGATAATGCAGAGCACCTGGCCGGTTTCGACTTTCGAGCCAATGGTGACGAAAGGATCGGCATCGGGGCCGGCGGCGACATAAAACGTGCCGACGATCGGCGACTTCACGATGTGCAAGTCTTCGGCGCGCATGGCATCGGCGGCGGGCTCGCGCGGTGCGGTGGCAGGCGCGGCAGCGGGCGCATGGCTCGCGTGCGGCGCGGCGGAAGCTACGACGATCTCCGGCGCTTGGGCCGACGGATAGGCGTAAGCGGGCGAGGACGGCTTCTTCAGGCGTATGCGAAAGCCCTGGCGCTCGAATTCAAATTCCTCGAGCCCATGCTTACGCATGAAGTCCAGTAGCTTTTCGATTTCGGGGAGGTCCACGCCGTGAACGGGCGAGCTGGGTGATGCTTTGGGAGTCGGTTTTTTCGCCATTTAGAGTTCTAGAAATTCCCGGGAAGCGCTGGTCAAGACTTCCGCGCCTTGCGCGGTTACCAACACTTCATCTTCGATGCGAATGCCGCCCAGACGTTCAACGTACACGCCCGGCTCAACCGTTACGACCATACCCTCTTCGAGCAAGGTTTCCTCTCCGCGGCCCAGCCGCGGCATCTCGTGAATTTCCAGGCCCAAGCCGTGCCCGGTGCTGTGAGTGAAGTATCGTTCCAGGCCCAAACGCTTGAAAACCTTTCGCGCCGCAGCGTCCACGGATGCGGCCGAAATTCCCGGCCGAATGGCGGCGATAGCGGCTTCCTGGGCTTCGAGAACTGCTGCATAGAGCGAGCGCACTTTGTTTCGCACCCCAGCACGCACTGCCGCAGAGGACCGCCCCAGGAAGACGGTACGTGTCATGTCGCTACAGTAGTCGCGCAGTATAGCACCCTGGTCAAGGACGACCAACTCGTTTTTCCTGAGGAGTTTGGGCGTCGGGCGCGCGTGCGGCCAGGCGGAGCGCGGGCCGGAGGCGACGATGGTTTCAAAGGATGGGCCGCAGGCTCCTTGAAGCTTCATGGAGCGTTCGATTTCGGCGGCGACGGCCAGTTCGGAGACGCCGGGCGTAACGTGGCGGACGGAGGCAGTCCAGACGTCGCTGATGAGGCGCGCAGATTGACGCATGCGGGCGAGCTCGTCAGAGCCCTTTACGGCGCGCAGACGTTCGATCAGATCAGGCGCGGCAAGCCAGCGCACGCGCGCGCCTGCGGCGAGCTGTAGCGCGGTTTTCTGGGCCACGGTAAGCTGGGCGGGCGCAAAGGCGAGGCGGATGGTGCCGCGGCGGCCCTTCAGGGCTTCCGCTACGGCACGGATCAACCCATGCGCGGCGATGGCCGTGGAAGCGTCGCAAACTTCCTGGCGAGCTTGCAGAGTGTAGCGGCTATCTGTGAAGAGAGTGGCGCGGGCGTGTTCGACGAGAAGGATTCCGGCGCTGCCGGTGAAGCCACAGAGATAACGGATATTGGGAAGATGTGTGACGAGGAGCGCATCGGCGTTCAGGGCGGAAAAAGAAAGCCGGAGCCGATGGATCCGGCTCCGGGCTGATTTCGCCTGCACAGGTTTTTGGGCTGCCACCCGCGTTCAAACCCCTCTCTCCGCCGCTGCAACTATCCCGGCAGAATGCGCGGGGTTAGGAAGAAGAGGAGTTCAGAGGCCGTGGAGCTGACCGTGGTGTGCTTGAACAGGTTGCCGATGACGGGCAAGCTGCCGAGCAGCGGGACTGTTTGAATGTCGGTGTGCTGGTTGGTGACGATCACACCGCCGATGACCATGGTGCCGCCATCCGCCACCAGGACCTTGGAGCTGGCTTCCTGGGTGTCAATGGCCGGAATGCCTTGGACGCGCGGGATGGCAGGGTCAATCGCGTCGTTCTTCACGTCAACGTCCATGTAGATGGTGCCCTCGGAAGTGATTTGCGGAGTGACGTCCAGCTCCAGCACCGCGTCCACAAATTGCACGGAAACGGTGTTGTTGACGACGGTCTGCACCGGGATCTTGGTACCTTGCTTGACAATCGCCTTCTGGTTGTTCTGGGTAATCACGCGCGGCTTGGAGATCAGCTTGCCGACGCCGCGATCTTCCGCTGCAGTGATGATTTCATCCAACGCAAACTTGCTGTTCTGGAAAATGTAGCTGAAGCCGCTGGTCGGCACGGCAGCTCCCAGGTTGGTAAGAAGGGGCATGTTTCCCTGGGTCGGCGTCGTGGAACCAGGAGGCTCGGTGCATTGGCCCCCAACGCAAAACGGCGGAGCCGGGATATGAATGACCGGACTGGTGCCGACGGCGTTGGCGCCACCTACTGTGCTGCCGCCGTTGTTAAAGGCGGCGGCAAGGGACGTGCCAATTTCACGGGAGAAAGTACGGTTGGCCGCGACGACGCGCGCTTCGATTTCCACCTGTTGCGATTTGCGGTCCAGCTGGCGCAGCAGGTTATCCAGGACCGGTAGAACCGTGGGAACGTCCCGGATGATCAGGGTGTTAGAACGGCCGTCGGCCAGGATGTCACCGCGCGAAGAGAGGAACTTCTTCAGCGTGGGAACCATGTCCGCGGCCTTGGCGTAGCTGAGAACGCGCGTGGTGGTGACCACGTCGGCGGCCTCCGTCTGAGCCTTAGCCAGTTCGCGGTTCTGTTCGGCTTCCCTCTTCAAAGTATCCTTGGTGGCGATGCGCAGAACGTTGCCGTCGAGTTGCTTATCGAGATCGTTGTTCTTGAGAACGATGTCCAGGGCTTGATCCCATGGTACGTCGTCTAGAACGATCGTGAGGCTGCCCTTTACGGCAGGATCGACGACGACGTTCAGGCCGCTAATTTCGTGGATCAGGCGGAAGAAATCGCGCAGGTCCACGTCTTTCAAGTTGACGGAGATGGGTTCGCCGGAATAGTGCCCGGCAGGAGCGGGCGTGGGCGCCTGCTGCGCAGCGGCGGAAGCTGCCGGAGCGGTTGGAGCAGCAACGGGAGGCGCGGAGCTGTCGCTGATTTCAGTGTATCCCGTATTGGCGGCGACTTGGTTAGGCGCGGCGGCTGCGGGCTGAGGCGCTGGCGCAACCGGGACGGCCAAGGCCGCGGAGGTTTGCGTCAGAGCCGCGGGAAGAGCGGACACCGGCGCCGGAATATTTTCCGGAGCGCTCGCCGGAACTACGGGAGCGCTGACTGTCTTCGTGGTCGTGACGTCGGAAGGCTGGCTATTCGCGGCCGGAGCAGAGTTGCTGGAGCCGCCGGATGCGGGGGTGGCGGCTTCGGTGCGGAACGCGACAGTGACGGCGTTGCCGGAAGCATTCACGTTGTAACGAGCCGGCGTGCGCAGATCAATCACGATGCGCGAAACCTCCGGAGTGAATTGCGCCAAGCGAACTTCCTTCACGGGATCGAGATTGCTGGCGATTTGCTTTTCGGCGGTCTTCAGGTGCGCACCGGAAAAATCAAGCACGATGCGATCCGGATTGTGCAGGCGGCTAACGTGATAGGTGAGCTTGGCATTGCCGACCACGTTCACTTGGGTCTGCGCGCCAACCTGCGCGAGGTTCACCTGTTCGATGTTTTGAAAGTCGGTGGCGGGCGCCTTAGCGTCCGAGGATTTCGCTGCGATGGGCTTTAGGGTTGCCGGAGCAGACTTCGCGGCGGGCGCAGGCGTGATAGCGGCAGGCTCGGCAGAAGTCTCCGCGTTACCGTTGGCGGAAACGAACAGCGAGAGCTCCTGATTGCCATCTCGAGCGATGCGCGGGGTAATGCCGGGCCGCAGCAGGATTTCCAGGCGCACCACGGGCTTTTGACCCACGGAGTATGTAGTCACGCGGTAGCTCTTGACGAGCTCCGAGGGCACCACGCGCGCGCCGGAAGTATCGCCGGCCGAGACGCCAGACAGGTCGAGCACATAGAGGCTCTCGCTGGGGCGGTACGTGGTGTATTCGAAGGGGCCGTTGGCCTGAGCATCCAGGGTCACGGCGCCGTCTTTCACCACGGCCTTCACATGCACCACCGGCGCATCACTGGCCGATAGCGCTCCATTCGTCAACATCAGGGCTGCCGCCACGAACGCAGTCAGGCCCCACGCCCTCCGCATAATCCTCATTGCTGCTCTCCTGCACTCGGGTAGATTCGTTTCGTAACAATTTTCTCGATCGATTTCCCGAAAGCATCTTTGGAAATTTCCTTGAACGTGACACCGTCCAGGCCAATCTTTTCCACATCGCCGTCGTAGAGTTGGTCGCCTTCACGAAGGAAATAAACGCGCTGATCGGGATTGGTGACGACCGCGAACATGCCGTTGGGCGCGCGCACGGCGCCGTCCACGCGGATGGTAGCGACAACCAGCCCCGCTTTGCCCGGAGGAAGAGGCGGCCCGCCGCCCGGCTTGTGTTCATTGACCAGCGGGACGAAAGGATCGCGCTCGGCTATCTTAACCACCGCCGGATTGGGAGCCGCAGCGTTAGCGCTTGGTGCAGCCTTGGGTGCCGCAGTCGCCGCCTTCGCTTTGTGCGCGGGCTTTTTGACCGGCTTGGCCTGCTGCGCCTGAGTCGACGCCGGAGCTTTAGCCTGTGCCTGAGCCGACGCCGGAGCTGACGCCGGAGCCTTAGCCTGTGCCTGAGCCCAGGTTGCTGGGACGAGGCAAAGGGACAGTGCCAGCGCGGTAAGGAGTACGTTGAATGCCTTTGGCAGTCTCATCGTTATCGTCCTATCGCTTCACCGGCGCTGCAGTTGCCGCCGTGGGAGGCGGAGCGTCTGCCGCCTTCGAAAAGAAAGTGGTAACGGTCATGATGCCGGCAACGGAAGTTCCGGGAGTCATGCGATACGTGCCCGATTTCGTGGCCGCGCTGGAAAGCTTCAAATCGCCGACGTTGATGATGCGCGAGAGCCTGCCGAGCTTGGCGAAGAAATCGAGCACCGCGAAATATGGTCCGTCGCAATCAACCTCGAAAGGCACCTCGAAGTAGAATTGCTTCGGGGCGACGGGCAGAGCCTTGAGGCGGCGAATCGAGACGCCGGAACTTGCCGCCGCGCCCTGGATCATGATGATGAATTCATCCACCTTTTTCTCTTCCGGGACAATCGTCTGGAGAGTGGCGAGCTGTTTGGAAAGCGCATCCATTTCGGATTGCAGCTCGGCGCGACGCTGTTTGTAAACGCGCAGGCTGGCGACATCCGCCTCGAGCGGCTTTTCTTCCTGTTGAGCAGCTTCCAGCTCGGTGCGGACGGTAGCCACTGGAAGACCGGGTATGTAGAACCCTGCGGCGATCAAGACAACGGCGAGCCCCAGGAAAAACAGTGCTTGAATCGGCCAGGGCCAATCACGAAAAGCGGTAGCCATCGCTAACTCCTCCCCTTGGCCGCGGGCTGCGGGGGCGTGGTGGTGCTGGTTCCAGCAGCGGGCTTCGCCTGGGGCTGCCCCGGAGCGGTGGCCGGCTGAGCGATCGCGGCGGACATGATAAAGCCGTAGGTGGTGACGGACTTGGCCACGTCGTCCTCTTTCGCTTCCTCAATCTCGATCTTGTCAAAGTAGCCAGAGCGCTTCATCTGAGTAATAAAGTTAGCGATGGAGTTGACGCTGCCAGACTCTCCGGTGATGTGCAGAGTGTCGCCGGTGCGATCCAGTGAGGTGAGCCAGAGCTGATCGACGCGGACGACGGTGTTAGCCACCATTTGCAGCAATTCCTGGGCGCCCGTACGGTTCTTCTGGAGGCCTTCGATGATCCCAATCTGCGTCTGCAGCGCGGCCTTCTGAGATTCGAAGCGGTCAACTTCCTGCTTGATCTGCTGCAGGCTGGTGCGTTCGGCTTTCAGGGCAGCGATGTGCGCGTTGGTCTCGTCGAGCTGGTGCTTCTGCGAATAATAGGTGACGGAGAGAACCACCAGCGCGATAGCTAGGGCCGCGACTCCCAGCAAAATCTGTAGCGTGGACTCCAGCGGCACGGATTGTTTGGTGGCCTTGGGACGGACCTGGCCCAGTAAGTTGATGCGGATCATGGCGTGTCAAAGCTCCTCAGCGCCAGGCCCACAGCGATCGCCAGGCGCGGCGCCAACTCACGGATCTGGCTTTCATCGTGACGCCCAGGATTGATTGCAATTTTACGGAACGGATAGAGTTCCTCGACCGGCATCGCAAATTCCTCTTTCAGCAGTTCCAGCAAGCCGGGAACGCGGGCCGTGCCGCCGGCGACGTAAATGCGGCGGATATTTTCACCGCTGGCAGTCGCGCGGAAGAAGTCGAACGTCTTTTGAATTTCCAGGATCAAGATGTCGGACACGGAGCGCAGAATGGCGGTGCGCTGTTCTTCGTTGACGCCCGCCAGGGTACCGCCCATCTTCAGTTTTTCGGCGTCCTCGAAACTCAGGTCCAGCTCTTTCTGCAACGCGTCGGTGTACTGATTGCCGCCGACGGAAACGTCGCGCGTAAACAGGGGGATGCCGCCGCGCACGATGTTGATGTTCATCACACTGGCGCCGATATTCAGCAGGGCGATGGTCTGGCT
>Ga0210407_10003932_pt1 | contig 11863 bp, 10 predicted proteins | sample IncBWC27MmetaG_FD_150860 | JGI IMG/M metagenome (GOLD analysis project Ga0210407, IMG submission 150860) | Forest soil microbial communities from Barre Woods Harvard Forest LTER site, Petersham, Massachusetts, United States - Inc-BW-C-27-M | ecosystem: Environmental > Terrestrial > Soil >... | reverse complement strand
CACGCCACCAATGTCGGCGTCATGTTCCGCGGCAAGGACAATGCGCTGCAACCGAACTGGCTGCATATGCCGATCGGATATAATGGCCGCGCCTCCACCGTCGTGGTCTCCGGCACCAAGGTGCGCGGGCCGCGCGGACAGTTGAAGCCGCCGAATGTGGAAGCGCCAAGCTTTGCTCCCTGCAAGCGGCTCGACTTCGAGCTCGAAATGGGCGTCGCGGTCGGACAAGCATCGCCGATGGGCGAGATGCTGACCGAGACGCAGGCCGAAGAGATGATTTTCGGCTTTGTGCTGCTCAACGACTGGAGCGCGCGCGACATCCAGCAATGGGAATATGTGCCGCTCGGACCGTTCCTGGCCAAGGCCTTCGCGACCTCGATCAGCCCGTGGGTCGTTACCCGCGAGGCGCTCGAACCGTTTCGCGTCCTGGGGCCGGAGCAAAATCCGGCGCCGCTGCCGTATCTGAGGCAGGCGCGATCGAACAATTACGATCTCGAACTCGATGTCGGCTTGCGCGCGGCCGGGATGAACGAGGCGCAAACCATCTGCCGCACCAATTTCAAATACATGTACTGGTCGTCGGTGCAGCAGCTCGTCCATCACGCATCATCCGGCTGCGCGATGAATGTCGGCGATCTCCTCGGCAGCGGCACCATCTCGGGGCCGGAGAAACATCAGCGCGGCAGCCTCCTGGAAATCAGCTGGAACGGCACCGAGCCGCTTGAGCTGAGAGGCGGTACCAAGCGCTCGTTCCTCGAAGACGGCGATTCGCTGGTGATGCGTGGCTGGTGCCAGGGCGACGGCTATCGCGTTGGCTTTGGTGAGGTCGAGGGGACGATTGTGGCAGTGGGATAAAGGCTGTCATTCCGGGATGGTGCGCAAGCACCAGGCCCGGAATGACGAAAAGGCAGAGTTTACCGTTCTTCCGGCGGGATATTGCTGAGCCGCGCCACATGCGCGGCTATCTCGTCGGGCGTGTATTTCAGATGCACGCGCTTGTCCGACGGCTGATGCTTGGCGACGCACACGCCCGGCCGCCATTCCCGCGCGGGCCGGATCGGGCGCGGCACGAAGCCGCCGCCGCAGTTCGGGCAGACGTTCGCAAGCTTGGTCTCGACGCAATCAGCGCAGAAGGTGCATTCGTAGGAGCAGATGCGCGCGTCGAGCGCGTTCGGCGGCAAATTCTTGTCGCAGTATTCGCAGTTCGGCCGGAGTTGCAGCGCCATGGTCGTCTCATCGTTTGGAAAATGAGACGATCATGGCAAATCGGGCGAAGGATTCGAAGGACGAATTTCCCTCGATTTATGTCAGTCCGAGACCGCTTTCGCGGGGGCGGCGAGAGGAACTAACCAGCGGTCTTCCACGCGTCCACGAGCCCGCCAATGTCCGCCGTTTCCGGCTCGCGGATCGCGGACGGCGTGCGCGAGAAACGCGGCGCGGGTGCCGGCTGGGTGACGCCGTGGCGTTCGACGAAGACGTTCCGCGCCGCCATGTGCGGGTGCCTCGGCGCTTCCGTCATGGTCAGGATTGGCGCGAAGCAGATGTCGGTGCCTTCCATGATCTTGCACCAGTCTTCGCGCGTCCTGCTCTTGAACACGCGCGCTAGTTTTTCCCTCAAGGCCGGCCACGCCTTGCGGTCCATCTGGGCATCGAAATCCGCATCCGTGAGGCCCGCATGCTGGCGCAGCAGCACATAGAATTGCGGCTCGATCGAACCGATCGAGATGAAATGGCCGCAGGCACATTCATAGATGCCATAGAAATGCGCGCCGCCGTCGAGGAAATTCCGCTCGCGCCCCTCGACCCAGCGGCCGGCTGCTGTCATGTCGAAGAACATCGACATCAGCGAGGCCGCGCCGTCGCACATCGCCGTATCCACGACCTGGCCCTTGCCGGATCTTGATGCCTCCAGAAGTGCCGCGAGCACGCCGACGACCAGATAGAGCGCGCCACCGCCAAAATCGCCGACGAGATTGAGCGGCGGCACCGGCTTCTCGGCCGTGCCGATCGCGGCAAGTGCGCCGGTCACAGAGATGTAGTTGATGTCATGGCCGGCGGCCTGCGCCAGCGGGCCGTCCTGGCCCCAGCCCGTCATGCGGCCATAAACGAGTCTGGGATTTCTCTGCAACACGATGTCGGGACCGAGCCCAAGGCGCTCCATCACGCCGGGGCGAAAGCCCTCGATCAGTGCGTCGGCATTGGCCAAGAGATCGAGGACCTGCGCCACCGCCGCCTTATCCTTGAGATCGATCTCGACCACCTTCCGGCCGCGCCCTGCCACCGATTTCAGATTCTTCCTGGCGCCGACGCGATCGAGCGTGACGACTTCCGCGCCCATGTCGGCCAGCATCATGCAGGCGAAGGGGCCGGGACCGATGCCGGCGAATTCGACAATGCGGTAGCCGGCGAGCGGGCCGGACGTACGAACAGAACTTTGCGGGGCTGGTTGATCGAGCACGGCGGGTTCCTCGAACGTTTCCTTGAGCGAAATTGTCTCGCCTTCGCCGCGAGCTAGCAAGCACGTTTTAAGCAAAACAGCACAAAAGCGAAAACGGCGCGCTCTCCGGCGCGCCGTCCGCAGGAACTTGCGTTAAGCCGCTATTCAGCCCGCAGCCGCGACGGCGCGCTGCGCCATCACCTTGATCAGGTTGGCCCGATAGTCCGGCGCCCCGTAAATGTCGCTCAACAGTCCGTTGGTCGAGATCGTGACGCCATCGATCGCGCCAGGTGCCCAGTTCGCCTTCAGTGCGGCCTCGATCGGGCCGACCCGCATGACGCCGCTCTCCGAGGCGCCGGTTGCGGCAACGCGAACGTCGCCTGATTTCGTCGTGGCGACGAAGACTCCGGTCAGTGCAAAGCGCGAGGCGGGGTGGGGAAATTTGGCGTAGCCCGCCTTGGCTGGGACCGGGAAGGAAACGGCGGTGATCATCTCGCCGTCGTCAAGCGCCGTTGCGAACAGCCCCTTGAAGAAATCATCGGCCGAGATCGTGCGCTTGTTGGTCTTGACCGTAGCACCGAGCGCCAGCACCGCGGCAGGGTAGTCAGCGGCCGGATCGTTGTTGGCGAGCGAGCCACCGATCGTGCCGCGATGGCGCACGGCAGGATCGCCGATGAGGGAGGCGAGGTGGGCAAGCGCGGGGATTGCCTTTTGCACCGCGCTGTTTGTGGCTACGTCGTAATGCGCCGTAGCGGCTTTGATGGTTACGGTATCACCGGAAGCCTCGACCCCGACAAGGTCGTTGATCTTGGCGAGATCGATCACGTCGGAAGGCGCGGCGAGCCGCTGCTTCATCACAGGGATCAGCGTTTGGCCGCCGGCGAGATATCTTGCCTCCTTGCCCTTGGCGAACAGCGCGGCGGCCTCGTCGATGGAAGAGGGGCGATGATAGGTGGTCTGGTACATGATGCGCTCCTCTTAACCGTGAATGGCGTGCCAGACGCGATCGGGCGTCGCCGGCATTTCCAGTCTGTTGTTGCCGATCGCGTCTGTGATCGCGTTGATGACGGCGGCGGATGCGCCGATCGCGCCGGCCTCACCGCAGCCCTTGATGCCGAGCGGATTGCCGGGGCAGAGGGTGGTGGTGTGGGAGAGCTTGAACGACGGCAGATCGTCAGCGCGCGGCATGGTGTAATCCATGAACGAGGCCGTCACGAGCTGGCCGTTCTCGTCATAGATCGCGCCTTCCAGCAGTGCCTGGCCAATGCCCTGCGCGAGCCCGCCATGCACCTGGCCCTCGACGATCATCGGATTGATCAAGCGGCCGAAATCGTCCGCCGCGACGAAGTTGATGAAGGTCGTCTTGCCCGTGGCCGGATCGACTTCGAGCTCGCAGATATAGGCACCCGCCGGGAAGGTGAAGTTGGTGGGATCGTAGAACGCGCTCTCCTTCAGGCCGGGCTCCATGCCGTCGGGCAGATTGTGAGCCGTATAGGCAGCGAGCGCGACCATTGGCAGCGCAATCGACTTGTCGGTGCCGGTCACCTTGAACTCGCCGTTCTCGATGACGATGTCGCCTTCGGAGGCCTCCAGCGCATGCGCGGCGATCTTCTTGGCTTTCGCTTCGACCTTCTCCATCGCCTTCAGGATCGCGGTCAGGCCCACCGCCGCCGAGCGCGAGCCGTAGGTGCCCATGCCGAACTGCACCTTGTCGGTGTCGCCATGGACGATCGAGATCTGGTTGATGGAAATGCCGAGACGATCGGCGACGAGCTGGCAGAACGTTGTTTCGTGTCCCTGGCCATGGCTGTGCGATCCCGTGAGGATCTCGATCGTGCCGACCGGGTTGACGCGAACCTCGGCGGATTCCCACAAGCCCACGCCGGCACCCAGGCTGCCGACGGCCTTTGACGGCGCGATGCCGCAGGCCTCGATATAGCAGGAGACGCCGAGGCCGCGCAGCTTGCCATCGGACTTCGCCTTGGCCTTGCGCGCGGCGAAGCCTGCGTAGTCGATCGCCTTCGTCGCCGCATCGAGCGATGCGTTGAAGTCGCCGATGTCATAGGCCATGATGACGGGCGTCTGATACGGGAACTGCGTGATGAAGTTCTTCTTCCGCAATTCGGCGGGATCGGCCTTCAATTGCCGCGCCGCCGTCTCCATCATCCGCTCAAGCAGGTAGCTGGCTTCCGGCCGGCCCGCGCCGCGATAGGCGTCGACCGGCGTGGTGTTGGTGTAGACGCCGATCACCTCGGCATAGATCGCCGGAATGACATACTGGCCCGACAGCAGCGTTACATAGAGATAGGTCGGCACCGCGGACGAGAACAGCGACATATAGGCGCCGAAATTGGCGTGGGTCTTCACCCGAAGCCCAAGGATCCTGTTGTCCTTGTCGAAGGCCATCTCAGCCTTGGAGAGATGGTCGCGGCCATGCGCGTCGGTGAGGAAGGATTCCGAGCGGTCGCCTGTCCATTTCACGGGACGGCCGACCTTCTTGGAGGCCCAGAGCGCCACCATCTCTTCCGGATAGATGTAGATCTTGGAGCCGAACCCGCCGCCGACATCGGGCGCGATGACCCGCAGCTTGTGCTCAGGCGCGATATTGTAGAACGCCGACAGGACGAGCCGCGCGACATGCGGGTTCTGCGAGGTCGTGTACAGCGTGAAGTGCTCTTCGGCCGCGTCATAGTCGGCCACCGCCGCGCGCGGCTCCATCGCGTTAGGCACCAGGCGGTTGTTGGTGAGCTCCATCGTCACCACATTGGCGGCCTTGGCGAACGCCGCGTTCACCGCCGCCTCGTCGCCCAGCGCCCAATCATAGACGATGTTGCCCGGAGCCTCCGGATGCAGTTGCGGCGCGCCCGGCTTGATCGCCGCGCGGATGTCGGGCACCGCCGGCAATTCTTCGTAATCGACCACAACGGCTTCGGCGGCATCGCGTGCGAGATTCTTGCTTTCGGCGATCACGACCGCCACAGCCTGGCCGACGAAGCGAACGGTTTCCGGCGCCATCGCGGGCCACGCGCCCATCCGCATTGGCGTGCCGTCTTTCGAGGTGATGGCCCAGCCGCAGATGAGATTGCCGACCTTGTCATCGACGATCTGCTGTCCGGTCAGAACGGCGAGCACGCCCGGCATCTTCATCGCGGCCGATGAGTCGATGCTCTTGACCTTGGCGTGGGCATGCGGGCTGCGAATGAAATGGGCGTGGGTCATGCCCACGAGCTTGATATCGTCGACGTAGCGGCCCTTGCCGGTGATAAAGCGCCGATCTTCCTTGCGCACGACGCTTGCGCCAATGCCTTCAACACCCATGTCCTGTTCTCCCTACCGGAGTTCGTTTCCCGCCAATTCCATCGAAGTCGGCGGTCTTGATTTGAGTTGTCAGAGATCTTGCCGGTTCTATTCGGCTGCCTGCGCGACCTTCATGCGGCCAGCCGCATCCAGCACCGCCCTGACGATGTTGTGGTAGCCGGTGCAGCGGCAGATATTGCCTTCAAGTTCGTGGCGGACGGTTGCCTCGTCGAGATGGCCGCCGTACCGGTGCACGATATCGATCGCCGACATGATCATGCCCGGGGTGCAGTACCCGCACTGCAGGCCGTGATTGTCGCGGAAGGCTGCCTGCATCGGGTGCAGCTCGTCGCCCTTCGAAATGCCTTCGATGGTGGTGATGTTGGAGCCTGAGGCCTGTCCCGCCAGCACCGTGCAGGATTTCACCGCCCGGCCATCGATGTGCACGACGCAGGCGCCGCATTGGCTGGTGTCGCAGCCGATATGGGTCCCGGTCAGATTGAGATGGTCGCGCAGGAGATGGACCAAGAGCGTGCGGTCCTCGACATCGACCGAAGCCGCCTTGCCGTTCACCGTCAATTGGACTGTGGACACGTGTCATACCTCCCCATGATTTGTAATTTCTAATCATTCCAATTAGAAACAGGGGAGGAACTTTGCAACTAGGATTTTCGTCTCGAAAGCCGCTGGCGGCGTGCCGCGGCGGCCTCCACTTCGCGCAGGCTCGGCGGTTGGCGGGCTGCGGCCCTGGCCGGAAAATCGGCCGTCTGCAGGGCGCACGTCGCTGCCTGCGGGGCGCGGTCGCTCCTTGGCGGGCCGCCGGGGAGGTCAGATTATTCGCGATGAAACTGGCGCTTCAATTCGGTTTTCGCCCGCTCCAGCCGGTCGCGTTCGGTTCTTGGCAGGTTCTTGCCGGCGCGGTTGATATAGAAGATCAGCATCGACAGCGCAGAGCGATAGGCGCCGGATTTCCGGCACCTGCTGTATTCCGCCGAACGTTTCAGCGACGCGGCAATCTTCGTTGCACTGGTGAGCTTGAACACCCCGCGATCCAGATCGAGCGCGTCGCTCTTTTCCGTGACGCCCTGCGACCAGCGCCGCGAACTGGCTTTTCGCGCTTTTCGAGCTGACGTCCTTCGAGCTGGCGGTTTCTTGCGGGCGACCATCGTCCACTCCGTGCATTTGTGGAAAACCAGAGCCGAGGCGATCCGTTCCTCTGCCACCGTTTCGGGAACCGGCGCCCCCCTCCGGCGTTGAACTCACGGAGCAGGTAGAGCATTTTACGCTATGGGCCTGACACCCCGGAAATATCCCTTTCCCGGGTGTTTTGGTATTGGACCTGTCGAATGAGTATGCAGCACAATCCGGTCCTGCGAGATCCCGATGGCGTTTCCGTTCCAGCACCGCGCGCGAATCAAGACGTCATTGAAACCTCCATCCCCGCGCGTCTCGACAGCTTGAGATGGAGCGGCTTTCACACGCGTGTCATTCTTGCGCTGGGCATCACCTGGATTCTCGATGGGCTGGAGGTGACGCTGGCCGGCGCGTTGTCTGGCGCGCTGAAAGCCAGCCCGACCTTGCGTTTCTCCAATTTCGATGTCGGCCTTGCCAACAGCGCCTATCTGGCGGGCGCCGTGCTGGGCGCGCTCGGCTTCGGCTGGCTCACCGACCGGATCGGGCGGAAGAAACTGTTCTTCATCACGCTTGCGGTTTATCTCGCGGCGACCGCGGCCACCGCGCTGTCGTGGGATATTGCCAGTTACGCAGTGTTTCGCTTTCTCACCGGCGCAGGAATCGGCGGCGAATATACCGCGATCAATTCGACCATCCAGGAGCTGGTGCCGGCGCGCTATCGTGGCTGGACCGATCTGGTCATCAACGGCAGTTTCTGGCTGGGCGCGGCGCTTGGCGCCTTGAGCGCGATCGTGCTGCTCGATCCGGCCGTCGCCGGTCCCGACCTGGGCTGGCGGCTCGCATACCTCACCGGAGCCTTTCTCGGCCTCATCGTCTTCGTGATGCGGATGTGGATTCCCGAAAGCCCGCGCTGGCTTATGATCCACGGCCGTCCCGAGGAGGCGCATGCCATCGTCGATGAGATCGAGACATCGGCGATCGGGCATGTCCAAGACCAGCGGACGCATTCTTTCCCGAAGATCCGCCTGAAGATGCGCGATCATACCCCGCTCAACGAGGTCGCGCACACGCTGTTCTCCGTCTATCGGCAACGCGCGCTTGTTGGACTCACGCTGATGGTCGCGCAGGCGTTCTTCTACAATGCGATCTTCTTCACCTTCGCGCTGGTGCTGACCGATTTCTATGGCATCAGCTCGGACCAGATCGGCTGGTATATTCTTCCCTTTGCCGCCGGCAATTTTCTAGGCCCGCTGCTGCTCGGCCGGCTGTTCGATACGCTCGGCCGCCGCGCGATGATCACGCTAACCTATGGCGTGTCGGGCATTTTGCTCGCGGTATCGGGTTATCTGTTTTCGATCGGCGTGTTGAGCGCGCAGAGCCAGACGATAGCGTGGATGATCATCTTCTTCTTCGCGTCTCCAGCCGCCAGTGCAGCCTATCTGACGGTCAGCGAGACCTTTCCCCTGGAGGTGCGCGCACTTGCGATCGCGATATTCTATGCAGTGGGAACCGGTATTGGTGGCGTGATCGGGCCGGCGCTGTTTGGCGTGCTGATCGATACCGGCTCGCGCGGCAGCGTCTTTGCGGGCTATCTGCTCGGATCGGTGCTGATGATCGCGGCGGCGTTGGTCGCGTGGCGCTATGCCGTCGCGGCGGAGCGGCAGCCGTTGGAATCTGTCGCGAAACCGTTGGCGTTTGTGGAGTAGAGTAGCTTGAACACGCACCATCATCAGCATCTGGATCGGGATTTGGCAGACATGCCATCGCAAGACGATCGCTCGCCGCGCGCGCTCGTTCCGCCCTTGCGCGGGGCGGCGATCCTGCTCGACATCGACGGCACGCTGCTCGATCTCGCGCCGACCCCGCGCGAAGTGTGGGTGCCGCCGGATCTCGCCGACAACCTTAACCGTCTCCTGCAGCGGACGTCTGGCGCGCTGGCGTTGGTCAGTGGCCGTTCGCTCAACGACATCGACCTGATCTTCGCGCCCGCGCAGTTTCCGGCGATCGGCGGCCATGGCGCCGAAATGCGGCTCGCGATCGATGGCGAGGCGGTCGCCACTCACGCGCCGCCGATGGACAAGGAGTTGAAGCGTCGGCTTGCGGCGATCGCAAGACTCAGTCCGGGAATCCTGCTGGAGGACAAGGGCTATTCGCTGGCGCTGCATTATCGCCTCGCGCCGCATGCCGAGAAGGCGATCTATGAGGCGGTCTCGCTGATCCGCGCTGATCTGCCGAACGCGTCGATCGAAGTGCTGCCCGGAAAATGCGTCTGCGAGATCAAGCATTCCGGTTTCACCAAGGCGAGCGGCGTGCGCGAATTGATGACACACGGTCCTTTCAACGGGCGCCGCCCGTTGTTCATCGGCGACGACGTTACCGATGAATCAGTGTTCGCGATCATGCCTGACTACGATGGATTGGCCTTCTCTGTCGGCCGGCGTGCATATGGCGTTGCGGGTCATTTTGACTCGCCAACTGAGGTGCGGGCGTTCCTCGCCGGCCTTCTCGAAGATGAATGAACGCGCCACGGGGCGGCCATATTCAGCTCCTCGCTTTCCTCCGCTGTTACCGTTTCGCCGGTACTCACGACGATTCCGGTGCAAATCGGGCTGTTCCTGCGGCGGTTTTCGTCTTCACTTCCGCCCCTGTTCCACCCCGGACGGGCCTGAATTCGGTTTCATTTCGTTGAAAAAGTGAAGAGGAACCACATTGATGAATAGAAGTTAAATAAGCGGACCGTCAGGAGGGGAACCTTGAACCTCGTCGTCGTCTCAAATCGTGTTGCGCGTGGCAAAGGAAACGAGCCCATGACGGGTGGACTCGCTGCCGCGCTGTTGCCTGTCGTGGAGAAGTCAGGCGCGATCTGGGTCGGTTCCTCCGGCCGGGTTCGCGATGGGCTTCAAAAGGAGCCGTTTGCTGAAATCGAAGCACTCGGAAGCGGCGCGCTTGCGTTGCTCGATCTGCCGTCCGCACATTATGGTGGTTACTATGAGGGTTTCGCAAACTCGGCGCTGTGGCCGGCGCTGCATTCGCGTAGCGACCTGATCCGCGTCTCACATGGCGATTACCTTTCGTATCGCGAGGTCAACGCCTTCATGGCGCGCGCGCTGTTGCGATTCAACAAGCGGGACACTGCGTTCTGGGTGCAGGATTATCATTTTCTGGCGCTTGGCGCGGAGCTTCGCGAACTCGGCGTGTCCGAGCCGATCGGCTTCTTCCTGCATACGCCCTGGCCCGCGCGCAGCATCATCGAAGGCGTGCCGCACCATCGCGAATTGATCGAGGCGATGCTTGCCTACGATCTCATCGGTTTCCAGACCGAAGATGACTGCGAGAATTTCCTGTCCTATGTGCGCGAAACTCTCGGCCTGTCGGTCCGGGATGATGTCGTGCTGTCGCGGCATGGCCGAACCCGCGCCGCCACGTTTCCGATCGGCATCGACGCCGAGAAATTCGCGCAATATGCCGCGAAGTCGATCACGCATCCGGACGTGTCGCGGTTGCGGCGCAGCCTGAACGGGGAAAGGCTCGCGATCGGCGTCGATCGGCTGGACTATTCAAAGGGGCTGGTCAACCGCATCAACGCATTTGATCAGATGTGGAGCGCGCACCCGGCGCTGCTGCGCAGCGTCTCGCTGCTGCAGATCGCCACGCCTTCGCGCGGCTCGATCGAGGCCTATGGCAAGCTTCAGGCTGAGGTCGCCCGGTTGGTCAGCGAGGTCAATGGCCGCCACGGCGAGGTGGACTGGACGCCGATCCGCTATCTCAACAAGGCGTTCAGTCAGACCGTGCTGGCCGGACTCTATCGCACTGCGCAGGTCGGCGTTGTGACGCCGCTGCATGACGGCATGAATCTGGTGGCCAAGGAATATGTCGCCGCGCAAAATCCGATCGATCCCGGCGTGCTGGTGCTGTCGAAATTCGCCGGTGCCGCGAACGAGCTTGACGCCGCGCTGGTCGTCAATCCGCATGACATCGACGGCATGTCGCGAACCATCGCGCTCGCGCTCTCGATGCCGTTGACCGAGCGGCGCATGCGTTACGAAGCGATGATGAAGAAGCTGCAGGGCCATACCATCCAGCAGTGGTTCGCCGATTTCATCGACGCGCTGCATGACGGCCAGTCCAACAGGGTGGCGGCCGCCAAGCCGATCGTTGCGGGCGCATCGCCCTTGTGGCCGCGTCGCGCGTCCCATTCGGTGGCGCGATATCATTAGAGCATGGTGCGAAAAAGCCCGTAGCGACTTTCCGAAAAGACTACGGTCAATCAAAACGGAGAAGCGCGACGGCGTTTGCTGGCTTCTCATGATCCCTGCGAGCAGAAGCAGGGATTGCGCTGCTCAATAGCAATACGAGACTTCATCGACGATCGCGCAGCGCGTCTTGTTCGGTGCGTTCGGGTCGTCCATTGGTACCATGCCATTGCCTTTGCCGACGAATACGCCGGGGCCGACATGGACCAATGCCTTGTTGCCGATGATCCCGCTTGGAGGCGGCGAGGCACTCGATCGCGTGCCGTCCGGCCACAGGATGGTGTCGCCCTCCAGCATGCCGCGACGGCCGTCGTCGCAGGTCACGTCGGTGCCCTGGCGCGTGCAGCGCTGCGCATTGGCCGCTCCGGCGGCGCCGATCGTCGCCGCCAATAACACGAAGGCCGCTGCCGGGTTAATTCTCACGTCGTCCCTCCGCCTGCCGCGCGATTGATTCCGCAAAATCGATGGTAGCCTTCAATCGCGGCCTTGGGACGTTTTTCAGTTCGCCGCACGCATCGCCAGCCGGTCCGGCGCGCGCCGCGACGAATAGAAATTATCTTTATTATTCAGTTGCTTGCGGAAATAATGGCCGATACACGCCGCATCCGCTTGCAAAAATCCTTACGCGGCTTCAAGAGAGGGCATCCGGAGAGATGGCCGAGTGGCTTAAGGCGCACGCTTGGAAAGCGTGTGTGCGGGAAACTGTACCGTGGGTTCGAATCCCACTCTCTCCGCCATATAT
>Ga0210407_10003928_pt1 | contig 11870 bp, 15 predicted proteins | sample IncBWC27MmetaG_FD_150860 | JGI IMG/M metagenome (GOLD analysis project Ga0210407, IMG submission 150860) | Forest soil microbial communities from Barre Woods Harvard Forest LTER site, Petersham, Massachusetts, United States - Inc-BW-C-27-M | ecosystem: Environmental > Terrestrial > Soil >... | reverse complement strand
TCTCATGAAGATCCTAATATAGCTGAACATGTAGGAAGTAACATGGGTGAAATCTAATGGCTGATTACGAGGATGCTTCTGCACCTCCGGTAGTAGATGACAGCAGGTTACCTATGAATCAGGAAGACCATCCTGCTCATAGTCTACCTACAGCTACTGACCATCATAACGGTACCAATCTAGGTACTGAGCCATACCATGGCACTATGTTATCAGATTCATTAACTAAAACCTTCTACGCATTCCGTAAACTAGGTGAACCTTACCGTAATCAAAGGGATAATAGTCAGTGACAGTATCTGCTTGGACCAAGCATTTAAAGACTGAGGAAGAGAAAGAGAAGTTTAATAAGAGTTTAAGAGCCTCCCGTTACATACTAGGACGGTTGCAGGAACTCTTAGACGAAGAGAAAGACGGACTAGAGTCCGCAGAGATAAGCCCCAAGATATACGAGACACCGAACTGGGCCTATAAGCAAGCTCACACCAATGGTTTTAAAGCTGCTTTAAAGATGGTGTCCAAATTAATTACTCTAGACCAGGAGAACAAACATGGCTGACAGCCTATTAGACGGTTCACTAGACCCTGTAGATGAACGTCAAGAACTATTCAACAAGTGGAAAGACAAACCACTAGAAGAAGTACTAAAAGCTAAAGTAGAGTCCGATCTCTTTATCAAGACTCAGAATGCTCGTCTGGATGACCTCCGGAAGGATTATCTGAAGTTGAGGGAAGAAGCTACTGCGAAGGCCTCATTGGAAGAACTGATTGCTCGACAAGAGAAACTACTTGCCAATCCGGAAATCCCACACACACCCGTGGAAGAAACCAAGCCATCATTTAAGCCTGAAGATATTGATTCCATTCTAGAACAGAAGTTCACTCAACGTGAACGTCAGAATAAACAGAATGAAAACTTCAATATGGTTAAGGCAAAGCTTAGAGAACAATTCGGCGATAAAGCATCAGAAGTTCTCAAGCAACGTATGGATACATTAGGCTTAGACCAAGCCTTCACGGATGACCTAGCTAGAACCCATCCCACTGTCTTTCTTAAGACCTTTGGTGTGGAAGATACTAGACCATCTACTGATATAGCCCCACCTCGCTCCAGCCAACGACAAAACCAGTTCGTACCAACGGCTCCTAAACGAGACTGGAATTACTATCAGGAATTGAAGAAGTCTAATCCAAGGATGTATCTAGACCCAAAAATCGCTATTCAAATGCATAACGATGCCATCGAATTAGGTGACGCATTCGGGATGCCTTCGAATTAATATAATCTAAGGAGACTTCATTATGGCAGGTTTTACCGACGCCAATAATCAATATCTCATTAGAAGTCAACTTTGGTCACGTCAGATTAAAGAACTTCTACTTGATGAATTGAATGCTATGAAGTTTGTCAAGATTATCCAAGACTTCCCCGATGGCTATACAATTAACATTCCGTCGATTGGTGAAGCAGAAACACTTGATTTCATGGAAAATCAAGCTGTCAAGTATAACGCAATGGATACTGGTAACTTCCAGTTCTCCTTTGACCAGTACAAGTATTCTGCTCATGCGATCAGCGAGAAGTTTAAGAGAGATAGCTTTTATCAGGCCGACGTTATCGCTGCATTCGTGCCCCGACAACATCGCGCTCTAATGGAAGCCGTGGAGACTCGCATTTTCGCACAAGCGAATAATGGACAACTTGCAGGCAATCCTAACATTATCAACCTCGCAGACCACCGTTGGGTGGCCACTGGCGCAGGTCAAGCAATTGCATTGCCTGACTTCGCTCGTGCTCAGTATGCATTGACCAAGGCTAACGTGCCTCTGATCAATCTCTGTGCTGTGGTTGATCCTTCAGTTGCCTACACCTTACAGACTCAGACCAACCTAGTTAACCTACTCTCACCCATGAAAATGTGGGATGATGTTACCCAGGAAGGCATTATGACTGGATTCAAATTCCGGTTCAATGTCTATGGCTTTGATATCTACGTCTCTAACTATCTACCTCCTATTGCATCGGAAACGATCAATAGCGTAGCAGTTACAGGTGGTGTAGCCAACTACTTCTTCTCAGCAACCCCTGGAGACACTGTTCCCTGGATTGGAGGCTTCCGACAGATGCCTACCGTCTACAGTGAATTCAATAAGGATCTGCAGCAAGAGGAATACCTCACCATTGCGGAATATGGCTTCAAGCTTTACCGGCCTGAAAACATGGTTACCGTAATTACCGCCACCAGTGCAGTTCCCAGCTAAGGAGATATGACATGGTAGCAGGTACATGGTTTAACCAAGACGGACTCTATCTGCAGTATGGTACGCAGAAGGCCGTCGAAGAAGTCGGAGGCGATTATCTCGTCTACGGCGAAACTCGCGAGATTGAACAACTAATTCCCCTAGTGCCTATGGCAATAGGACCAGGAACTAGTATACAGGTTCCAGCTCCGCCTACAACGTTCTCAGGAACGACTACAGCAGCTGCGGCAGGTATTCAGTCTTTAACTACATTTGTCCCCCTACAAATAACCCCAGTGACTACGGTCTCTGGTGGTATCCTTAATTTTACTACTTCTCAACTCTTCTTTGAGTCTGTGGAAATAGATACTATTATCGGTGCCGCAGGTGGTACAAGCCTCAACATTGGATTGGTGACTAATAGCCAACCCACTTCTGGGACTAATACTACATTTGTACAGTGCACTCCCAACGCTGGCGTTCAGCTTGTTAACGGTATTCTTACCGCTAGCATGGCTACCTCTGGCCAGAAGGTCGTTTATACAATCAACTCAGGTGCTACATCTGGATTGCTGTTTAATACCTCTGGTACAGGTGTCGCTGGTGCAGGTGCCTGGTTGGGAACTGTTCCTCTAGTGACCAATGCAATCACACCATTGCCAAACAATGCGTGGATTTCAACGATCGCTTCCGGTACATTTACTAACGGACTAATTAAAATGCGCCTTAGATACACTCTCTACGGCTCTATCAGTCAGTAATGACTTATGGTGGGGGCTTCGGCCCCCGCTATAGAAAGGAAAATATATGGCTAATCCTGGTGTAATTGACTTCACACATATGGAAAACCAAGCAGGCATGGACATCGTTCAGAATAATCAACGTGTCCGGGCTACGGCAACCAATCCTCTGGGTGTCAATTACCTGGATGGCATTGGTACTCCCGTTAGCATAACTCCAACTACTTCTGTAACTCTAACAGCGGCTCAGTTGCTCACTGGTATAATCACCATTAAGGCTACTAACGCTACTACAGTTTCATTTGACACTGCTGCGAACATCGTAGCTGCTGTCAATTCTGCTACAGCAGGTGCAGTGGTTGGTGATTACATTACGGTTCTAATCGTTAACGGAGCTACGGTTACGTCTACACTTACGCTGGCAACCAGCACAGGTGTTACTTACGATGCGAACCAAGCTAATAGCACAATTCCAGTGTCTACTTCTCGTTATGTCTTAATCAGACTTACGAATGTAACTCCTGGTTCTGAAGCATGTGTGGTGTATCTATAAATGACAGACAAAATTGTATTGACTGACTTAGTCAATTTAACAAATCAAACTACTGCAGTTAATGCAATTAATGCTAACAACGCAGAGATAACCACTGCGTTTGACAATACCTTGTCCAGAGACGGAACTCAACCTAATACGATGGGTTCCAATCTGGATATGAATAACAATCAAATTAATAATTTACCTGCTCCAGCTACAGCTAATTCTCCTGTTAGGTTACAGGATGTAGCTACTTTAACAGGCGGTGGAACTGTATCTAGTATTCCTATAGGTGGCACAACTGATCAAGTTCTAGCTAAGAATAGTAATGCTAACTTTGATGCAGGTTGGACCAGCATACAACCCATAGTAATCTCAGCTGGAAGTAATATCACAATAACAGGTAATGCTCCTGCTGTGGTTGCTACTACGCCTACTCCTTCATTCACTACGGTTAATGGATCCGTTGTCCCTCCAAGTGATACTCTAGTAGGTAGATCTACAACAGATACTCTAATCAATAAAACAATCAGCGGAACAAGTAATACTTTAACCGTGCCTATTAGCACCAGTGTGTCTGGTCTTGGTACAGGCATAGCTACATTCTTAGCAACTCCTAGTAGTGCTAATTTCTCTACTGCTCTTACCGATGAAACAGGTACAGCAGGTCATGTAGTCTTCTCTAATAATCCAACGTTAGTCACACCTACTCTCGGCGCAGCTACCGCTACTACATTAGCTTTCAATCCTACTACTGGTGGCATAATCGGTACAACTAATATCGATAATGCTAGTACAGGTAACGTCGGTGAATACGTTGAAACTGTAATACCAGTTGGTAGTGCCGTAGCTCTTAGTACAGGAACTGCTGCTACTATAGCTACGTTATCTTTATCTGGAGGTGATTGGGATATATCAGCAGAAGTAAGTTACATAACAGCTACTAGCACTTCTGTTACACTAACTCGTGCTAGTATTTCTCAAACCACTAATACAATGGATTTCACCAATGGAAGAGTAACTGGAGGCTTCTTCGCAGCTACTGTTCCTACTGCTCAGAACAATGCTTTTAATATTGTCGTAGGTCCAGTTAGATTTAATACCAATACTACATCAAACTTCTTCTTAGTAGCACAAGGTACTTTCACAGCAGCTGCCCTTAGTGCTTATGGCATAATTAGAGCACGAAGGATTAGATAATGACTGATAAAATCACACTCTCTGATGTAGCTGATCTTACCCAGTCTACTTCCGCTGCTAATACAATCAATGCTAATTCAGATATTATAGAAACTGCCTTTGACAATACTCTGTCTAGGGATGGTACTAACCCTAATACTATGAACAGTGATTTGGATATGAATAATAATTCTATCTTAAATCTCCCTGCCCCTACCTCAATTAATTCTCCTGTTAGGCTCGCAGACGTTCCTTCTCTAGGCGGTTCAATAACAATTAATAATACTGGTAATCTTCCTGCTGGAGGTGCTATTAACACACTTCTAACCAAGACAGGTGGTTCAGACTACGTAGCAGGATGGACAGCTTCTCCTAGTATATCTTCTGTAATGAATGGAGGAACTGTAAGCTTTCCTTCCACCACTGATACCTTGGTTGCTAGGAATACTACTGATACACTTACTAACAAAACAATAGACAGTGCTAATAATAATATTAAGATAGCAGGTGTTCCTTTAACTACCACAGGTAGTGGTCCTGTCGTACTAGGAAACTCTCCTTCCTTAACAACTCCTAATCTAGACACTCCTTCATCTATAACTCTTACCAACGCTACAGGTCTACCTCTTACTACAGGTGTTACAGGTAATCTTCCTGTAGCTAATCTAAACTCAGGAACAAGTGCATCAACTACTACATTTTGGAGAGGCGATGGAACTTGGAGTCCTTCTCCCACTGGAACTTACGTAGGTCTAGAAACCCTAAATCTAACAGGACTATCCTTTGCTAATAGTACGGTGTCTTGGGCAGGCTTCTCTTCTATTGAGATTATATATACTAACCTAACAACTTCCACTCCTTCCACCAGTGCAGCGTTTCTAGTTCATTCAGGAGGAACCTACCAAGCTACTAATTACATTGGTACTGGTGGTTTTTATAACATAAATTCCACTGCATGGACACCTGGAATAAACTCATCTGTTCGTATGCCTCTCGTACCATCAGCAACAGGCTTAAGTAATTATACAGGAGGTTTATCTGGAACAGGTATTCTTCAAGGTATAACTACTTCTGGTTTTAAAACGTTCACTGCATCAGGGTTTGTCAATGTTCCTACTGCATTTATCTATCAACTCGGAGGTGTTTGGCAAGGATCAGGTGTTGTAGATGGTCTTCAAATTATCTTATATACCTCGGGCACGTTCACAGGCGGAACTGTCCAACTCTATGGAATCGTATAATGAAAACAAGTTCTAATGGTCGTGCTCTAATCGAGAGATATGAAGGTCTAATCCTTCAGTCCTATGATGATGCTTCAGACCACATCGTTGCTAAAGGAGGGCAGGCCCACGGTACTTTAACCATCGGTTATGGCCATACAAGCGCTGCTGGTCCTCCTAAAGTATACGCCGGTCAAACAATAACTAAACAACAGGCCGACAGCATCCTGGCTTCAGACCTTGGAAAGGTGGAAGCTGATGTCAATAGACTCGTCAAAGTCCCTCTCACGCAAAATCAATTTGATGCTCTCGTTAGTTTTCACTTCAATACTGGTGCTCTTGGGAAGTCTAGTCTACTTGTTGCTCTTAACAAGCGCAATTACGATCTAGCTGCCAATAGGTTCATGGTATATACCAATGGTAGGATAGGAGGTAAGTTAGTTCCAATGGCTGGTTTAACTAGACGTAGGACTGAGGAGAAGGCTTTGTTCCTTGCTCCTGATAAAGATCCTGTAGGTCATGGTATAGCTACTGTAGCTCTTGCAGGTACTGCAGGCGCAGCTACTGCGTTCTACGAACCTGCTAAGAGCTGGTGTCTATTCTGTAAGACCAATTGGTTCTATATGCATCAGGCAGAAGTCGGCATTGCCGTCGCTCTAGTAATCATAGCAATAGGTACATGGCTGTATTATCGTGACCGATCTAATAATGCAAGTTGATCCTACTATCAGAATTGTGGGCACACCTTTAACAAATAACATTATTCACACAACTGTACCTGAAACTGGAGTTCCCTATATGACTGAAATTATCTCTGCCCTTATACTCATCGTTATATTCTTTGGTCTTGGTTGGTATGTGGGGGCACGTGGCATAACAGGAGTCCACACGGATATTGGTAATGCAGAAGCAACGATCAAGAAGGACGTCACGGCTGTCAAAACCGTCGTCTGATATAACAGTTACAGTTCCAGCTTCTGTAGCAGTTCCTCTTAGAGCTACTATAAAAGCTATATGGTGGGAAAGCTGGACTAAAGCCTGGGGTTATACTCAAGCTGCTGTAGGTTTTGTACTAACAGGTTTCAGCGCTCTGTATCCCTTCCTATCGGACTCAGAGTTCAAAAGCTACATAAGTGATTTAAACTTACCTAGAACTATAGGTATAGCTCTGGCTATTCTAGGTCTTATAACCTGGCTAGCCCATGGTAGAAAGCACGATGATTAAATGCTAGCAGCTCTAGGGTTTATCCCGCTCCTAGGTCCCATCATACAAGGTATCTCTGGTATCTTCACTGGTTACTTCAGCACTAAGACTGCAGCAATACAAGCTGGTGCTCAAGTAGCTATCTCTGAAACACAAGCCGCCACTACAATTATTCAGGCCACAGCCGATGATATATGTCTACGTATACTCCGTGATGCTGCTATACTTCCTGTTGTTGTTTGGAGCGCTCTTATTGGCTGGGACACCATCATAGCAGAGAATTCTTGGAACGTGTATATGTGGCACGTAGCGAAGTATCCTGATGCTATTTCATATCTTCCTTACGCAGTCCTTGTCTTCTTATTCGGGAATATTGGTATCAATATGTGGAAACGTTAAATGCGAATGTCTATGTCTTTGTTGGATCTGACTCAGAATGTTCTGAGTTCTCTGTCCTCAGACGAAGTTAATAGTATAGGTGATAATGCTGAATCTCAGCAGGTAGCTCTCATACTTAAGAATAAATACTACGATATTATTAATCGTACTAGTCTACCTGAACATGATCAGCTAATACAGCTAGAGCCATCTCTTGATCCTACGTCTCCAGTAGAGATGTTTATTCCTGACGGGGTGACAGAGATCAAATGGATTAAATACTTCAATACCAATGTTAGTACTTCCGTACCCTTAGGTACAGAACAACATGGTCTTAACGTAGACATAGTCCCCACCGTTCTGTGGTCTACTACCTCTACTACTACTCAGACTATTGGTCTAGGTTCCTTTACCTTTACGGTGGGTTCAGCAGTTCTTCCTGCTAAGGCAGGACAAGTAGTTACCATTGCTAATGGTACTAATACTATGACTGGAACCATTACTTCCTACGTAACAACTACTATGGTTATAAACGTAACCACTAGGATAGGATCTGGTACATTTAGTTCTTGGGTCATAAATGCTATATCCAGTAATAACAATGCTTTACCTGGTTATCAGGATGTAAGAATACTACCTATTAAACATTTCGTAGATATGGTTAACTCTTTCAATCCCGAGGATATCAATGTTGGAACCTTCCAGTTTACTAATGACGTCAATGATTTTCCTGGAAACTACACCTTTTATTATAAGACCGATAGACAACCTACACATTGTTGTATTTTAAGTAACTTCAACGTTATCTTCGATAGTTATGACAATACTCAAGACTCAACCTTACAGGCTAATAAGATTATGTGTTGGGGTAGAGTAGTTCCTAAGTGGGAGATGACAGATACATTCATTCCTAATTTAGATGATGAACAGTTCACTTTGCTTCTCAATGAAGCTAAAGCTCTAGCTTACTTCGAATTGAAACAGTCGGTACATCCTAAGGCTGAGCAAGAGATTAAGCGTGGTTGGAGTAATGTTCAAAAGAATAAGTCAATAATTAATAGGCCAACTTACTTCGATGAGTTGCCCTACTTCGGCAGACGCGGTGGTATGGTTAACAGTAGGGCTAGCTACTTCAAGATGCGAGGATGGGATTCTTCTAATGGTTGAGTTTCTGCCTGATACTACCAAGATGAGATCTAAAGATAGAATACTTATGCTTAGTGTAATAGACGATAAGAAACCTAAGAGTAGCACAGGCATGGTGGATACCAGCCTGTTTACTGGAGGTAATAAACTACACGCTAAGATGGAAGAGGATACCTGTTTCTGGTATCTCCAATACGACAGTGGTATTCTACCACAACCCCTGAAAGTTAAGTTCACCAGTTTTCCACATCTAAAGAGACATGCTGAAGATTATTTTAGGAATAGGAATATAGAGATAAAAGAAGTAATTGATTAATGCCTCAGCAGGTTCTAAACTCCGTCGAGAATAACTTCACTAAGGGGTTGCTAACTGAATTCACTGGCTTAAACTTCCCAGAGAACGCAGCTACAGCAACCTCTAACTGTATTTATACTTTGATCGGAGATGTTACCAGGAGAGAAGGATTTGATTACGAAGCTAACTCCCAACCTAATATTGTAGGTAGGACTAATCAAGCTATCTCCACCTACAAGTGGAACAATGCCTCAGGAGATGGACAGACTCAGTTCGTAGTCCAGCAGGTGGGTAACATTATCTACTTCTATAAGTCCTCTGCAGCTACTGTAGCTTCTCCTCTGTCTGCACAAAGACTGTTAGATACTCTGGACATCTCTACCTCTGTTCCAATGGGAGGTACATTCGATCCTACTGTAGAATGTCAGTATACTGATGGTAATGGGTATCTATTCATATACCACCCTACCTGTGATCCTACTTATTGTATCTATAATCCTCTAACTAACATCATAACACCTAATGTTATTCCTCTTCAGATAAGAGATTTCGTAGGTGTATTAGAACCTGGTGTAGGTCTTACCGTTCGTCCTAATACTCTATCCCTAGAGCATAACTATAATATAAGCAACCAAGGATGGACCTCTGCCAATGCTTGGTCTTCTACTTCAACTACAGCACTTACACCTGCTCTAGGTGCTTTTAGTATTACAGTAGGTACAGGTTTATCCATATCTAATGGTGACATCTTCAATATGTCTGCCACAGATGGTTTGTATAATACTCCTAGTTTTAATAGCTTTAACATCTTAACTGTAACAGCTACTATGGTAGGTACTGTAACCAGCTATACGTCTGGCACCGGTGCTCTATCTATTAACATTACTTCCTTCGGTTTATCCAGTAATGCATGGCCATTCCCTAACTATGGAGGCGTAGGTAATACTTTCTATGTTTCAGGTTCCTACTATGCCGTAAACTTTCCCTGGACTATAAGCTCTGTCAATAAGGGTTTGGTAAATACTTGGCATACAGCTGAGGGTAACTATCCTAGCAATGCAGATGTCTGGTGGTACTTCAAAGATAGTACAGGTATCTTTAGTCCAGCAGCTACACAACCTAGCGTAACCCTTGCTACTGGCCGTGCTCCTCAAGGTCACTACCTATTACCTGCTTTTAACTTAGATCGTAATACAGCTTCAGGTTTATCTGGAATAACAACAGCCAGTACTTTATCCAGACCTAGTACAGGTACGTGGTTCCAGGGCCGTGTCTGGTATACAGGAGTTAACTCTACTTTCAATACAGCTGGTGACATAGCCAACGTAAGCTGGACTGAGAACATATACTTCTCCCAGATCATTACCAGTCCCACTCAATTCGGTTATTGTTATCAGACTAACGATCCTACTTCAGAAACTCTATTTGATATCTTACCTACTGATGGAGGTGTAATACAGATACAGGGTAGTGGTGGTATCTATAAGCTATTCCCATTACTGAATGCCATGTTAATCTTCGCAGCTAATGGAGTGTGGTATCTATCAGGTAGTACAGGTATTGGTTTTACTGCTACTGATTACAGTCTGGTTAAGCTATCCGCTGTTCGTAGTATCTCTAGTTATTCCTTCGTGGATATTAATGGCTTGCCTATGTTCTGGAATGAGGAGGGTATCTATAAGGTAGAGCCAGCCAAGCAGGGCACCAGCCTACTCAATAGTCCTTTGCACGTTAATCCTCTAGAAGTTAATCCTATTACTGTAGGTACTATACAAACCTTCTATGACAACATTCCTCTCAAGAGTAAACAGTACGCTAGAGGTGTGTATGATCCTATAAACTATATAGTCCAGATGGTATACAAGACTGTCAATGAAACTAGTATAACAGACAGATATACCTATGATGGTATCTTAGTCTACAACACTCATAACCAAGCCTTCTATCCCTATCAATTCGATATAGTAACAGGTAGTCCTCCTACTATTAATGGTATCATCTACGTACAGAGTCCCGGTGGTCTAAACACTCCTGATTCTATAATCAAGTATCTAGTTAGTACTTCTAGTGCATTTACATTCGCTGAAGAGAACAATCCTAATCTAGTAGATTGGCAGACAGCTGGTGTATCTAATAGCTATGTAAGTAACTTTACCACAGGGTTTAAGTTACATGGACAAGCTTCCAGGAAGTTCCAAATACCCTATGTCTACATTTACTCTCGCCTTAATGGACAACCTAATTCCTATAGTATTAATAGTCAGTGGGATTATCCTCTTAATACTACATCGGGTAAGATAAGTAACGCTCAATACGTAACCATCAATAGCCCTAACTTTGGTATGGCTTATCGTAGACACAGACTAAGAGGACGGGGGATAGCATTGCAATTAAACGTAACATCTATAGCAGACGAACCATTTGATATTATGGGCTGGGCTCTATACGAAACAACTAATCAAGGACCATAATGGCTTTCGATCCATCCGCTATTACTGGCGCATTATCAGGTAATCCTATAAGCATGGCCTTCGGCCTAGCTGGTCTGGGCGCAGAACTCTTTGGAGGCATTGAACAAGCTGGCGTAGCTAAACAACAGGCTCAAATAAGTTCTGAGATAGCTGGTATTAGTGGACAAGAAGCTGGCCAAGAACAACAGATAGAAGCTCAGAAGATGCAGCAGATGCAACTAGAAGCTGGTAGACTGAATCTACAGAACTTCAGAAAGACACAACAGATTAAAGCTGCTGGTCTAGCTGGGGCTGTCTCTGGTGGTGCTGAGTTCGGTTCAGGTCTAGCTGGTGCTCAGGCTGGTGAGACTGCACAAGGTCTATCCAACTCTCTGGGTATCAATCAGAACCTAGCTATTGGACAGAACATCTTCGGTCTTAATAGTAAGATCAGTGGAGAAAGAATACAGACTTCTCAACTC
>Ga0210407_10003927_pt1 | contig 11870 bp, 11 predicted proteins | sample IncBWC27MmetaG_FD_150860 | JGI IMG/M metagenome (GOLD analysis project Ga0210407, IMG submission 150860) | Forest soil microbial communities from Barre Woods Harvard Forest LTER site, Petersham, Massachusetts, United States - Inc-BW-C-27-M | ecosystem: Environmental > Terrestrial > Soil >... | reverse complement strand
ATCATCGCGCCTGCGCAACCTGCTCGGCTGGCCGGCCATCGTCCGTAAACCGGTAGTGTCGTTGCTGGAAAGAACTCCGGCGATCACGCGGCGATTTGTCACTATGACCCGGTAGGCTCTGCATCACGAACCGCTATTGGAGCGGCTCTGGAATTCCGCTCGCAGTCGGCGTAGAGTCTGGCAATGAAGTGGCCACTTTCCGTCATCGCCTCAATAGCAGTCGGTCTATTCGTCGTTTCGTCGGTACCAGCCGCTGAGAAGCAGACCGTCGTAGTTGTTCGTGGCGCAACGATTGTGGCATTTTTTCCGCCCACGACCCAGGCAGAGTTGAAGAACGATCCCGACACGAACGAGGCTCTTGCGGACTTCCAATACTACGCAACAAACGTGCAAAAACCCCTTCACGATGAAGGGATCGATTTCAAGGAGATTTACGCGCGGTCGTTCCGGCTTGAGATAGGAACGAGCAGTACGACTTTCCGGCCGGGGAAGGTCAAAATCGGCTATTACTTCGTTGCTCCGAGTAAGAAGCCTAGGGTTGAGTACGGCGTCATGACAGACCACGATCTATTGCAGATCGCCACCGAATACTTCGGACTCGCCGCGAGGTGAGACCCAGCGCACCGCCCTACCGCACCACCAGCACTTCCCGAATATTATCCCGCGAAAGAAAAAACTTAATCGAACCAAAATCCCGAAACAAATTTTCCACGTGGCGGTTGTTAAAGACTCTTTGCAGCGTGAACGGCCTGCCCCCGGCTGCATTCACCGATTCTTTCCGCTGACCCTGCTTCGGCCCCAGCGCCTGCATCTCCAGCGTATCTTTGCCCGAGATGTGATATCGAAAGCACGGCGCATCCGGTCCGGCCTCGCGGGTATGAAAGAAAGCCAGCAGCATTCCGCCCGGCTTCATCACGCTCCACAGCCGCGCCACAACCGGCTTCACCAGACTCTCATCCATGTAGTCGGCCAGGTTCCAGCAGAACACCACATCAAACTGTCCCGCGGGATAGACCAGGTTTTCTTCGAGAAATTTCTTGCTGTCGAGCACCGGCATCCCTTGTTCATCGTGCACTCGCAGGTCAGGGTCGGTCGAAGCCTCGAGCAGATCTTCGCTATAGATGCGATGGCCACGCTCGGTGAACATGCGGATATTGGTGGCCGACGTCGCGCCGATATCGAGCACGCAAAGAGTTTCGTCGGAACTGAAGATCTTGGAAAGTTCTGTCAGCGCGCTCGAACGCCGGGTCAGCCGTTCGTGAGCGTTCGGTGCCGGACCAGCGTCTGGCGTGCTGCGAAAGAATTTCATGAGGTTGCGTGCTGCAGATCCCATAACTGCTATACCGGTAATGCTCAATAGTAATAATGCGGCGTCATTAATGCGGCGTCATTAATTGCTACACCCACGCCACGGGCAGATTACTGCTTCGGTTCGGAGGCGCCACCACTGGAAGCCGCGGATGCTGCAACCGCGCCGGCAGCGGACTCGTGCTTGCTCTCCGCCAGAATTTCCAGCTTGCCCTTAAAGAACGCGCCATCTTCGATCGCAATTCGCTTGGTCTGCACGTCGCCGTTTGCGACTGCGGATTTTCGAAACTCCGTCCGCTCGCCGGCAACGATGTTGCCATCCAGCGTTCCCGCCACCGTGACGTTCTTCGCGGAAACATTGGCGCGCACCCGCCCGTGCGGACCGATAGTCAGATTATGTCCGCTGAGGTGAATGTTGCCTTCGACCTGGCCGTCCACATAAATGTCTTCGCTGCCAGACAGTTCTCCCTTGATCAATACCGACTTGCCGATGTGGGCGAATTCTCCCGATGTGGGCGTGCTCATAGACCAACCTCCCTCGAAACGGCGCAAATCCAGCAGAGAAGTCTGGATTGTAAATCATTCCGGGCCGCAGCAGTAGATGTCGAAGGCACTAATGGCCCTCCGCCGGCGGAATCGCAGCGCGGTAACCGCCTTCTTCGATATGCTAATAGCGTGTTCCTGACGCGATTCAGAATCGCACTCCCGCAGATTGCCCTGGGACTTTTACTGTTGCCGGTGACCCTGACCCCCTTTGTGGGGAACGCCCAATCCTCGGCAGCGAATCCCGGCGACCTCGTACGCCGCGCCGTCCAAAACGAAGTGCACACTGACCCCAACGCGCATTTCATGTTTAAGGACGAAAGGAAGACCGGCCACAGCTCGCAGACCAAGTTGATCGTCGAGACCCGCGAAGGCGCCGCTGGCATGATCATTGCGCAGGATGGCCAGCCGCTGTCTCCAGAGCAGCGGCAGGCGGAAGACGCGCGGCTGCAAAACTACATCCGCAACCCCGACCAGCTCGCCTGGAAACGCCGTCAGGAAAAGGACAACGCCGAGCGCACCCTCGAAATCGTCAAAGCCCTGCCCGATGCCTTCTTGTACGAAGCCGACGGCACCACACCCGGCTCATCCCAGGTTGGGAAACCCGGCACCATGCTCGTCCGGTTGAAGTTCCGTCCCAATCCGAAGTATGACCCGCCTTCCCGCGAACAGCAGGTCCTCACTGGAATGTATGGCCATGTGCTCGTGGATCCCGTCGCTTACCGAATTGCCGAGATCGACGCCACCCTCGAAAAGCAGGTCGCCTTCGGATGGGGTATCCTAGGCCACCTCGACCGCGGCGGACATTTCCTGGTCGAGCAAGCCGAAGTGACCAATCTGCAATGGGACCTGACCCGCATGGACCTGTCTTTCACTGGGAAGATCCTTATGTTCAAAAGCTTGAAGGTACAATCCAGCGATATCTTTTCCGATTTCCACCCGGTCCCCTCGGATCTCAACTTCACCCAGGGAGTCGAGCTACTGTACAAAGAGCTGGCAGCAGAGCAGGCGGCTGCGGCGAAGTCGAAATCCCAAATGATCGGCCCACCCAAGCCCGACCAGAACCCGAAGCCCTGCTGCAATCGCTAGCGTATCGTCTCCGCCCGCACCGTCAGCCTATCAATCAACTCCGTCTTCACCTCGTACCCAGTCCCGACGACATCCCGCACCGGAATCGTCCCCAGCGGCGTGACTTCAATCTCCGGTTCCACAATGTCCTCTGCCCAATAACGCTTCGACGCCGAAACATCACCGGGAAGCCGGAAGTTCGGCAAAGTCGAAAGCGCGATATTGTGGGCCCGCCCAATCCCGGTCTCCAGCATCCCCCCACACCAAACCGGAATCCCATGGCGCTGGCAGAGACCGTGAATGGCGATGGCCTCGGAAAACCCTCCCACCCGCCCGGTTTTGACATTGATGATGCGGCACGCGCCCAACTCAATGGCCATCTCCGCATCCCGCGCGTTGCGAATCGATTCGTCCAGGCAAATCGCCGTCTTCAACTCGCGCTGTAGTTTGGCATGCTGATGAATATCGTCGTGCCACAACGGCTGCTCGATCATCAGCAGATTAAAGTCGTCGAACTCGCGCAGATGTTCAAGGTCACTCGGACGATACGCGGAATTGGCGTCGCAGCTCAGCACGATATTCGGCCAGCGCCGGCGAATCCTGGCCAGCACTTCCAAATCCCATCCTGGTTTTACTTTGACTTTGATTCGCTGATACCCGGCGTCGATCTCGGTCTCGATTTTGTCGAGTAGCTGCTCGTGCGAATCCTGAATCCCGATCGACACTCCGCAGGCAATCTCGTTGAGCGTCCCGCCCAACAATTTCCACAGCGGTAGCTGCTTCTGCCGTGCCTCGGCGTCCCACAGAGCATTCTCCAGCGCCGCCTTCGCCATGTTGTGCCCGCGCACCCGGGACATCAGCCCCGCCGACTCTTTTGCTTCGGCAATCGTCGCACCAACAACCGCAGGCGCAAGAAAATCGCGGAGCGTCGCCCAAGCGGTCTCCACCCACTCGTAACTGAAGAATGGCCCGTCGCCCGCGACGCATTCCGCCCAGCCATCGACTTCTTCGCAATGCGCGGTGACCAGCAGCACCCGCCGGCTCTCTGTACGGCCAAAGCTGGTCTCAAAGAAATACTTCAGCGGCATACGCAGTTCGCGGATGGTGACGGCTTCGACCTTCATGGATACTTAGTCCTGCGCTTCGATACCACGTCCAGTGACCACAAAATGCGTACTGAGATCTCCAGGCTTGAACAGCCTCCAGTACTCATCCGGCAGTGAGTCAGCCGGGAAGGCTTCCAGCCGAAATCCCCGGCTCATATCGAGGACAAACCCGCCTGCTTCATCCGCTGAAACTCTTTCCACGAGCAGGGGCTTCTTTGCGTCTGTGGCCAGGAGCGCTGTCAGACGCTCGTCGCGCCGATTTCTCTTTTCCCAATCGAAGTCCTCCGGAATTTCGACGGAGTCTCCTTTGGGGTAATACAGGTCACCTGAACCGACAACAATCCCCTGCGGTCCACGGATACGCCAGACACACTGCAAGTGCAATGCGTATTCACCTACCTCGCATTGTTCACCCTTGTGATTCTTTGCAGGCGTGCGATCCCCGAGTTTGAATACTTGCAGGTCAGCTGCACGGTGCGCGCCCCACAGGGGCATTTCTATTAGTGGCGACAGCGCTCTTTCTACTTCCTCCCTCATTCCTTACATATCTCCACCCCTCGAAGCTCATGCTGCTTGGCCTGTTGCCAAAGCAACTCCAATTCTTCCGTCGTCGCATCCTGCGCCCCGCGCCCCGAAGCGCGCAGTCGCTCTTCCATCCACTGAAACCGCCGCTTGAATTTCCGATTCGTCTTCTTCAGCGCCGACTCCGGATCAAGCGCCAGATACCGCGCGATATTCACTAACACAAAAAACATGTCGCCAACTTCTTCTTCCAACCGATGCCGAAGTTCTTCCGAAATCTGCGGCTTCCCAGATCCCGCCACGCCCCGCGCCGCAGGCCGCACCGGCGACGGAAGCTGCCGCAGTTCAACTTTCAGTTCTGCAGCCTCCTCTTCCAGTTTCTCGAACAGCCCGGTAATCTCCGGCCAATCAAACCCCACATGCGCCGCGCGCGAACTGAGCTTGTGCGCTTCCAGCAACGCCGGCATCGCCGACGAAACCCCCGCCAGCACCGACTCAGGAGGCGCAACATCAGCAGCCTTGCTCCCGCCCGCTTCTAGTTTCTTCTTTTTCTCTTTCTCTTGCGCCTTAATCGCTTCCCAGTTCCGCAGCACGTCCGCCGAAGTCTCAGCCGTCACATCCCCAAACACATGCGGATGCCGGTGCACCAGCTTGTCGGAAAGCCGGTCCAGCACATCGTCAATCGAGAACTTACTCTCCTCCTGCGCCATCTGCGAATAGAAAAGCACCTGCAGCAGCAGATCGCCCAGCTCTCCGCGCAGCTCATCCCAGTCGCGATTATCAATCGCTTCCAGGACTTCGTAAGCTTCCTCCAGCGTGTAGGGCTTGATGGAATCAAACGTCTGCTCGCGGTCCCACGGACAACCTCCCGGCCCGCGCAACCGCGCCATAATCGAAACCGCCCGCTCGAATTTTTCTCCGGTCGTAGCCATTTCAAAGTCGTAGCTCAAGCTGGATGGCGCTTGGCGTCCGTTCGCCTTTCATCCAACAAGCGGAGCAGCTTCCATAAGGGGAACTGCTGCGTCTCCTCTAGTGACAGCGACACCCCATAGTATTTTCGGACTCGCTCCAAAACCGCATCAACGTCAGACATGGAAACACCCCACAGAGTCGCTTCGTCGCTGATGAAGATCGGCTCCTCGTCGTAGAGAACATGCTCGAACAGTTCGTCGGCTAAGGCTTTCACTCGACTCATCTCGGTATTGGGACTGAACTCAGCCACGATTCATTTCCTCGGTGAGCCTCTGTGTCCTCTGTGGTAAAGGTTTTCGTTTGGCCCCGCCCGTCACCGCTTGAAAAACTCAACCCCCAGCGGCGGCAGACTCAATGACAACGAATACGGCCGTCCGTGAACGGACCGCTTTACAGCTTCTTTGCCACCCATATTCCCTAGCCCACTTCCCCCATACTCAATCGCATCGCTGTTCAAAATCTCCCGCCAGAACCCGCCAAACGGAACTCCAATTCGATACCCCTCGCGCGGTACCGGAGTGAAATTGCACACCACCAGAATCGTATCCGCCGGCTTCTTGCCTTTGCGCAGCAGCGAAATCACGCTGGCCCCGGTGTCGTTGCAATCTACCCACTCAAATCCCGCCGGTTCGTTATCCAGTTCGTATAGCGCCGGTTCACTGCGATAAAGCCGGTTCAGTTGCTCCACCCAGTTCTGCACCCCTTTGTGCACGCCGAACTGCAACACGTGCCACTCCAGGCTCATGTCGTGACCCCACTCGCGCACCTGCCCAAATTCGTCGCCCATGAACAGCAGCTTTTTCCCCGGCTGCGCGAACATGTATCCATAGAGCAGACGCAGGTTGGCAAACTTCTGCCACTCATCTCCCGGCATCTTTCCGATTAGCGACCCTTTGCCGTGCACCACTTCATCATGCGAAAGCGGCAGCACAAAATTTTCCGTGAACCCGTACAGCATTCGAAACGTCAACAGATTGTGATGAAACTGTCGATGAATTGGATCGCGCGAAAAATACAGCAGCGTATCATGCATCCACCCCATGTCCCACTTCATCCCAAAGCCGAGCCCGCCCACATAAGTTGGCCGTGAAACCATCGGCCAAGCTGTCGACTCCTCCGCATAAGTCTGAATATCCGGATGCTCCTTGTACGCCTCCTGATTCAGTTGCCTTAAAAACTCAATCGCATCCAGATTTTCGCGCCCACCATATTTATTCGGAATCCACTCACCCTCGCGCCGCGAGTAGTCGAGATAAAGCATCGACGCCACCGCATCCACGCGCAGTCCGTCGACATGGAATTCATCCAGCCAGAACATCGCACTCGACATCAAAAAGCTACGAACTTCGTTGCGCCCGTAGTTGTAGATATACGTATTCCAGTCGGGATGAAATCCACTGCGCCAGTCCGCATGTTCGAACAAGTGCGTGCCATCGAAATAGGCCAGGCCATGCGCGTCAGAAGGGAAGTGCGACGGCACCCAGTCGAGGATCACGCCAATCCCATGCTGATGCAGGTAGTCGACAAAGTACATGAAATCCTGCGGCGTCCCGTAACGCGAAGTCGGCGCAAAATACCCCGTCGTCTGGTATCCCCACGACGCATAAAACGGATGCTCCATGATCGGCAGCAGCTCGACATGCGTGAACTGCATCCGTTCGGCATACTCCGCCAGCCGCGGCGCCGCTTCACGATAGGTCAACGAGCGATTGCCTTCTTCCGGCACCCGCATCCACGAGCCAAGATGCATTTCATAAATTGAAATCGGCGAATGCAGCGACTGCCGTCCGCCGCGCGACTTCATCCAGTCCGCGTCCGCCCACTGATAATCCAAATCCCAAACCACCGAAGCTGTTCGCGGAGGCTGTTCGTGATACACCCCGAACGGATCCGCCTTTTCTCCGACGTGCCCGTGATTGTGCGACACAATCCGAAACTTGTAGAGCGAGCCCTTGCCCACGCCCGGAACAAACCCTTCCCAAATTCCCGAAGATCCGCGAGGTTCCAGCTTGTGCGAGTTCTTGTTCCAATCGTTAAAACTTCCCACCACCGAAACCTTCTTCGCATTCGGCGCCCACACGCTGAACACGGTTCCGCTCTCCCCGTTAAACGTCGCCGCATGTGCCCCTAGGTGCCGGTAAGCGCGATAGTTCCGCCCTTCATTGAATAAATAAAGGTCGTCCGCCGAAAGCAGAGAAACGTCATGCCGCACGGGAGCCGCAAGTGGAGCTTTAGTTCTCATTGTGTGAAGAAAGCACTCAGCATTCAGCACTCAGCATTCAGCTAATCCCAAATCCCGAGTCACCAAAAACCAAGCCCGTTGCCAAGTGCGTAGTGCCAAGTGCTTACTGCAAATTCCGGAGTAGCTGAGTGCTGAATGCTGAATGCTGAGTGCTCTGTTAAACTTTCTACCAATCTCATTCTAATCAGGAATCCCGCCACCGATGCCTGTTCTCCGCGTTGTTGTGCTTTGGCACCAGCACCAGCCTTTCTACAAAGATCTGGTCACCGGAGAATACCGCCTGCCCTGGACCCGCCTGCACGCGCTTAAAGATTACTACGGGATGGTGAAATTGCTGGAGGAGTTTCCCCAGGTCCATCAGACCTTCAATCTCGTCCCTTCACTGATCACCCAAATTCAGGACTACGCCCAAGGCACCGCGCACGATCCTTTTCTCTACGTAGCGTCAGTCCCGGCGGAAGATTTAACCGCCGACCAGCGCCGCTTCGCCCTGCAATATCTGTTTCAGGCAAATCACGACCACCTGATCGGACGCTACCCCCGCTACGCTGAACTCTGGGACCGCTTTCAAAGCACCGGCGCCGCACCCGAACGTGCCGAGAAATATTTCACGCCCCAGGATTTCACCGATCTACAGGTGCTTTCGCAACTCGCATGGTTCGACGAATTTTTTCTCATCGAGCCTGAGATCGCCGCGCTGGTAGCCAAAGGCCGTGGCTTTTCGAAAGAAGATCAGCAATTCGTGATCAGCCGCCAGCGCGATCTAATCGGCAAAGTTCTGCCCGCGCATCTCGACGCCGCCAAGGCAGGAAGGATCGAGCTCTCGACCTCGCCTTTCTATCATCCCATCTTGCCGCTGGTCTGCGACACCAACGCCGGTGCGGCTTCCACCGCTGGCCTTCCGTTGCCGCAAAATCGCTTCCGCCATCCCGAAGACGCCAAAGAACAACTCCAGCGCGGACTCGACCTGCACGAAAAAGTTTTCGGCCTGCGCCCCAAAGGAGTCTGGCCCTCCGAAGGCAGCGTCTCCGAAGAAGTTTTGGCCATTGCCTCCGGCCTCGGCGTGCAATGGATGGCCACCGACGAAGGCGTCTTATCGCGCACCCTTGGCATGTCCTTCATGCGCGACGGCCACGGCCGCCTGCCCGACGCCTCCGCCGAAAAGCTCTACACCACGCACCGCTACGAAAGCGGCGAGACCCGCATGAATCTCATCTTCCGCGATCACGCCATCTCTGACTTAATTGGATTCGTCTATTCCGGAATGAATCCCGCCGAAGCCGCAGCACACTTAATCCACAACATCAAGGAATCCGCGCAGCCAGTTCTGCGGCAGGGCAGGGACGCCATCATGCCAATCATTCTCGATGGCGAGAATGCGTGGGAATATTTCCCCGAATCCGGCCGCGAGTTTCTCCGCCGCTTTTACGATGCGCTTGACAAGGACCCTTCCATCGAAGCCGTCACCGTTTCCGAAGCCATCGAGCGCCATCGCAATCCCAACGTCCTCAACTCGCTGGTCCCCGGCTCGTGGATTTACGCCAACTTCAACGTGTGGATCGGGGCGCCCGAAGACAACCGCTCTTGGGATTATCTCTACCACGCGCGGAATTTCTACGAACAAGCCTCCGCCAATTGTTCGGAACCGCAACGCAAACTTGCCCTCGAAGAATTGATGATTGCTGAAGGCAGCGACTGGAACTGGTGGTATGGCCCCGAGCACCACTCCGCAAACGACCGCGAATTCGACGAGCTCTACCGCAAACATCTCTCGAACGTTTATCAGGCGCTGGGCGCGACGCCGCCTGACTATCTGGCGCAGCCAATTATGGGAGGTACCGCGCGCCCATCGTTCTTGCCGCAGACGCATTACATCAGCCCGCACATTTCCGGCGAGCTCGTCCGCTATTTCGAGTGGATGGGCGCCGCCCTCTACACTGCCGACCGCCGTTCCGGAGCCATGCACGGCAAGATTTTCCTGCTGGACTCGATCTACTCCGGCATCGATGGGACGAACGTATACGGCCGCATGGATTTCGCCGAGCAGATTCCCGATGGCGATTTTGAAATCGTAGTCAACCTCGAATCCTGGGCCGACCATGCCCCTCGCCCCCGCCGCGCCCTGCGCCTGAACGTTGAAATCGCGGACAGAAAAATTTCCAGCTGGAAGATTTCCGACAACGGCGACACCTTCCCCTTCAACGCCGACGCCGCCGTAGCCCTCGCGAAGAATTTCGAATTCAAGTTGCCGCTGGCGTTGCTCTACGCCGTCCCCCGCGAGTCTTCAGCGGCAGAGTCCAGTCCTGCGGCGACAAGACTCCGTCTCCGCTTCAGCCTCTGGCAAAACCGCCTTCCGGTGGACGCCCTCCCGGTAGAAGGCTGGATGGAGTTGCTGCTCTTGCCGGAGGACGAACTCATGTCGCTAGCCCATTGAGCGCGCGCATGGGGAATTTGCCCGTGTGGGAACGGACGCCCTCGTCCATTCGTCGAGCGCAGCTCGACGCCTTTGATGGAAGCACCAACGCAGCATCAAGCCTTCTATTTAGGAACGCCGAAATCTCAGCATCATTTATAATCGCAAGCTTCACCCATAAATCTAAAAAAGCTCTTTCAAGCAAGGGGAGAACAGCACTCATGAGCACCATCACCGAAGTTCGCGCCCGCCAGGTCCTAGATTCCCGCGGCAATCCCACAGTAGAAGCCGAAGTCCGCCTCGATGACGGCACTCGCGGCCGCGCCATCGTCCCCAGCGGCGCCTCCACCGGAGAGCACGAAGCCGTCGAGCTCCGCGACGGCGACAAGTCCATCTACCTCGGCAAAAGCGTGCTCAAAGCCGTCGAAAACGTGAACGGCGAAATCAGCGCCGTCGTCGGTGGTATGGACGCTGCCGACCAGCGCGCCCTCGACCAAAAGATGATCGAACTCGACGGCACCGAAAACAAGGGACGCCTCGGCGCGAACGCGATTCTTGCTGTATCGATGGCCGCCGCCCGTGCCGCCGCACATTCGCAGCAAGTTCCTCTCTATCGCTACCTCGGCGGCGCTGGTGCCAACACCCTGCCCACGCCCATGATGAACATCCTCAACGGCGGCGCCCACGCCGACAGTAGCGTTGACTTCCAGGAATTCATGGCCATGCCCGTAGGCGCGCCGTCGTTTTCCGAAGCCTTGCGCTGGGGCGTCGAAGTTTTTCATACGCTGAAGGGCGTACTGAAGAAACGCGGCTACAGCACCTCGGTCGGTGACGAAGGCGGCTTCGCGCCGTCCCTGAAATCGAACACCGAAGCGATTGAAGTCATTCTCGAAGCCATCACCCAAGCCGGATACAAGCCCGGCGAAGAAATCGCCATCGCCCTCGACCCTGCCTCCAGCGAATTCTTCCAGGACGGCAAATACGTCTTCAAAAAATCCGACAAGTCGGTGAAGAGTTCCGACGACATGGTCCGCTTCTACGCCAAGTGGGTCAACGACTATCCCATCGTCTCGCTCGAAGACGGCCTCGCCGAAAACGACTGGGACGGCTGGGCGAACCTGACCAAAGAACTCGGCGGCAAAATTCAGCTAGTCGGCGACGACCTCTTCGTCACCAACGTTGAATTCCTGCAAAAGGGAATTGACCAGCACGTCGCCAACAGCATTCTGATCAAGGTCAATCAGATCGGCACCATCAGCGAAACCCTCGACGCCATCGACCTCGCCCGCCGCAACGGATACACCAGCGTCATCTCCCACCGCTCCGGCGAAACCGAAGACACCTTCATCGCCGATCTCGCGGTAGCGACGGGCGCCGGTCAGATCAAGACAGGCAGCGCCTCCCGCACCGACCGCGTTGCCAAATACAACCAGCTGCTGCGGATCGAAGAGGAGTTGGGCAGCGGCGCGAGGTTCCTGGGATTGAAGGCGCTGAATTACAAAGGTTGATGAGGATGAATTTCGGCTTCGCTATCTGGATCGTCGTCCTTGTCATGAGCGTCGGCGCGTGGGGCGACGACAGGGTTGAGAGCACCCCGCAGGACGTCGACTACTGCCAGCTCGCTAAAGATCCATCGTCATTCATCGGCAAGCGCATACGAGTCCGTGCCTTGTATGTGTACGGGTTTGAAGTCCAG
>Ga0210407_10003925_pt1 | contig 11873 bp, 8 predicted proteins | sample IncBWC27MmetaG_FD_150860 | JGI IMG/M metagenome (GOLD analysis project Ga0210407, IMG submission 150860) | Forest soil microbial communities from Barre Woods Harvard Forest LTER site, Petersham, Massachusetts, United States - Inc-BW-C-27-M | ecosystem: Environmental > Terrestrial > Soil >... | reverse complement strand
GAACGAATTGTTGTCAATTCCGTTCAGCAGGAAATTATTTTGCAGTTCGAGGTTCCCGTTGACGCTAAACCGGTCTGGCGCAGGGTTAGCCGCAGCATAAAGCTTGTCTACGCCGGGTTCCAAGAGCGCCAAATCAGCGTAACGACGTCCATTAAGAGGAAGGTCGTTGACGTGCTGCTCATCCACAACACTTCCGACATCGGACGACTGCGTCTGCACGATCGGCTCGCCGGCAGCGACCACTACTTGCTGAGTCACCGACCCGACCTTCAGGACAAAACCAATGGAAAGGCGGTCCTGCACGTGCAATTCAATGTTGTCACGCAAAACGCTTTCAAAGCCGGTGGCGCTCACCTTCACCGAGTATGTGCCGGGTATCAATGTCAGGACCTGATACTCTCCCTCGTCATTGACAGGGATAGTCGCGACAACACCCGTGGCCTTATTCGTGACCGTCACAGTTGCCTTGGGCACGACCGCACCAGAGGAATCCAGAATCCTCCCCTCAATGGCGCCACGATCGATTTGTCCAAACGCAGGCACAGAAGAAATGGCCAGCAACACCCCAAGCAACATTACCCGGTTAAGGAATCTCGGAGTTCCCATCCCTCGGTCCATTGCAGCCTCCACTTTTCAGATTCGAAGAGCAGTCCCCAAACTTTGACGCAATTCGATACGAAATCAGTCAGGCAGCCGTCACTCGCTTGGAAAGAAACTAAGGAAACGAAACGCTCCACGCACCCCGTGCACTCTGAAAGCCGGCTCGTCCGATGAACCTGGTGTCCCCCAACGGATTGGTTTCTTCGATGGTTCACCCGCGCCGCTCACCGTGCCTGACACCTATGCCAAACCAAATCGACACGAAAGGGAGGGGACAGCAAACGGGACGCGGCCACTCCAGAGTTCCCCTGTGAAAACCCATCTCTTAAGCGTGCCGAAACGATTCGGTAACGAATCGCTGACTTCTAGCACCAGCAAAATTCCTTGTCAAGCCCATTCTTCTCCTGCCCCCTCCCACTTTTTGAATACCCTGCCAGAGGAAAATTTCCTGGACACCGGGATCCGTCCCGATTGTGCGCAAGAGAGTACAGGAGCCGTATTGAAACTGGTGGTCGCATGACGGCTCCGCGAGAAGCTCCCAAATACTGGCGGAGGGCAAGTATTTTTCTGGAAACCCGCCGCTGCTGCGGAGGGCTTGCACGTTTTAAGAGAATATACGTGCCTCGAATTTTGTATTGATGAATGATGCCAAAACGTTTTGGCATTTTGTGTTGACAAACCCTTTTGCGGACGTACAATGCCGTTGCTCCGAACGAAAATCCGGAGGTTGGATGCCGAGCACCGTGCCCTCAAACAAATTCGAAACGCTGCGCAGTCCGTAGTCCGGTTCTCCACCGCTGCAACCGCTTGGTTTGCGATGTGCACATGGCACATCGCGGAAGGCCCCCGGCCGAAGTTTGGCGGCTGCGGCATTTAGGGACTGCATGCACGGCGCGTATTCAGAAACCGTCGATGGGGACTGGCGACCCCGGTGGCTGCGGGAAAACTCAGCTCAATATTTCGGAATGGGCAAAGGGGGAGAATGACATCGCGATCCAGCAAGATGGCTTCTATATTGTTTACCGTGTTGGGCATCGCCTTGCCTTTACTGGCTCGGTCGCTTCCTGCGAAAGCGCAATCGCCCAACGCTGTCAGTTCGCGGCCCATCCCGGCCGCCGAACCGCTAGCTCTTGACCGCGGCGCCGCCGCACTCTGGCAGAGCCTGCAAAAACTCCACACGCGCGCGAGCTTGCTGATGGTGACGGCGCATCCCGACGACGAGGACGGGGGAATGCTGACCTATGAATCGCGCGGGCAAGGAGGACGAGTCACGTTGCTGACGCTCAACCGGGGCGAAGGCGGCGCCAACGTCATGTCTTCTGATTACTTTGACGCGCTAGGCCTCGTGCGCACGGAAGAACTTTTGGCGGCCGATCGTTACTACGGAGCACAACAATTCTGGACCCGCGTGTGCGACTACGGTTTCTCCAAGACCAAAGAAGAGGCTCTTGACAAGTGGGGACACGATCGAGTGCTTGCTGATGTTGTGCGTGTCGTCCGCATGACGCGCCCTCTCGTCATCAGTTCCGTCTTCGTTGGAGGGCGCACGGATGGCCACGGCAATCACCAGGTTGCCGGACAGCTGGCGCAAGAAGCTTTCAAAGCGGCGGGTGACCCAGCGATGTTTCCCGAGCAGATCAAAGAGGGTCTGCGCCCCTGGAAGCCGATGAAGGATTATGCCCGTGTGCCGTTTTCCCCGGTCACCGACAAGGGGATTTATGACTATGCAGACGGAAAGTACTATCCTGCCGAATTCCGCAACTATACCGACGGCTCTGTCATCCAGGGGGCGCTTTCGGCTTCCGTAGAAATTCCAGAAGGCGAGTACAACCCGTTACTCGGGCTAACGTATGCGCAGATATCTCGGCTGGGCCTCGGCCAGCAGAAGTCGCAGAGCGGCGGCACGGGCTTACCCCCGGCCGAAGCGGAGATGAGCCCGTATCACCGGTTTGCATCTCTCGTCTCCGTTTCAGAGAAGGAGGCGTTTTTATTTGATGGCATCGATGTTTCGCTTATGGGTATCGCGAGCCTGGCGCAAGGAGAGGACAGCACTTTCCTGAAAGAGGGGCTGTCTCAGATCAACTCTCTGGTGGAAAGAGCCATGAATGATTTTTCCGCCCAGCATCCTGAAGCCATCGCGTCGACACTGGCGGCAGGACTGAAACGGACGAGCGAGCTGATGGAAAGGGTCGCCAGCAGCGGCCTGACGCCCGATTCGCAGTACGACCTGGCATACGAACTAAAAGTAAAACAGTCACAGTTCGGCAATGCTCTCGCCGAATCGCTGGGGATTTCCGTGCTTGCGACGGTAGCTCCCGAGAAAGAACCGACCGGCCCTTTCGCACGCTTCCTCAGGAATCAGCCCACTTTCGAGGTGGTCGTCCCGGGACAAACGTTCTGGGTGAAAGTTCACGCAACGAACCCATCCAACCTTTCCGTGCGACTGGAGAGTGCGGTACTGGAAGCTCCGGCGAACGAGCAATGGGCCATCGACCCGGCGACGCAGACAGGCGGCACACTCAAGGGAAATCAGTCCGCGGACCTGCGCTTCACAGTTCAAGCTGCCTCCAACGCGCGCTTCACGCGGCCCTATTTCACTCGCCCGGACATCGAGCAAGCCTACTATGATATCCAGGAACTGACGGACCTCAATTTATCCTTGGCTCCCTATCCGCTGTCCGCCAGATTGCATTTCGCATTCGACGGCGTCCCGTTCGAATTGTCACAGGTGGTTCAATCGGTGAAGCGGATCACGGGCCCAGGAACGGTGCTCGAACCGCTCATCACTGGCCCGGCCATTTCCGTTTCCATCACTCCGCAGGCGGGAATTGTTCCCCTAGGCGCCAAGTCCTTCGAAGTGACGGTCAACATTCACAGCAATGTAAAGGGTCCCGCAAAGGGAACAGTAAAGCTCGACTTACCGGAAGGCTGGAAGGCGCCCCAGGAGGAATTTTCAACGTCGAAGGACGGGGACGATCAGACGCTCAACTTCCACGTCACGCCCGGGGGGCTCATGGAAAAGGCGTATGCCATCACCGCGGTAGCCACTTATAACGGCCGCGAGTACAAAGAGGGCTATCACGCGATCGGTTTCCCGGGTTTGCGTCCCTACAATCTTTACCGCGCTTCCACTTATCGCACGACCGGAGTGGACGTCAAGGTTGCCTCGGGCTTGAAGGTCGGATACATCGTGGGCGCCGGCGATGACATGCCACAATCTCTCGTAAATCTCGGCATCAACGTTCATTTCCTCACACCAGAAGATCTGACCAGCGGAAATCTCTCAGAATTCGACGCCATCCTTCTCGGCGTGCGCACCTATGCCGTCCGTGAAGATCTTAAAATTTATAATGGCCGCATCCTGGAATACGTGAAGAACGGCGGCGTGGTCATCGTTCAATACAACACCCCGGAGTATGATCACAACTACGGTCCGTATCCTTATAAAATGGGTTCCAACCCGGAAGAAGTTACCGACGAGCAATCCCAGGTCGAAATCCTGGCTCCGACTAATCCCGTTTTTACCTGGCCCAACAAAATCACCACCAAGGATTTTGAGAATTGGGTGGAAGAGCGCGGCTCGAAATTCCTTGAGAGCTGGGATGCAGCCTACGAGCCGTTGCTGGAAACTCACGATCCGGGTCAAGCTCCCCAAAAAGGCGGCCTTGTTTATGCAAAATATGGGAGGGGCATCTACATCTATAATGCCTACGCCTTCTACCGCCAGATGCCCGACGGTGTTCCGGGCGCGTACCGCATTTTCGCCAACATGGTCAGTCTTCGGAAGAATCCTCAGAGCGTGGGTTCTCACCCCGCCCACGCCCCCGCCCCGGTGAAGAAGTCCGCTCCCTGATCCAGTTGGGAAAAGAGTGGACTTTCTTGAACACCGGACCATATTCACTTATGGTCCGGTGTCCTCTTCTGGATCGTGTAGAGGAAGGTTTTCATTGTTTCATCGCGCCGGGCGTTCTCATCGGCAAGGCGCTTTGAGGCCGCTTCGAAGAGTTTCGTTTCCTTTTGCCACTGTTCCGGTTGTCCCAGGTGATGGTAAATCTGGGCGAGGCGGTAGTGCGCGTCTGCTGAGTTTGAGTCCAAGCGCGCGCAGGTCTCCGATTCGTCAAGCGCTTCTTGCCAGCGTTCCAACCATCGGTAGGCTCTACCAAGCTGGCAGTGCGGGGCGGGGGCATTTGGAAGGAGACCTGCTGAGGCGTGCAGGCGCCGCAAAATTTCCTCGGCGTCCGTCTGGTATCCGGAGGCAGAGTCTCTGCGAAAGAGCAAAGCACCGCAGTAGTACTGCATATGGCCGTCCTTCGGCTGGCCGTCGGCATGCGCGCATAACCGTGCCACTGCGGCAGGATCGGGCGCGGAGGCCCGGTCCATCTGAAGGTCGCCCAAATACTTCAACGCAGGCTGGGGATCCGGCGCCAATTCGGCCGCCCGTAAAAGAAAGCGGGTGGCCTCCTCGTCGGTTCCCGCAAAGTACTCCACCATGCCCAGCGCCAATTGGATTCGCCAGGACTTTGGCTGCAGATCCTCTGCCTGTTTGAGCACAGCCTTGGCCGCTTCAAAGCTATTGTGGCGGATCAATTCCACCGCGAGCGAGAGACGATACTTTTCCTCGTTCGGAGCGAGTGCCACCGCGGCCTGATAACTCCGCACGGCAGCGAGGTTGTCACCGCGCGACTCTTGGATGTCTCCGAGGAGGTCTTCGAGATCGGCGTTGTCGTCAAGCGCCTTGCACTTTTCCGCGGTCCCTACGGCATCGTCCGGGCGGCCCGCTTGGAACTGAGCAAGAGCCAGATTGAACTGCAAGTCAGCACGATGCGAGTCGATCTGCGCCGCCCCCTTCAGCGCTTCAATGGATTCGGAGTACTCGCCGTGCGAGATCAGGATCTCGGCTAAGTGCTGCAGAAAAAGCAACTGGTCTGAGGAAGCCAGCTGTGTTGAGCGAAGCAACTCCAGGGTTTGATGGAAATCTCCATGCATCCCCAATTGTGCTTCCAGAACAACGAGGCCAGCTTGGGGATCGCGGGTGCGGGAAAATACTGGCTCTGCCAAACTTGCAGTGCGCTGCCAATGTTCAGATTGCAGTTCTGCCATGGCGGTTGCCATGGTAAGCCCAGAATCCGTGGGCTTCAGGGCAAGAGCCTTTTCCATTTCTGAGGCGGCCGCCGAGGCATTTCCAAGTCCCAGAGCCACCGAGGCTTTCAGGCGGTGAAATCCGATGCGTTCTTGAGGGTCCTTGGGCGGCGAGAGACCTGCTAACGCGGCTTGGGCTTCCGTATACCTGTGTTGGCGGGCGAGAACAGCCGCCCACTCCGTGCGAATCTGCGAAGCGCCCTGGCTAGCCCTTACCGCATGTGCCAGCATCGGCTCGGCCTTTTCCGGCTGGCCTGTTCGTTCATAGATCTCGCCGAGTGCCGCGAGAGCGACGTAGTTCTCGGGCGCATTTTGCAAAACGGTTTGGAACTCTCGCTCGGCGCGGTCGTTCTGCCCGGCAATGGCGTACGCTTGCCCAAGCAGAATCCTTGCGTCGGAGTCCCTAGGACGAGTTTGAAGATAGCCCGAGAGAGAGCGGATCGCTTCCTCTGCATTTCCGCTCGCAAGAAAGGATTGCGCTTCCGCGAGCGGTCCGGAGGAGGAAGGCCGTTGCGTTTGGGGTGAGGATTGATTCTGCGGGCTGGCAATCGTTAACGAGAAACAAAAGGGCAAGGCAGCGCAGCTAGCCAAGATGGAATACCTCCATATCCAGCGGACCATCACGGTTCTCGCTCCCCCCGCTTTTTCATTCGCGCTCTGCGCATGACGATGGCATCCTGGTTCCGACTCAGCTACCAACTCCCGGGGCCTTCGTCGTGCTTCAACCAATTCTCGATGAGCTTTACGATTCCCTCCTCGCTGATTTCAACGAGTCTTTTTCCCTTTTCCGCGGACGCCTCGCTCACTTGTCCAGAATAACCTGGCCAGTTTGTCGCCGTGGATTTTTGCAGAAAATACGGCACTCCGCCAGAGAGGTCAGGCGGTTCGGGAAGATCGTGGGCCTTGCTTAGATGAATCAGTTCGGGACGGAACGCAGCGACCGCGGAGGTCTCCAGCGGTCCGCCGTGGCCGTGACCCCCATTGGGCTGATGAAACATGCCCAAGGTCTTCATCACTTCGTTCGGAAGAAATTCCCACCAGCTGGCAAAGAGCAACGCCGCGTCTTTCGTCTCATCGGCGATTTGCGCTATCGCGCTGCGGCCCGCCCCGATGTTGCCATCATGCCCGTTGAGGAGGAAGACCTTCCGAAATCCAAGGTGGACAATGTTGCGCAATACATCCGCAAGGTACATGGTCATAACTTCGGGACGAACCGACATGGTTCCGCAAAAATGCGCCGTGTGTGCGGGACACTGCGTGAATTGAATTGTGGGAAACAGCAAGCCGCAGGTCCGCGCGGCCACCCTTTCTGCAATTCCCGAAACGATGATGGTGTCCGCTCCCAGAGGATTGTGGGGGCCGTGGAACTCCAGGCTTCCGAGAGGAAGGATCGCCAAGGGATGACCGGCGACAACATCTGGGACTTCGAATCCGGCCGTTTCCTCGAATCGTTTCGGCTTTAAGGATCCATGGTCGCCAACCGGCTCGCGGCAAAAAGCGCCGATTCCGGGCAGAGCCAGTCCTGCCAGCAGAACATCCCTTCTAGTGTGCTGCGCCATAAGCCCTTATCCGCAAAAGCCCTCGCAGGTTAACGTAAGGTTCCGCGGATTGTCCACGCCCATTTCGCTCGCACGTTCGCGATCGCACGCGGCTGCGTCTTCCGTCGTGGAAGCGTGGGACTATGCCGAAACGTTCCCATTATTTCTTCCCAGGATTGACCCACGCCCGGGTGGGAGCCCTTGCCGCCGCCGGATGTGCGCTCATCACATTTCTCTTGTATCGTCCCATCAGAGCGGTGGGGCGTTACTCGGTCGTGATGCTCGGTGTGGCGTTGGTTGCCATGTTTTGGGTCATTGGGTCCGGCCTCATACATATCAACGCGAAAATGGCATTTGATTTTCCGCCTAACGCGTTTCATCCCTGGAAGTCGTTTTTTTTACGGGGTGGCGGCTGCCACGTTGATTGCGATGTACAACTACGGCGGCTATAACAACATCACCTACCTCGGAGGCGAGGTCAAGAATCGCTCGAAGAGTATCCCCCGGGTCATTGTGTTCTCGGTCCTCATCGTCGCGGTGCTATACCTTTCCATGAGCGTGGTGATTATCGGAACGATTCCGTGGCGCGATGCCGCTGTCTCTCACGCGGTGGTGTCAGAGTTCATCGGGAAGTTGTACGGTTCGCGCGCGGCCTCCGTGATGACATGCCTGATACTGGCGGCAACGCTCGGAGGAATCTTCACCGTGAGCCTTGGGTTACTCCCGAATCCTCTACGCCGCGGGTGCCGAGGGGAACTTTTTTAAAGTGTTCGGCCGCGTCCATCCCAGGGGCCGTTTTCCCACCGTTTCGCTTCTGGCCATCAATGCCCTGGCCATTCCCCTCTGCTGGTTTTCGCTGGAGCGCTTGCTCTCGGCTCTGATGATCATTCAGATTGTCTTCCAGTTTATCCCCCAGATATTCGCCCTGTTCGCCATGCGCACGTATCGCAAGGAAATCCACCGCCCCTATGGCATGTGGCTTTATCCCTTACCGGCAATGGTGGCGCTCGCAGGGTGGACGTATATCGCAGCCACTCCCGAGCAACGCCAGTACCTTGGCACCGCTCTGATATTTCTGTTGCTGGGAATCGGTGCGTTCCTCCTCCGTGCCAGAGCTTTCAACTCATGGCCAGTTGGGCAAAGCAACGACCGTTCGGCGGCAATCAAGGTCTAACGTTAGCGTTGCGCAAAAAAGAGGGCAGCCTCTGGCTCCCTATGGAGTGCAGCGATTCCCCTGAAGCGGGTGTTGGGTCGGGTCTTGTCGCTGAACTTTCTTTCTGCGGCAACTACGTTCTCTTCGGTGGGCAGCAGGAGTCGCGAACGATTAGTTGTGTTTCAAGAAGCGCTGGCGTAGGAATGCTCGCCCTCCCTTCGATATGATCGATTAAGAGTCTGGCCGCGACCATCCCTATTTCTCTGGCGGGCTGGCGCACCACAGTCAGCCTCGGTCGTAGTAGCGTGGCCCAGTAAAAATCGTCGAATCCGAGCAGACTGATCTCCTCCGGGCATGCCAGGCCGATCTCCTGTATGGCTGCGAGGGCGCCCAAAGCCATCATGTTGTTGGTGCAGAACATTGCCGTGGGACGTTGCGCCCGCGTCAACAGTTGCATCGCATGAAAATGTCCGCTTTCCATGTCATTGTGACCGGTATGAATCATCGACCGGTCCATGCGAATTTTGGCGCTGCGAATTGCGTGCATAAATCCCTGCAGCCGGTCCAGGGACGTTCCGCTGGAGGCGTCGCCTGCGATGACCCCGATCTGGCGGTGTCCGAGGCTCAGGAGATAACGAGTGGCGGTCTCCGCGGCCCGGGTGTTGTCTACTCCCACTCTTCCGATAAAGGAGTCACGCGCGAGCGGGTGACGGTCCGCGTAAACCACGGGAAGGTTTCCCAGGACCGACCTGGCCTTTCCGCCTGCCGCGTTTATCGCTGGGACCCGCACTACTCCATCGACGCGACGGCGGTGAAACGAATCCAGGTAATTGCGTTCTTCTTCCCAGCTTTCCCTGGAATCTCCTATCAGGACCGTGTAGTTCGCCGAGGCCGAATAGTCTTTCGCCCCTCGCACCAGTTCGATGTAAAAGTTGTTCGATAGGTCGGGGACCACAATTGCAATGGAGTGAGTTTTCTGGAGTCGAAGGCCTCGCGCGAGGTCGTTTGGGCGATATCGCAGCGCTTTTATCGCCTCTTCAATCCGGCCCCGCATCTCCGCGCTGACATAGTCTGAATTGTTAAGTGCCGCAGAAATCGTCGAAACGGAAGCCCCGGCCGCCTTCGCCACGTCGCGAATTGTAACGTGCCGCTTTACACGCTTCGCTCTCGCCTTCAACCCGGTCCCCCTCGCCGCGCTATTCTTGGGTGGAGACAATATGAAGTTACCTCATAAAATGGTTTTCTTACGAAATCCACAAAGCTGCCGCAACGAAAATAAGCGGAACGTGATGAAGTTGCCGAGCCTAAAGAGGTTGCTCTCCAAGCACCGCCTGTTCCGCGAAGTCCCATTAGGAGATGGCACCCTGTTTTTGCAAAGCGGAGCTTACTAGAAATCATCAGAAAGCCAAAACCAAAACGTTTCGGGAAATCGTTCTCGTGCCAATCGTTCGGTGTATACTTACGCCCGTTGGGCCGCAGGAATCCGGTCGCCGGCCTCGAATTCTTGGCTCACGTAGGAAGGCTGCGTCCCAGGACTCGGTAACCACGATTGACGTGGCGGGACCGGGACCACGCACGGATCGGGACCGTCAAAGCAAACGGCGCACGGTAGCTGCGAACTGGCAGGATGCGGAGGATCCGATGAAGCAACTCGTAAAATTCAAAAGCCCCTTGCACGAAATGACACAGACGACTCCCACTTGTCTGTGGAACGATTCAGCATCTCTCCAGGAATTGACTTATTCGCTCGAGAACGGTGCGGTTGGAGCCACCTGCAATCCGGTCATCGTGGGTGAAGTACTGAAGAAGGAGATGCATCTCTGGAAGGGTCGCATTCAGGAACTCATCGAAGAGATGCCCCTTGCTACCGAGGACCAGATCGCCTGGAGGGTGGTTGAAGAAATTTCAATCAAGGCGGCGGAACTCCTGATGCCGGTCTTCGAACAGCAACACGGTACCGACGGCAGGCTCTCGATTCAGACGGACCCCCGGTTCTACCGGGACTCAAAAGCGATTATGGCCCAAGCCTTGCGGTTCCATGCCTTGGCGCCGAACATGATTGTAAAGATTCCAGTCACCAAAGCGGGTATAGCAGCCATTGAAGAGGCTACCTACCAAGGTATCAGTATCAATGCCACCGTTTCTTTCACCCTTCCGCAGTGCATCGCCGTCGCCGAGGCTGTGGAGCGCGGTTTGAAGCGTCGGCAAGGCGAGGGCAAGGACATTTCCACCATGGGTCCCGTGTGTACGATCATGGTGGGACGACTCGACGACTGGCTCAAAGTTCTCGCGGAAATCGACTCCATCACGATCGATCCCGGCTATCTTGAGTGGGCTGGAGTCGCCACCTTCAAGAAGACTTACAAACTCTTTCGTGCGCGTGGATATCGCATCCGGCTACTTTCTGCGGCTTTCCGCAATCACATGCACTGGAGCGAATTGATCGGCGGAGAGGTCGTGATCTCCCCGCCCTACAAGTGGCAGGTTCGTTTCAATTCGAGTGATGTCGAAGTGATCTCAAGGATCGACAAGCCCGTGGATCCCAGAATTGTGGATGAACTTCTATTACAATTCGAGGATTTCCAGCGGGCCTACACCGAAGGCGGTCTGTCGAGTGATGAGTTCGACTCTTTTGGCCCAACCAGGCGGACTCTTCGCCAATTCATCGCGGCTTGCCACGAGCTCCCGGCGATGATTCGTGATCAGATGCTTCCTAATCCTGACCAAAAGTAATCAGCGAATTTCAACCACGGCTACAAAAACTCGGACGGTTCTTCCTGCCAAGTGCAGGAGTGGCGGATAACCTAGATAGCTATCATTCAGAGCATATGAAGGTAAGCGTAGCGGATGCCAAGAACAAGCTTCCCGCGCTGATCAGGGCTATACGGCGCCTCATGCGTTTTGTCTTTTCGATCTCCCGCTACACCACGCGGACCCGTTCGACCGCCGGATCATCGCCCAGGCCGTGTGCGAAAAGATCCCGGTGGTCACTTGCGACGAGAAATTCAGCTTGTACAAAGAACTCAGAGTCCTCTGGTAATGCTTTAGGTTTGGATGAAAATCAGGACTGTTTCGGCCTCTCCGCGCATGGCATGGAAATGATCGACGCGTTCAATTCAGCCCGGATAGATTTCGGCGTGCCCGAGAGGGAACACTTTGATGAGAGTACCTAGTTACAGAGGTTATCGACGAACTCGCTTCGCATCTAGAAGCACAGACCCCAAATCCCTAATGCGAACTTACCAAACTGGCCGTAAAGCCCCGGCACTTCAGCCCGGGGATATAAGGCTTATAAGGCTTGCCTTTCTTGTGGTTTTGTCATAGATTTGCCTCGTCCTAAAACCAAGGACCTAGCCCCAGTTTACGAGTTAGCGCAGTCCTTTCCGCGTAAGTCCTTTTAGTCCAGGCATTTAATCGCACCCGCCGCTATGCCCTAAGTTTTG
>Ga0210407_10003924_pt1 | contig 11874 bp, 12 predicted proteins | sample IncBWC27MmetaG_FD_150860 | JGI IMG/M metagenome (GOLD analysis project Ga0210407, IMG submission 150860) | Forest soil microbial communities from Barre Woods Harvard Forest LTER site, Petersham, Massachusetts, United States - Inc-BW-C-27-M | ecosystem: Environmental > Terrestrial > Soil >... | reverse complement strand
GGGGATTCATCCGAGAATTCCCATCTTCTTCCCTACGCGCCCCAGCACCTCAAGCGCCTGCTGCAATTCTTCTTTCGTGTGCGTGGCCGTCATGATGGTTCGCACGCGCGCTTTGCCTTCGGGGACGGTGGGGAAGGCGATGCCGGTTCCAAGCACTCCTTCTTTGAACAGCTCGCGGGAAAAATCCATCGTGAGCCGTCCGTCGCCAATGATGACGGGCGTGATCGGAGTTTCGCTCGCGGGAGTGGTCTGGCCGCCGATGTTGAAGCCGAGCAGGCCGAGCTCTTTTTTCCAGAAGCGCGTGTTCGCCCAGAGCTGCTCCATCCACTGCGGCTCGGTTTCGAGAACGTCGAAGGCGGCTATGCAGGTCGCCGCGACTGAAGGCGGATGCGACGTCGAAAACAGGAAGGGACGCGCGCGATGATAAAGATAATCAATCAAATCGCGTGTGCCGCAGACGTATCCACCTAAAGCGCTGATCGCCTTCGACAAGGTTCCGACCTGGATGTCGACGCGGCCATGCACGTTGAAATGATCGATCGTGCCGCGTCCTTGTCGGCCGAGCACGCCGGAAGCGTGCGCGTCGTCGACCATCATGATCGCACCGTATTTCTCGGCCGCCTCGCACAGTCCTGGCAACGGGCCGATGTCGCCGTCCATCGAGAACACGCCGTCGGAGATCAGCAGCTTTTTCCCTGGCTGGTTCTTCACGCTGGCGAGTTGCTCTTCGGCGTGGGCAACGTCTTTGTGACGGAAGACGAGAATCTTCGCCCGTGAAAGACGGCAGCCATCGATGATCGAGGCATGATTCAGTTCGTCGGAAATAATGAAATCGTCTTTCCCCAAGAACGAAGAAACCGTACCCGCGTTGGCCGTGAATCCCGACTGGAAAACCACGCAAGCCTCGACGTTCTTGAAGCGTGCGATCTTCTCTTCCAGCTCCATGTGGATTTTCATCGTGCCCGCGATGGTGCGCACGGCGCCTGATCCGACGCCGTATTTGCGCGTGGCTTCAAGCGCCGCTTCGCGCAGTTTCGGATGCGTCGTGAACCCAAGGTAATTGTTCGAGGCAAGGTTGATGACCCGCTTGCCGTCAAAGGTACAGACCGGCGCCTGCTCGTCATCAAGGACGCGCAGCTTAAAGTGCGTGCCCTTGGCCTCGAGTTCGGCGAGCTGATCGGTCAGGAACGACAGCGGATTGGTGCGCGTGACAGTGGGCATGTCTTTACCTCGGATCCGTTTTGATTATTCCATGCCCCAACGCATTTTGGTTGGCGCAAAAGTATACGAACATCCCTGGCGGAATCATTCTAAAACCGAAGTTTCTGCCGGAAACGAACTCCTATATTTGACGCTCTGGCCGGCCGCACTCGAAGGAGGTTTTTCATTTCGCCTCCACCGTCCATGCACTTCCGTCGCAGTATGCTTTCACATGACTGGAACCGCCGCCACTGATTGTCGCTCCCCATGTGCTTGTCGTGGAATCTGTGACCGCGCGCTCCATACCTTCGGTATTGGCTGCGCACCCAGGAAGCGCTGCGAAAGCAACTGGCGCTACGGTAATCGAATGCGTGGAAATCGCGCCAAACTGATTGGGGTCGTTCACACCTTTTTGATAAATGCCGTATGTCTCGCCACCCGTGTCCTGTTCAACTACCATCGCTTTTATGCCGCTGCTTGGCCCAACGACGCTTCCTCCGACGATCGCGCAATCGTTGGTGGTTCCGCCGCATCTGATTTGGGGGTTTAATCCGTACACGGGAAACGTAGCCCCACTGAATAGGTTTTCTACAACCCCACCCATCTCCGCCATATAGGAATATTCATAGTCATTGGAACTGCTTCCCTGCTGTACCAGACTGTCATAAGCAATTAAACCTGCATCTGTATGAGATGGGGCGCCGGCGTTCCAGTAAGAGGTTTCATTCACGCGAAGGGCCGCTATCGTAAGGCCCGACACATCGCTTGGAGTGCCGTCGAACACCTGCTCCACGTAGAGAGCATTGTTATTATCGCCACCGTGCGCGCTGGTGTCAGTAGGGGCTTCATGCTGGAAAATCGCCATAGCGTTCTGGATGTTTCGATTCCCAAACAAATGTGCGACGTCGGTGAAGTACACGTGCCCTGTCAGCGGAGTCGCCCTGTCGAAGTCGTCAATCCAGATACCGCGGCAGAATACAAGGTTTCCGTAGGGCGCGGTTGGCTTCCCACTGTAGTTGGTATCGTCTACCGCTGCGGTCGTGTGGTATGTGCCGGTATTGTCCTGCATCCAAATTTTGGTTTTTAGAGCCTTGCATGGCCCCTCTGGTGTAGCTCTAGGTGAAGGCAAGATTGGCACAAGGTTATTGAGAAAGAGTTCCGTTGCAATACTCTGTTGCGCTCCAAATGGGAAAATTGCACTGCGAGAATTTTCCTCAGGCTTGTCCTGGCTTAGAGCCAACGTGGATAGGCAAAGTAACAGCAATATGTTTTTCATGTTCCCTCGGGATTCCCGGACAAGAGCGCAGCCCAAGTCGCCTAGCAGCGGGCATGGGTTACCTCGAATCGGCAGTGATTTATCTGTAGAGACGCGGCTTGCCGCGTCTAGGTGCGCTGATAAACTCGCGGTGCGAAACCAGAGTTGTTCAGCCCCCCTGAGACGGGGCAAGCCCTGTCTCTACAGGCGGACTGTGCTAGTTTACTCTGCCTTGCTATCCGGCCTTCGCCTGCCCAAGTGCTGCTACCGTGCCGTTGGTCGCGCGCAGATAGTCCGCTGGGGAAATCAGAATCTGCAATCCGCGAACGCCTGCCGAGATGGAAACAACGTCGAACAGCTCGATGGTCTCGTCCACAAACACGGGAAAGTCGCGCTTGGCCGCAAGCGCCGTCACCCCGCCGCGAATGTAGCCGGTGAGCGTTTGCAGCTCTTTCACCGGGACAAGCTGAGTCTTTCTCTCTCCCGCCACGGCCGCCAGCGCCTTCAGGTTCAGTTCCTGGTCGCCGGGGATCACCGCCAGGCAGACTCCATTGCGGTCACCGCGCGCGACCAGCGTCTTGAAAACCCGCTCCGGCGGCAAACCAATCTTGGCGGCGACGGTTTCCGCGGCGAGATCGTCAGGATCCACCTCGTACTCGCGCAGTTCGTAGTGGATTCCCATGCCGTCGAGTAGCCGCGCCGCATTTGTCTTTTGCGCCGTTTTCACGTGTATAGTGTCCAGTGATTCTACCGAAGGAGGCTCATCGTGCGTCTTCTACTGCATTGGGTTCTAAGCGCTCTGGCGGTGTGGATCGTGGCCCACGTCGTGCCAGGCATTAGTGTAAGCGGTCCGGTGGCGGCGCTGATCGCGGCTGCGGCCATCGGCTTGATCAATGCCACGATTGGTTTGGTGCTAAAGATCATCACCTTCCCGCTGACGCTGCTGACGCTCGGCCTGTTCTGGTTCGTGATCAACGCGCTCATGCTGGAGCTGGCGGCATGGCTGGTGACTGGATTCCATGTGCGAGATTTTGTGGCGGCTTTTATTGGCGCCGTCCTGCTGAGCATCGTGAGTTCGGTGCTGCAATGGCTGGTGATACCGAGACGCGATGCTAACTAGAAGTCTTGCTCGGCTTGGACGGGGCAGAGCCCCGTCACCACATGAACTTTGCTTGTTATCAAAGAGCTTAGCGCAGCGCGGCGAAAACGCGCCGCACCTGCTGCTCGGTCGCGTCGAGCGACCCGGAGTTATCGATTACGAAATCAGCGGCTTTGACTTTTTCTTCGTCGGGGATCTGCGCCGCCATGCGGCGAGCTACTTCGGCTCGGGCCGCGTCTTCCGAAATTCCAAGGCGGCGGGCGAAACGCTGAACGCGCTGCTCGGGACGGCAAGTCACGACGATTAAACGGTCGAATCGGCCGGCGGCGCCAGATTCGAGGATGAGTGCAGCTTCGACGATCGCGATGGCGTTCGGATCGCGCCGGGCGATTTCTTCCATCCATTCATTTTCGTGCTTGATCACGGCAGGATGGACAATTTCGTTGAGTTCCTTGACGCGCGGGGACGCACCGCCGGGTGTGCCGAACGCGGCTTCGGCCAGCCGGGGACGGTTGATGCTTCCATCGGGATTCAGGATTTCGTGGCCGAAGCGGCGGACGACTTCCCCATAGACGGCGTTGCCGGGCTGCATGAGCGAGTGCGCGACCGCATCGGCCTGGATCAGGTGCGCGCCGAGTTTGATGAATATCTCGCCGACAACTGATTTGCCGCTCGCGATGCCGCCGGTGAGGCCGACCTTTAGCAATGGGTAAAATTCCGTCGTTAGTCGTTAGTCGCTGGTCGTTCGCGGTTTGTGGTTAGTCATTCGTTGTTCGTCGTTCGCCCAGAGGCATTTGCCTCACGAGCTTCTACGCCCGGCTCAACTCGGGATGCCTGACCCCGCGCCGCAGCATGGCGGCTTTTACGGTGTTGGCCATCAGCATGGCAACAGTCAGCGGGCCGACACCTCCGGGGACGGGCGTGATCGCTCCGGCGATTTCGGCTACCTCGGGGTGTACGTCGCCAACCAGGGTTGAGCCTTTCGCCAGAAACGTTTCTTCGCGCTTCTTGTTTCCCGAAAAAAAGCGGTCGAATTCTTTCCGGTCGGCGATCTTGTTGATGCCGACGTCGATCACGGTGGCTCCGGGCTTGACGTAGTCGCGGGTGACCATGCCAGCGCGGCCAATCGCCGCCACCAGGATGTCGGCGCGACGGCAGACTTCGGGCAGATCGCGGGTCTTGGAGTGGCAGACGGTGACGGTGGCGTTCTGATTCAGCAGCAGCATGGCTACAGGCTTGCCGACAATGTCGCTACGTCCGACGACCACGGCTTCCTGTCCGGCGACCGGGATCGCGCTGCGCTTCAGAATTTCCATCACGCCGGCCGGGGTGCAGGGCACGAGGCCGGGACGCTGCGTGGAAAGGTAGCCCACGTTCATGGGATGAAAGCCGTCAACGTCTTTAGCGGGATCGACCGCCAGCAGGACTTTCTTGGCATCGACGTGGGCGGGCAGCGGCAACTGCACCAGGATGCCGTCAATTTCGTCGCGGCGGTTCAGGTCGGCGATCAGCGCAAGCAGATCTTCGGTGGTCGCGCTTTCGGGGGGCGTGTGCTGTTCGCTGTAGAGGCCGACTTCCTGCGAGCTCTTCACTTTGCCGCGAACGTATACCTCGGATGCGGGGTTGTGCCCAACCAGCACGACGGCGAGCCCCGGACGCAGGCCCGATAATGCCAAGGCTGTTGCCTGGGCAGCAACTTCCGCGCGGATTTCAGCCGCTATTTTGGTACCGTCGAGAACCCTGGCTGCCATCCCACCTCGCTCCGGCGTGCAGTGAATTTGAAAGGCGATTCTATCGCATTGCGAAGAAATGCTCGCCTAGGGGCTGGCGCTTCCTTCGACTTCGCTCAAACCCGCTCAGCGGAGCGAAGCTCCTCCGTCCTACTGCTTGCAGTCGCGCTACAATGGAATCTCCATGATTTCGCAGGATTTGCTTGACATGCTCGTCTGCCCGGTTTGCAAGAAGCCGGTGGTCCTCAGTACGAACGGGGATAGCTTGAAATGCGGCGAGTGCCGCCGTGTGTACCCCATTCAGGACGACATCCCGATCATGCTGGTGGACGCCGCCAAGCGCGAAGATTGACGGAGCCTGAAACCGACCCGACAGCCCATCCGACAAAGTTCGGTTCCGTCCCACCGTCGAACGACATTTAGTGTCATTCCGGCGACACATGGCGCTGTTTCGTCTTCCGCTCGCCACCCGGCAATATCCGCGCAACCTTTTGCAAAATCTTGGGTTCTAAGAGCTAGAGGTGCCGGCGAGCGGTATCCGGTGGTGTACCAAAGTTCCGGCATTTCGATTGCATGTAACTAGACAGCTTGCCGATGAATCTAATTGAGCAGCGGTAGGGGGTCGAAGGTGAGAATGGCCATGAAAGAAAGATTTACGGTGACGGAATTATCCGCCTTGCGAAACGACCTGGTCCAGGGCGGCATGGTGGACTCCCGCGAAGCAGCGGAACTGCTGCAGGTTTTTTTGATGGGGCGCGGCTATGGCGTTTCACAGCAGGCTGCAATCGACGCCGCCGGCCGGGTGGAAATGGCGGGCTGTTCTCTGCCGGTGCTGGAGCGTGAACTGGAAGGGCTCGCATGGGTGATGTGAAAAACGAGGTTAATGGGAAACTGATCTAGCTCAACTCAGCGATTGACAGTTTTTCAATACGAAACGCCGGGCACAATCGCCCGGCCTTTTGTTTTTCTGGGATGGAGAGCCGGGCGTCCCCGCCCGGCGGTACGGGCGAGACGCCCGTCGCTCCACCGGTTTACGGTATTAGAGACCCTCAACCGCTCTTTGCGACACCCGCACGATCTCCTCGGGGTCGCTCTGCGGCGGGAACTGTACCGGCTTGCCGATGCGCACATGAATCTTTCCAGGCGCCGCAAATTTCTTCCCGGCGTTCTTGATTTCAAACAGACCGTCAATCCGCATGGGAAGGACGGGGATGCGCAGATTGTTGGCGAGCAGGCCGACTCCTGTGCGGAACGGGCGGAGCTTGCCGTCTTCGGTGTGCTTTCCCTCAGGAAACACCACCACGCTATAGCCACGATCCACGGCCTCTCCGGCGTAGGCAAAGCTCTTGCGGAAGCCGGACTCGCGCGGGAGCGGGAACAGGTTCAGCAGGGCGACACCGAGCGTCCACTGGACGCGGTCATATAAACGTCTGAGCCAGGCGCGCTCCGGACCGGGCGAGTGCAACTTTTCCAGCGCCTCGCCGCCGGCTGCGGTTGCGAGTTTGTGGCGGATGCGGGCGGGAAGCGCCGTCTGGATGAAGCCGACATCGACATCAGCAACATGGTTCGAGATGACAAGCAGCGGCCCGCAAATGCCGCGCAGGTTCTCACGTCCGGTCACGCGGGGCCATCCCAGAAGAAACACCGCCGGGCGCACCAGCAGATAATGCGACGCCAGGCGCAGCCACGTAGTCGGCCAGCGAAGGGCCCAGCGGGGATAGTGAAAGCCGGAATCATGGAGCTTGCTGCGAGTGCCTCGTTCGCCCTGTAGCAGCTTTTCCACATCGCCGACGGTCGCCACGTTCGCGAACTCCGTTTCACTCAGGTCGACTTGGTAGCGGTCTTCGAGAGCGCTGAGCAGTTCGACGCGTTCGAGGGAGCTCAGCCCCAAGCCGCTTTCGAGGTTTGCGTCTGGTGTCAGGTTCTGCATGTTCTGAATGCTGCGGCCTGTGATTTGCGTCAGCAGTTCGGACAGCGGGCTGGCGGCGTTCGCGAGCGCTTGTCCGCGGAGACCCGCTTCAACCGCGTCTCGAATCACGTTGCGGCGCGGCTTCTGCGTGGAACTGCGGGGGAAATCTTCGTCGGGCCAGACGAACCAGGCGCGCATACGCTGATATTCGGCTAGCGTTTCGTTGGCTCGCTGCATGATTGTCTTCACGTCGGCGGTCTGAGCATCGGAATTGCGGTCGCGCAGAATCAGCACGGCACAGGGCTCGGCATTTCCGCCGCGCTCCAGTCCGACGACCACGCAATCGCGAACCTCTTTCTGACCTCGTAACGCCGCCTCGAGGTCCTCGGGATAAATATTCATGCCTGCGGGCGTGACGATTACTTCCTTCTTGCGGCCCTTGAAAAAAAGATTGCCTTGCCCGTCGAGCGCGCCCAGGTCGCCGGTGCGATACCAGCCTTCATCTTCCGAACGCGTGACCGGCTGCAGTTCGCGGCCGTTCCAGTAGCCGCTGGCAACGCCGCTGCCGCGCACCAGAATTTCTCCGTCGTCCGCCAGCTTGATTTCGCGCCCCGGCAGGATCTTGCCGATGGAGCCGCGACTGGTGTGAAAGGGGTGGTTCAGGCTGATCAGCGAAGTGGTTTCCGTCAATCCATATCCCTGGACCACGGCGTATCCCAGGCGATGCCAGAATTCTTCCGTCTCGCGATCGAGAGCGGCGCCACCGCTGATCATGGCCCAGAACTTCCATCCGAACTGGCGGCGCAGGTCGCGGAAGGTCCACCAGCGCCGGAGAAAGTGCTGGCTTTTAGCGGCGGCGTAGCGGGCGGCAAAATCCTTGCTGCCACCGCTTCGAAAGCCTCCGTCGAGATCGCGTTCGATCTTCTGCTTCAGCGACTCGATCATGCGCGGAACGGCCACCAGGACAGAGACGCGTTCCCGGCGGATCGTCGCCATGACTTCGGTTGGATTGAATGTGTTTTCGAACACGACGGTCGCGCCCAGCAGCGGTGGAAGAAAAATTCCCAGGAACTGGCCGAAGACGTGGCTCAGCGGTAGCAGGTTCAGGAAGCGGATCGGATGCACCAGCCGCTCGTACTTCAGATATTTTCTGATTTCGGTTTCGATCGGGACGAGGTTGCCGACCACGTTGGCGTGGCTGAGAACGACTCCCTTGGGCTCGGCCGTGGTGCCGGACGTGAACACGATTTCGAGTGAATCGGAAGGCTGAATCTGGGCTGGACGAAAGCGCTCAGTCGGACGTTCAGCGATTGCGGCCGCTAGATCTGTGGGATCGATGGTTGCGATCTTCTCCGCAAGCCCGTCAAAAATCGGGGCCCGCTCACGCGGACACAACACCAGTCTGGTTCGCACCTGCCCGCCGATGCGGCGCGCAAAATCAGGGCTGGCGGCATCGTCGATGGGGACGGCGATTACCCCGCAAACCGCGCATCCGAGAAAGGCCGCCACCCACTCGGCACAGTTCGGACTCCACAACAGCACCGCGCCGCCCTTGGCGATGTTGCGTGCATCGAGCTCGCGGGCAAACTGATAGGCCAAGGCGACTACCCGCCGGTAGCTCCAACGCTCGCGCCGGTAGCCTCGCGGAAACACGTAGGCCGGGTCGCCGCCCCAACGCTCGAAATCGTCCAGCGAATCCAGCAGACTTGCCCGCACACCCTGTTTAGTAGCACAATTTCCACGACTTTACAGGCCTGAACTGTGGCAGAACATAAACTGTACGGGAATTCGCGCTCGGTGGGCCAACTGTGAGCTAGATGACCAGGTTCTTCAACCTTCGGATCTCTGTCGCGGGAATCGTCCTCGCAATGGGGATGTGCGTCCTGATCTCGTGCCAGCCGTCCGCTTCCACGACCGGAGCGAAATCAGCGGCGCAAGCAGAGTTCCGCCAGACGAATGGTCCCGTGCGCGACCTCAGCCGCGACGAGAGTGCCGGCGGCCACATTCTGCGCAAGCATGTTGGGCAGACCGACGAGCAACTACGTGAGCGTCTGGAGCGAGAGCCCCGCATTACCGGCGCGTCGACCTATACCGACCGCTCGACGGCTGAGCATGCCGTGGGCGCGGCGATTGCCCAATCGCAGGAGAAAATCCAACGCTGGCTCAAGCGCTCGGGTGGACATCCCAACCTTGTTATGGACTATGATTGCGAGACTCCGATTGGCCGCACCATCAATCGAGGCGAAAGTCAGTCGCATTCGTGCTCACACGCATTAGTCGTGCTGAAATACGCCGGGCCCAACGACTACTATGTCTTGACTTCTTATCCGGAGTGCCGCTAATGAACTCGAAACTGGAAATCACCGCCGCCAACTTTCCCGCGCTGCATACCTTCCTGCGGGGCTACTTTCACGAGGATGTCGCCGACGAATACGGAACTCCTCCGGAAGCGGCCGATCAGTTTTGCGAGGACGCCGAAACCGACGAGCGCATTCCAGTTGCCCGGGAGTGGCAGCAGGTCGTGGAATTGACGGGAACACAGCCCGCCCCTCTGAATGCGGCGTTGAAGAAGCTGGGCAGCGCGATTCGGTTGACTGAAGAGGAGATTCCACAGGTTGCGGCGATCTTCGCACGTTGCCTGGCAGTGAGACCGCATCGCCGGGTGGCCAACGAGTGATGGTAGGCGCGGCGGGCTCTCAGTTGGCTAACTGCAGATCCCTCGCTTCGCTCGGGATGACAATTCGTAAGGTTTCTAACAAACTCTATGGTTCCCGGCCCACGCCCAGCGCGTCGGCCACCCGGTTAATGTAGTTGAACCAGGACGCGATCAGCGTGATCTGCAGGATGGCCTGATCCTCGAAGCCTGCGGCCCGTAATTTCTCGTGATCGTCTTTCCAGACCTTGGTGGCGTCTTTGGTGAGTTTCACGACGTAATCAACCATCACTCGCTCCTGCGGCGTGATGGGCGCGGTGGTGTAATCATGCTCCAGCGCTTCGACCAGTTCCTTATCCAGCGTGACGCGACGCAGAAACTCTGCGTGGGACTCGATTCAATACACGCACCGGTTGGTCACCGAGACCATGGTCGCGATCATCTCGTGATGACGCCTCTGGAGCGGCAGGTCCGGGGACAGCAGCGCGCCATAAGTCGAGAAGGCATGGTGAAGCGCCTGCGGAATCAAAGAGTGCGAGGCTACTATCAGCGAACCGCCGCCTTCGGCAGGATGGATCGGAACGGCATACTCCTGCGGATAGAGCGATTTCTGCCCCTCCACTGCCAGCCGCAGTTCTGCCTCAGCTTCCGAGAACGGAATGGTACGAATCCAAGTCATGGTTTCGAGTTGCCCTCCACACCCTACACGCTGGCCGCCGCAGTTGCCAATAGTGGGAAAATGCTACGCCTTCAACCTGATTTTATCGCGGCGGGCTTTACGCAATCAGCGCCCGGTGCTGGTAGCATTACTTTGAGTCGCGACAGAATGCAGGAGGGCTCGGATGCCGCAAGAGACGCTGACGATCACCGACAACCGTACCGGGAAAAACTATACCGTTCCGGTCGAAAACGGAACCATTCGCGCGATGGATCTGCGCCAGATCAAAACCGGCCCCGACGATTTCGGCTTGATGACCTATGACCCCGCCTTCATGAACACCGCTTCCTGCCGGAGCGCTATCACCTATATTGACGGCGATAAAGGAATCCTGCGCTATCGCGGTTATCCCATCGACGTACTGGCCGAGCACTGTACTTATCTCGAAGTTGCCTACCTGCTTCTGTTCGGCGAACTGCCCACCGCGAGTGAATTGAAGAATTGGGTTCATGACATCACGCACCACACCATGCTCCATGAAACCACCAAGAAATTCATGGAAGGCTTTCGCGACACGGCGCATCCCATGGCGATGCTGGTGAGCACGGTGGCTGCTCTGTCGACGGTGTATCCCGATTCGAAGCATATTCAGGATCCCGAGAACCGGCTGCTGCAGATCAAGCGCCTGATCGGCAAGGTGCCCTCCATCGCGGCCATGTCGTATCGCCACATTTCCGGATTGCCGTACATCTATCCTGACAACGACCTCACATACACCGAAAACTTCATGAACATGCTGTGGAAGATGGTTGAGCCGAAGTATGTCGCCAATCCCGTGATTGCGCGAGCGCTCGACATCCTTTTTGTCCTGCACGCCGACCACGAGCAGAACTGCAGCACGAACGCCATGCGCGCCGTGGGCAGTTCCCACAGCGACCCCTACCTGGCCACGGCTTCGGCCGCCGCCGCGCTTTCCGGTCCGCTGCACGGCGGCGCTAACGAAGAAGTGCTGCACATGCTGGACGAGATCGGTTCCAAGGACAACGTCCCCGCCTACGTCAAGAAGATCAAGGAAGGCAAAGGCAGGCTGATGGGCTTTGGGCATCGCGTTTACAAGAATTACGATCCCCGCGCCAAGATCATCAAGTGGGCCGCCGACCGGGTGTTCGAGGTTACCGGACGTAATGCCAAGCTTGAGATTGCTCTCGAACTGGAGCGTATCGCGCTCGAAGACGATTATTTCGTGCAGCGCAAGCTCTATCCGAACGTGGATTTCTACTCCGGCATCATGTACCAGGCGATGGGCTTCAAGCCCGAGATGTTCACAGTGCTGTTCGCGATTCCCCGCACCGTCGGCTGGCTATCGCAGT
>Ga0210407_10003922_pt1 | contig 11875 bp, 20 predicted proteins | sample IncBWC27MmetaG_FD_150860 | JGI IMG/M metagenome (GOLD analysis project Ga0210407, IMG submission 150860) | Forest soil microbial communities from Barre Woods Harvard Forest LTER site, Petersham, Massachusetts, United States - Inc-BW-C-27-M | ecosystem: Environmental > Terrestrial > Soil >... | reverse complement strand
GTCGGCCCGATCCATTCGCGGCAGTGACGACCGAGCTGCGCGGATGGTTTGAGGCAGAGCCGTGGCATACATCGCGCGAGTTGTTGGAACGGTTGCAGGCTCAGTGCCCCGGCGGCTACCCCGACGGGCAGCTGCGAACACTGCAGCGTCGGCTGAAGGAGTGGCGACGAGAAGCCGCGCACCGAATGGTGTTCGGAACCATGACGGCCGATGCTGGTGTGGCCCCTGGGGACGGCCAGGGCAGGCTGATCAGCAATCGTGCGAACGACTGTTTCAGCGATCGTGAAGGCGGCGCGAAGAGCCCTGTGGATTTGCCGCTGCGCTTGGACGACGCCAGCGCGTCGCCCACAACTCCACAGGGCCAACATCACTAAGCATTAATTTTACAAACCAGAAAAGGAGCTGCGGCTCGGCCGGAGGATCAATGAGGCAACGGGAGCACGCTTGGTGAGGCAACGCTTGACGTCTCGGGAACATTCCCCGGTGAGGCAATACGTTTTCCCATCCAGATCGCCGCGCTACAAACGCATCAACCACCACCTCACGCGAAGCAGCCCCTTGCGATCGACTGCTGGCCGATACAGGAGTGAACAACATGCCCGCACCCTACACTGGCGGATGCCAATGCGGCTCAGTGCGTTATGTATTGACAGCGGAACCAATACGCTTGGTTGCCTGCCACTGCAAAGAATGCCAGCGCCAATCCGGCAGCGCCTTCGGCTTGTCCATGCCGGTGAAGAAAGACAGCCTGACAGTGACCGGCGTGACGAAGCAATTTACGCGTATCGCCGACAGTGGCAACGAGGTTACGGGCGTGTTCTGTCCCGAGTGCGGAGTGCGCATCTATCATGCTCCGAAGTCCGCACAGGACGTGCTCTTCCTCAAACCCGGCACTCTTGATGACACAAGTTGGCTCCGACCAGACCACTTCATCTGGATGAAGAGTGCGCAGGGTTGGGTTCCTGTCCCCAACGGCGTCAAAGCGCTTGAGAGACAGACTTAGTGTGCAGCGTTGCCGCCGATCGCGGCGAAGGTCCGCTTAAGCTGGGCCTGAATCGGCGTCTCGTAGGGCAACTCGGGGATCTTTGTGGGCTTGGTCTGGGCCAGTGCCTGCCAAGGCGGGAATGCCCAAAACAGCAGACCAGCTACGAAAACGGCTGAGTTAAGCCTGTTCAGGGGATCGATCCGTCCGAGGCGCAGCTTGCCTTTGCCCGCGCACGTCCCGCGGCGCGCCTGGCGCAATTCCGCCATCAAACCGGCTTTAATGGCCGGACCATATCGACCAGCACCTCTCCGGCCCGGCTGGGATGAGGACGCGTGCCTACCCCAACAAAACCGTGGCGACGATAAAGGGCGAGGTTCCGCTCCATCCGCCGATTGGTGTAGAGGCGGATTTCCGGGACACCGATCGCGATTGCCCGCTGGTCTGCGAACTGCAGGAGTGCTGCACCATATCCTTTCCGCTGCTTCTCCGGCCTAACCGCGACGCTGTAGACCAGCAGATGGTCGGCTCTCTCCTCCAGGACCGCGACGCCGACAGCCTCGCCGTCGACCTCCAAGATCCAAACCTCGCCGCGTTGGATCCGAGGCGTGTAGTCCTCGAAAGCAGGTTTCGGAATCGCACCGATCACAGCCTTATACGCGGGAATGTAGGCGTCTGCGCTGATTTGCTGCACCACACCTACATCCGACGGACCGGCGCGCCTCACGATCGGTGGGTGACGAAGCAACCATTGCTGCGCGGCGGTTCTGCTGGGCAACTCTCTATTGGGAAAAGCCACTACTTACCCTTCGTCTCGCCAAAGAACTGATAAATTGACGAATAGCGCATCCGGGCTTGTTTCGAGAGTTGGCTCGCGTCGCAGCTCGTCTTCGGCGCTACTCCGCCCCTGGTTTCAGCCCGGCGGATGTAAGCAAAGGCCGACAAAGGGCCCGAACCCTCAGGGCTTTTGGCGCGTAGCAGCAACCATTGAATCGCGCCTGGTTCTGGCGCATCGGCCCTTGAGATGACCTCACCGACGACCACAGAACCATCATCCATCTTCCAGGTCGGACCGGCAAAGTGAGTACCCACCTGCCGACCTTGCTTATCAAAAAGGTTTGCCTCCGGCGCCTTGAATGACCAGGCGAAGCCGCCGTCTTTCGCCTCACAGGTGTAGATCTGAACGCCGTCCGCGACGACCTCAAGCAACAACACGGAACCCTCAGGCGGGGCTACAGTAACTTGGTCAGCATCGGCGGCAAAGGCACCCGTGCAGATCCAAATACCCGCGGCGATGTTGTAAGCGATCTTCATGCGCGGTTTCATCGATACCGCGTCAACCGCTCTTCTCCGCAAGGATAAACTGCGCGACGAGACGTCCGTCGGCCAAGCAGCTCTGAAGGTTCTGCCGGCGCAGCGAGAAGTCGTCGAGCTCTATTATCGGCGTCCGTCCTGTTTCTTTCTCTCCGAGGCGGGTTGCGGTGAGATCGACCTGCTCGAGGATGGACAACCCGTTGCCTTCAAGTACCGCGCGCATCACCGCGGGGCTCACCAGGAAACTCGACGCCTCGTTAGTCGCCCACGCCAAAGGAAAGACCGGGGCTCCGCCAGTTCCCTGCGCGATCTCGTTACACGAGAAGCATCCGCCCGGTTTCAGCACTCGTGCGACCTCGCGCCCCAGTCCTTCCTTGTCGGGGATGTTCATGGTGACAGCATACGACCAGACATGATCAAAGGTGCCATCTTCGAAGGGCAAAGCAAGCGCGTTTGCCTGTCGGATCTCGATCCGGTCCGCGAGCCCGCACCGTGCGGTCAGAATGCGTGCCACTTCGACGAAGTTGGGCGTCAGATCGATCGCCGCCACCCGGCAACCACATTCGGCCGCAAGATAGCGAGACGCACCGCCGAGGCCGCAACCGAGATCGAGCACGTACATGCCGGTCTGTATGTGCGCCCGTTCGGCATGCTCGCGCGTTGCCACAATGCCCCGGCTGTGCAGCTGGTCGAACGGCCACAGATCGCGATGGCTGGGTCTCTCGGGATCCACCCCAGCGGCACGCAATGCATCCTCAATCCGCTGCATTACCGGCCGATCCCCGTAATAGCGCTGAACCACCGCCTCGAGGTCGCTCATACCTGCCTCATCACTTGAACTGCATCAGCTATCCGGCATTTAAAAATGCTGCAGTGCTGCACAGGCCGTTCTGTCGCCCACCCGTTACCAATTTCAAGGGAAAACCCTGCTCTTCCCGGCCCATAGCATCTCCTCCCTCACTCCTGGAGGCCTCCAAACGCCCTCGGCTGACACGCCATAACACTCCGTTGGCGATCACCGTATAGGCTCAACGCCGCATCGGTTGCGAAGTCGCCCGCCGTCAGCAATGGCCATCACGACGAGGATCTCGTCCGGGCGGGGCGCGTCGGCGACCGACACCGTTATCGTGTCGAAATGAGGAAATGACCAAGAGTCGTCCTTGTGACCGAGCGGCACATCGAGACTGGCGCCGGACGCAGCGACCTTAACGTTCGAGGATATCACGGCCTTGCCACCGCCTATCGCGGCGCGCATCGGCTTGCCCAGCATCGGGTGGACGCATGCGCCGCCGTGCTCCATCTCGCCGTTGACGCCGACGAGTGCGCCCTTGCCGTACGAGACTGCGGGCCCATCGAGCAGCTTGACCAGCTCCGGCATCAGTCTCTCACCGAGCATCGCTCCTGCTTCGAACAACGGCTGAAGATCATCGACAAACCGTCCGGCGAAGGGGTTGCGGATCACGGCCATGCCGACCGCACGCACGACCGGTCGCGGCGCGGCGACGCCGAGTTCAGAGAAGGTCACCTCGCGCATCGTGGTGATCTTGCGGATCTCGACCATCCCGTCCTCCTCCGTATTTCGACCACAGCGCTTCCTTTATCGCACACCCTCACCCTCCACGCAGGTGGATCAAGTGGATGTAGTGGATGTGTTTCGGTCAATACGTAGGAACTGTCAGGGATTTATTCGTCCGTGACACTTTATAAGGAGCAGCTGAGAAGAGGTCCACCTGAGCCACCCCCCTCGTTTTACGCCCCGAGCCCTGCGATCGACGGAACACGTGTCCCTGCAGCCGGGCTCGGCCTTGGGTGATCGCGGGCAGAGGAAGCCGCTCCTGTCACCCTGGCAGCGCGGCGAGGCGCATCTCGATCCATTCAGGCGTGGCGCCCGGTAGGCTCGCAAGTTCGTCACGCGCTTCCGCTTTCGTCTGGGTGACGCAGGGGATTACCGCGGGCGACTCGCCGTCCTCGGGCTGGCAGGCGAATTCGAGTCGGATCTCGTTAGGGTCGTAGAAGTAGATGCCGAGCAGTCCAGGGAGCTGCGCAATCGGCCCGATATAGTCGATGCCATGCGATTTCAACCGCGTCTCGACCTCGCGGAAGCGTTCGGCCGTCACTACAAAGGCACAGTGCTGCATGGCGCCGATGGCGTTGCGGTTACCCGCCGGCTCCTTCCCTTTCGGAATCTCGAAGAAGGCGAGAAGACTGTCATTGCCCATATCGAAGAAGTAATGGCGCACCCGCTCATAGGGTGGATTGCCGCGATTGCCCGGGCCGGTGCCAAGGCCAGGCGGCACCTTCATCGCATGGACGAGCGGCATGCCGAGCACGTCGACATAGAAGTCGATCGTTGCCTTCATGTCGTCGGTGCAGAGCGCGAGGTGATGAACGCGGCGCAGAGTCGATGTCACGAGCGGACGGCGCAGTTTTTCACTCATATCGATCCTCCAGTCTCGCGAGATAACGGCGCATGTGAAACTATAGCCGAGCGCGGCGCGATCCCCGGGCGACTCGTAACTTGCTGCTGCACTGGATCGGATCGGCGTTAGAACCGACACCTCTATTATTCTGGAGGCACTCTTTCGGGAATAGACGCATCGCAGGCAAGCATCTCATCACGGAAGGCCGATTGCCAGTTCCGAGCAACGATGAGCTGCGCACAATTCAGAAATTGAGCCCCATCCAGATGGGCCCCGGCGAGATCGGCGCCGTCGAGTGCTGCTTTGAAGAAGTTCGCACCCTCCAGACGTGCGCCTAACAGATCCGCATCACAGAGGTTTGTTCCTCTGAGGTCGGCAGCGCGAAGATCCGCCCGGGAAAGATTGAACCCGGTCAAATCGAGCCCTCGCAAGGCAGCCCGGGATAAGTCCGGTACTTGGTCATGTTCCGCCCGCCACGCATTCCACACCGCAGCGCCGCGACCGAGCACGGCAACATGCTCATCCTTTGGCATCTTTCGCCCCCGTCAGGCCTTCGGGCAGCTTAGTTCCGCTACTGAGGCGCGCCAGATCGAGCTGAGCCTGCGTAAGCCCTTCGGCGGCGTACAGATTGGCGTCGGACAGGTCTGCACCGTCGAGCATTGCCAAGCGCAAATACGCGCCACGCAAATCGGCGCCATGCAGCGAGGCTCCGATCAGGAACGCGCCGCCCAGCCGTGCATCGCGGAGATCGGCTTCGTCGAGCAGCGCATTACGAAATCCGGCCCCACGGAGGTTCGCCTTTCGCAGGTCGACCCGGGTCAGCACGGCGCCATCGAGCTGGGCCCCGCTCATGTCAGCCTCCTGCAGGCGGGCGCCCCGCAGCAGCGCCTTGGCCATCAACGCGAACTCCATTTCTGCCTTGGCGAGACAAGCGCCCTCAAGGCTCGCTGAAACGAGGTTTGCCCCGCTCAGACGGGCGCCAGATAGATCCGCTCTGTCGAAACGCGCCTCCTGCGATATCACGCCGATCAGGGTGGCCCTTTGCAGCTGAGCTCCTGTGAAATCTGTGCCCCTGAGCACGGCGCGGTCCATCTTGATCCCGCGCAGATTGAGCCCCGAGAAATCATGCCGGAGAGATCGGCCGATGCGAAGTTCGCGCGGTGGCCTCGGTGATATTCGGTCTCGAGATACAGCCGGTGGGCCACCAGCATCTGTTCGATCTCGTCGCGCGAGAGCATGCGAACAGGTGGCCGGGTGGAAAAGTCGGCCAGGCCGGCAAAGGGTGATCGGGGCCGGTCTGAATCTGACATCTGGATATCTTACTCCGAACGAATGCCAGGGACGATCCCGAGATATTGCATGTGCGACGACACGGGTCCCGACTGATTAGCCCGAGCTGGGTCGCCCTAGCGCCCCTACGGCCGGAACGGCCGCCAACGTCCAGTGCAGGCCGTCCCCGTAGGGGTGGGGAGCGCTGGACATTTGGAAATGGCGCATTCCTTGATTTCCACGGGTCTATTGGGAGTCATTTCCAGCCGACGTGCTGGAGATGCGAAGAGGCTAGGGAAGCCGCCATTTCCAGATGTCCATACCTATTTCCATGGACATGAAGCCGGGCTCAGCTGTTGGACATCGCGAATGGCAGAGCAACGGCTGGGAGGGTGCACCGTCGAACAGAAGCAGACGTTGCCCCGGCGCTGCTATCGCAAGTGATGTATCGTCATGCCGGTGCCGGCGAACGAGAGGCGCAACTACATGAGAGGTCGGCCCGGCTCGGTGAGGAGCCTTGAAGAGTTCGGTCGCGTGCGGCTGTCGGCGTCGTTCTTCATGCGCGATTTCCTGCACAGCGAAATCGCCAACTTCCACGGCATCCCGAATATCCCGGACGATCCGATCCTGGCGATCGCCGCCGGTCGCAAGCTATGCGGGCAGCTTCTGGAACCGTTGCAGGCGACCTTCGGCCGGCTGGCGATCCGCTCGGCCTACCGCGCCCCGGCGGTCAACGAGTTCGGCAACCGTCACGGGCTCAGCTGCGCCTCGAACCTGCACAATTATGGCCGCCACATTTGGGACCGTCGCGATGCCGCCGGCGCTATGGGGGCGATGGCAACCGTTGTCGTGCCGTGGTTTGCCGACCGCTACCGCGACGGCACGGATTGGCGCGCACTCGCCTGGTGGATCCATGACCATCTGCCGTACAGCCAGCTGCAGTTCTTCCCCAAGTTGGCCGCCTTCAACATCGGCTGGCATGAGCATCCAAAGCGGCGGATCGATAGCTTTATCGCCCCCAAGGGCTGCCTGACGCGACCAGGAATGGCCAACCACGAAGGTTTGCATGCCGAATTCTATCCCGGCTTTCCCCAGCTGCGAGCGGGGTAGAGGGGTTACGGTGAATTGAATTGCCTCTAGGCCCACGGCGGGGTCTGACGCCGGGAAGAGTGCGGCGAACTTCATTCGCGATGGCGACAGTCGCGAATGCGGGGAGGGTGGGACCACTAGCTCCACCTCGGGCTCACTGCGAGTTTAGGGAAAACTCCCATAGGGATTCTATATGGGAGATTCCTCTAAACTCGTCGCGTGTCCTGGACAGCGGACGACATAGAACAAGCCGATCAGCGTGCCCAATCGGAGGAGGGAAGAGATGCAAGCCTACCGCATCGACCGTTTCGGCAGCGTTGACGGAATCGTGCTGCGATCGAGCGAGGACCCTCGGCCCGGTCCTCATGCGGGTCCACGCGAGCTCGCTCAACTATCGCGACCTGATGGTCCTCAAAGGTGGTGGTCGCGGTCCGACGAAGATCGGCGTCGTGCCTCTTTCCGACGGTGCCGGTGAGGTTGCAGCCATCGGCGACGGGGCAACGCGGGTCAAGATCGGCGACCGAATTGCCGGTTGCTTCCATCCGCGGTGGTTCGGCGGCCCGATCAAGCCCGATTATCTGACCGACCGGCTCGGTGCCAACCTCGACGGGATGCTGGCGGAGTACGCGGTGTTGAGCGAGGAGGCGCTCGTTCAGGTAGCGACTCACTTTGAAATCCGATGTCCGTCCGTGTCGCCAACCGGGTCGAAGCTAGAGCTCTGCTGTTTGTTCGTGAGGTCGGATTAATGTCAAGCAGCGCGTCTGCGCCTCACGAAGCCGAGACCAGCGAGGCCGACCACTAAAATCGCGAGGGTGGATGGCTCTGCCTCTGGGACGACCTCGAAGTCAGAGACAAGCCTAACTCCAAAATCGTTGCCTGCAGGTGTCGTTGCATCGAAAATAAGGTCGCCATTGTTGTCGGCGGTCTCCAGAGTGCAGAAAACGTAGCCGATGAGAGAACCAGACGCGTTGCGCACCGCTGTGCCCGCGGTCGAGGTGGTACAAGGCGCTGCGCTTTGCAGTCCTGGCGGGAAGGGCTCTGGATCGGACGCGAAAGCAAATCCGATGACGTTCGTGGTGAATCCATTGCCGGCTAACACACCAGTCGGAGACGGTCGCTGAGGACGGTTTCCGTCTCTCCGAGATCGAAAACATAAATGAGCGTACCGCCCGAAGCGCCAGAATCGGCAAAAGTGCCTCCAGAACAGCCAACCGCCTCCGCCGAAGGCATGCATGTGGGGTTGGTGGTAAAGCCAGCGAATGTGACGGCCGGGTTGCCGTCACCGTTTTCTACTATCGAGAAACTCGTAGCTCGCGGGGCTGACGCGTACATGAGCACGGGGAGGACCACGGCGATGAATTTCAGGGTTGATTTCATCGGACTCTCCATCACAGGTCGCATCGGGAATTATCAGGTTAATCATAATTCCCGCTGAGCGCCATAAGCAGAATCCCTTTTGCATGTATATTGAACCGACCATATCATGCTTGCCGTTAAGCAAAGCATAAGGACTGAAGATGCCGAAGGGACCACAAGGCCAGAAGCGGCCCGCCGACACCGTAGCCAACGCGATCCGCGTCGCCAAGATTCTGACGGGAGAGATCGAGGAAGACACGGGCGATTCGGGCAAGGACAAGGCCGCCCAGGCTCTCGGTCGTAAAGGCGGGGCGGCGCGGCGGGAGAAGTTGTCGCCAGAGCGACGGACCGAAATCGCGAGGAACGCCGCAGAAAAGCGCTGGCGACGAAGCGCGCCCTAAAATTTGGGGTTGACGCATGATACATTTTGCCAACACAAGTGAGGATGGAAAATGTATCATGGGGTTCAAATGGAAACGATACTGCGGGTGCGCGAAGCTGAGGTGAATGCCCGCTTGCGCCAATTGAAGCTGGATCGCAAAACACTGTTGAGCGTCATCCACGCATGCGTCTCGGAATACGGCTTTTGCAGCGACGATGATCCCCCCTCCGCCCGCGGCTACGAAGTATTCCGCTGGGGCACCCGTCGTTTCAGAGAATTAGTTCTTGCTGGGAAAAATGGATGGGAAAAGGACGATACGGCGAATCTGTCCTCTATTAAGAACGATGGGATCAGGGCCAAGATCATTGTCCTAAATACTGATGATAGAACTGGTTGCCTGTTCCCCGAGTTCGGTCCGAGGAACCGACTCAAGAAAGGCATATTGCATGAACGGGCTATTGGGACGGGAACCGGGTGGCTCCCAAATCTGCCCAAGCCCTTTCGTGATGTGCAACACGACGTCTGGTATCTGTGCGTCCATATAAATGGCGAAGCCGTACTTTCCGAACTTTCCCGGCCTGCCGCGATCGTCAATGGGTTCATTGACAGCTGGCAAGAGCGTCTCGTGTTTCTCGGGCCTGACGAATGGGCGCGAGTTCTTCCCCAATTGCCGTCGGATGATGTTGATGCGGACTTTGACCCGAGGGTCGTCCGTAAATAGAGAACATCGATGTTCAATCCAGATCGGCTTAGTCTCGCCCGAAGACGACGCGGACTTACCCAGATCGGTCTAGCAAGTGCGCTCGGCGTTGCGCGCTTGACGGTATATCGCTACGAATCCGGCCAAGTCGATCCGCCCGAACACGTGCTGGATAAATGTGCGGCGGTTCTCAAGTTCCCTGTTAGTTTTTTCTGCGGACCAACCATAGAAGAGCCAAATCCCCAATCGGCCAGTTTCCGCGGACTCACAGAAATGACCGCTCGCGAACGCGATGCGGCGTTGGCTGGCGGCGCACTAGGTTTCCTGCTTGATGATTGGGTGAACGAGCGTTTCCGGTTTCCTGAACCAAACATTCCTGATCTTTCAGGCGAGGAGCCGGAGGTTGCCGCTCGGCTATTGCGGCAAGAATTAGCCATCGGTGATCGTCCAATCAAAAGCATGGTGCGACTGTTAGAGGCAATCGGCGTTCGCGTCTTCTCTTTGGCGGAAGAAACCCGCTCCGTTGATGCGTTCTCACTGTGGCGCCGCGGCGGCCCATACGTCTTTCTCAATACGTTTAAGACCACTGAGCGTAGTCGATATGATGCCGCTCACGAATTAGGTCATCTCGCCTTACATAAACACGGCGGTCCTGCTGGCAGAAAAGCCGAAGAGGAAGCGAACCAGTTTGCCTCCGCCTTTCTTATGCCAGAAGCTGATGTCACGGCGACGTGCCGGCGAATATCCAACGTACAGCAAATATTGTCATGCAAGGGGCGCTGGGGCGTCGCTGCCGTTGCACTTAATTTTAGACTTCACAAGCTGGATTGTATCTCTCCGTGGCTCTACCGACAATTTGCAATCCAACTCACGAAATTGGGCTTTCGCACTGCAGAGCCTGGCGGCTTGGCACCGGAAAAATCAGCAATCTGGCAACAGGTATTTGACTCCCTTAGGGCCGAAGGAAAATCCAAACATAAAATCGCCGAAGAGGTCGACCTTCCGGCATTCGAGATAGAGAATCTTTTGTTTCAGCTTGCGAACTGGATGACTCTGGATGGTGGGGGGACCGGATCTGGGAAGGCGCGCGGGCAGCTTAGACTTATAGAAAATGAGTAAATATGCGTCCGGGCTCAACCAAAGCCCAGCACGATCCGCTGATTGTACCAGGCAAGCGGCAGGCGTGAGTGCTCGAGGAGCTTCTCTGGCGTCAGATCGCGCGGCTGCCGCCCATCGAGGATCGCCTGGGTGATATCCGGCGCGAGATAGCTGAGACGGACGAGGCGGGTGAAGTAGGACCGGCTAACACCTTCCCGTTGGGCGAGTACAGCAAAGGCGATGCCTTCGCCTTGGGTGAGTGCCGCGTTGAACCGGCGCGCCCTGAGAAGCAGCTTTACCAATCGCGCATTCGGTTTCGCGGTGGCAAACGGATCGGTGCCGTCGATCACCATTCTGATCTCCCGCCCGGCGCGGCGCAGCCGTACCGGTACGGACAGAAGCTCGGTTTCCTCGTCGTTGGCGCCTTGCGGTGATGTATCAGGACCATCGAGGAGCGTGGCCAGACCGAGGTGCTGATCGAGGACAAGGCTTCCGGTACCCAGCTGATCCAGGAGCTGATCGCCGACGGCTGCCACGGCGTCACCCGCTACCAGCCGGAATGCGACAAGATCATGCGGCTGCATGCGCAGACCGGGATGATCGAGAACGGCTTCGTCCATATCCCCGAAACCGCACCTTGGCTCGGCGAATACCTCCACGAGATGACGGTCTTCCCGAAGGGCAAGCACGACGATCAGGTCGATTCAACCGCCCAGTTCCTCGACTGGCTCAAGAGACCGATGCCGAGTTGGGGCATCTTCGAGCTCACCCGCCGAATGGCCGAAAAATTGAAGCCATCGGAGCCGGTCTATGTCCGCCTCAAGGCGCCACCGGGGATCGGTGCGGTGCAAACCTTCTCAGGTCGACGCATTACTATCGCGGAGGACCGCATCGTCGAGATGTCCGACGAAGATGCCGATTGCTTGATCCGTGCCGGCTGGACCAAGCTCGCAGAATAGAACCCGCCCAAGCGGCCTGACATTCCTCCATACCCCGTGCCGCCGTCAAAACCCACGAGACGTCGCAGCCTTTGCGAGATCGCGCAGCTTGATAGGGGACCAATGATTCGAAGCCGGCTTGCTCAGCGGAGAGCCCGCGCCCGTTCACCGTTGGGGAACCGAAGGTTCGAATCCATCTCCCTCCAGCGGCGAGTCTGCGAACCCTCGGTCCCGCCTGGAACCCCCATCCTCTAATCCCCCGACGACCACCCCGATCATCCGATTGGCTAGGACGGTTCAGGCCTCAGCGGCTGACTTGGATGCATC
>Ga0210407_10003920_pt1 | contig 11880 bp, 8 predicted proteins | sample IncBWC27MmetaG_FD_150860 | JGI IMG/M metagenome (GOLD analysis project Ga0210407, IMG submission 150860) | Forest soil microbial communities from Barre Woods Harvard Forest LTER site, Petersham, Massachusetts, United States - Inc-BW-C-27-M | ecosystem: Environmental > Terrestrial > Soil >... | reverse complement strand
CTTGTCGAGCTCGTCGTTGATGGTGGCTTCTTTTTCGATATAGATGTCGGCGGCGGGAACGTACGCCTCAGGCTGGTAGAAATCGTAATAGCTGACAAAATATTCCACCGCGTTTTCGGGGAAGAAGCCTTTGAACTCATGATAAAGCTGCGCGGCGAGAGTTTTGTTGTGCGCCAGGACGAGAGCCGGGCGATTGGCCTGCTCGATGACCTTGGCCATAGCGAAGGTTTTTCCGGAGCCGGTGACGCCGAGGAGAACCTGGTGCTTGTCTCCGGCATCGATGCCGCGAGTGAGCTGGTCGATGGCCGCGGGCTGGTCGCCACGGGGCTGATAGTTGCTGCGCAGCTTGAAATTCATCGTAGGGGTCTCCTGCGGGTTTTCCGGGCACAGCGGAAACTTTCATTATACCGCGAGTGGCAAATTTGCGGTTGCAGGGGATTTCAGGGAGTGGGAGCGGTGGGTGGCTGGGGGATGAAGAGGGTTTCGAGATGGCTGGTGGCTTCGACGGTGTAATGCACGCCGTTGGTGCCGTCGGATTTCATTACGGTCACTTCCATGGATTGCTGGACGTCTTCATTGGCGCGCAGGACGAGGCCTGTTTTGCGCGAGATGTAGGTGATTACCTGGTTGTGGCCTTTCGCGGTGCCGGAAGTTTTCAATTCGTGGAGGCGATATCCTTCGGGCGTGGAATCTTTCGTGGAGGATTTCTGCTTGAGGGTGGATTGCGTGAGAAAGACCGCGCAGATTTCTCCGGGGAAGACGGGGCACTGGTCATCACGGGCGTAGGTGGTTTCGCGTTCCCAAACGAGGCCAGCGATGAGGGAGTCGTTGAGTTCCGGCTCTTCGAATTTCCATTTTTCGCCGGGTTTCAGGCGGGTGGACGGAAGGGTCCAGCCAAAGGCGAAGCGAGCGACCCAGAATTGCCAGACGAGGCGCTGTTCGGGAGACAGGTCGTCGAGGCCTTTTATATTGCCGAGTTGACCGTTGCCGAAAATGTCGAGTGTGAGTTTCTGGATTGGAGAGGACGGCGGGCTGCTTGGGGCCGAAGTGGCGGGTAAGAGATCCGTTTGCACGGTGGCCGTGGGATGCGGTTTTCCCGCGACCACTTTTTGTACGGACAGGCGAATTTGGTTGGAAAGATCGCCCTGAAGCTGTTGAGGGCCGTACGAGCTGGAGACGCGGCTTTCGGTCTTCACGGAGCGGTTGAGGCGGCCATGCACTTCGTAGAGGAGCGTTTGACCGGGTTTTAGTTGCGGCAGCAGCAAAGGGCGCGAATCGCTCCGCAGCGCGAGGGAGCAGAGAGGAACGAGCGCAGAGAGCATCACCGCGGATTTAGCCAAGCTTGCGAAGCCGCGGGGTGCTCGTGCGGGGAGGATTATTCTTGCGGCCATGCGAATTGCCGATCGAAAAAATTACGGTTGGCGCAGACTGCGCGAAGCCAGTTGCCGGCACTACTGTGAAGTAATAGGCGCTGCGTCATTCCTGTTTTCTTGCCTGGGCCACCGGGGGCACTTCGACGGTGGCGACTGGTTTTTCCATTGGGCCTCGCAATTGAAAGAGCCGCGGGGCCGCGGCGGATTTCACGCCGCGCTTGTCAGCGGGCGCGAGCGCGAAAGTGAGCTTGAGGTCTTGCGAAAAATCCAAGGTACCGTCCAACCGCGTTTTGTTGTGCGGGTTTTCCAGGACCAGCGCATCGAACTGAACTGCACGGTCATGAATGGAAAACTCACCTTCGCCAGACGCCCAACGAGAGCTGCCCGTGTGGAGAGTCCCGGTGTCCATGCTGGCGCCGACGTCCCAGCCTCGAAGTTCGAGGTTCTTGAGATGCAAGTTGCCGCTGGCGGCAAGTTGCGCGACAAGGGCATCGCGGCCGACGCCGGAGGTGGTCAGGTGCAGTTTGCCGGAGGCGGTGCCGCTCCAATACTCGGACCAATGCGCCGACCAGGGAAGCTCGGAAAGGCTGGCGCGATCAACTTCGGCGGAAATTTCATACTGGGGAGGAACGGAAAACACCGCGCTTAGGCTTCCACGGGCGGTGCCGCCGGCCCATTCGGCTTCGGCGTCGCGGACTTCGAGATGCAGATCGTGAAAGGCGACATGCGCACGAGCGTGCGCGAGTTTCATTTTTTCGATGGAGAGGGAATCGGCCTCGAGATCGCCTTCGGCGGTCACGCGCCGCAGGAGTTCACTGGGCTTCGCGCTGGCATCGGATTTTCCGAGCAGGGAAGGAAGGAGGCGCTGCAACCAGTTCGGCCGGGCGCGCGGTCCGAACCAGAGATCGAGATCGGTGGCGTCCAGACGATCGGCATGGAGCCGGAATTTCCAGTTGTTGCCTGCGGAGTCGTCGAGGGCGGGCGCATCGCTGACGGAGCCGGACCACGTGGCGCCGAAAGCGGAGGCGCGAGTGATGGTTGCATTGCGATGGCCGTACTTCCATTCAAAGCGGGCATCCTCGAGCTTCAGGGGAAGATTCAGGCCGGCCGCCTGCAGTTGCGCTCTTGTGAAAGCGAGAGAACCACTCCAGCGACCGTTGGCGACGCCGTGTTCCCATTCGCGGGTGACAGTTCCCGCGGTGCCGCCGGTGATTTCCCAGCCGCGATTCAGGGTTCGGCCAAGTGCCGCAGCGGCTTTGAAGAAGTCGTTGGCGTCGTCCAGCTTTCCGGTGACCCGCAGCGATCCTTTCCCGGCAATGAAATCGTCACGGAAGCGAAACTCGAGTTGATCAGTGGTGGCAGCAGCAACACCGGTTTTTGGCGCTGTTTTCTCGGGCTTCGCAGGAGATTCTTTCCCCGCAGTTTCCAGAGAGAGTTGAACCGGGAGCAATTCAAAGAAATTGTTGTGAGCCGCGCCAAGGACCGAACCGATGTGGAGTGGTTTTACATAGCCTGGCAGGCGAAGTTCGCCGGCGGCGCTGGAAACCTGGACATCTTCCCAGGACAGCGGAAATCCGCGCAGGGCGAAACTCGCTTTAAATAGTTGCCTGGCGTCGAGGCCTTCCGCGACATCGGGTTGAAACGCGCGGTACCACGCCAAAAGGTCCTGTGCCTGGATGCCTGAATCCTCGACGCGGAGATTCCAATCGGACATTCCGGCGGTTTTGAGCCTGGCCATGCCTTCGAAATGAGAATGGGGAAGATCAAGGGTCAAGGTGTCCGCGTGTGCCTCTCCGGCTGCGACGTCCCACAGGCCTTTCAAATTGAGGCTGACGCCGGGATTGTCACCGCGTTCCGTCAGATCCCAGCGATGAATTTTTGCGGCACTGGCGTGCAAGGCAAACTTCCAGGCGCCGGGCGGCGCGGGTTCACCGCTATCTGGTTTGCCGATGCTGGCGTTGCCGTCGAGAGCGAAGGCGCCGCGGACTCCGTAATCGTTGCCAGTGATCATGCGGAAGAGATCGGCGATGGAAACGTTGCCCCAGTGCACCTGGATTTCGGCGGGTTGGAGGCGGGCGGATGTGCCGGCCACTTCACCACGGACTTGCAGTGTTCCGGTGGATTGCAGGGGGACGCCGCTGCGCCAGGGCTGGGCTTCGAGGCGCAGTTGCCAGCGGCCAGGGCCCATCTGCTCAACGCTTCCGGAGACGTTGGTGAAGGCAAACGGCCGCTTTTCGTCGCCGGTTTTGAAATTGATGCGGCCCTCGTCGAATTCGATTTTTTGCAGGTGATTGCCGGAGTCGGTGGGGCTTTGCGGGCCGTAGGAAATTGTTGCGGGAGAGGATTTTGATGGGGCTGGAGGCAGCCAGCCTTCTAGATTCCAGCGGCCTTGCTCGTTGCGAACGAGAATCAGGCTGGGACGCGAGAGCGAGATGGTGCCGAAATCGAAGTGACCGCGCAGCAGGCCGAACCACCGCACACTGGCCGTCAGACGGTCCGCGCGAAGGAAGTATTCGCGGCCGAAGGAGGGATTTTCACCGATGCTGACGCCTTCCACGTCCACGCGAGGGAAGGGAAGAATATCCATGGAGAAACTGCGCGCCTCGACGGGGCGGCCGAAGGATCTTTCGAGGTGTGTGAGAAGGTAGGTTCGCATGCGGCGGGTCCGGAGCAGAAACGGCAAACCCAATTGCGCGAGGACGAGCAACATTACGAGCGCGCCGATCCATTTGCCGTAAGTGCGAAGGCGAGGCATGCGGTTGAAGTTTCTCAAAACTGACAGGGAAAAAACAGGGTCATTGGAAATCGCAGCCGTCAGTGGACGGTGTGCAGCATGCGGCTCCAACGCGTGCGAGCGGGAAGATGGGTGAGTGTATCGAAGATGGCAAGGATGCGCTGGCCGAAGGAGGATTCGGAGTAATCGTTGCTGTTGGCGTCGACGGACCAGTAGATGAGGAAGGGGCGGCCCATGATGGCTTCGCGGTCGACAAAACCCCAGTAGCGGCTGTCGGAGCTATGGTCGCGGTTATCGCCCATGGCGAAATATTTGCCGCGAGGGACAACGAGCTCGTCGCCCTGGATATGCTTTCGGATCTCGTGAGCCCACTCGATCTGCACGGGCGGGATGAAAAGCTGATTGCTGGGAGGCGGGAAGGTGTAGTTCAAGGGATCGTAGCCCGCGGCGGGATCATGGACGACGTAGGGTTCATTGAGGGCTTTGCCATTGATGAAGACTTGCTGATCGACGATCTTGAGATGATCCCCGGGAAGGCCGATGACGCGCTTCACGAAGTGCGGATGGTCCTGGTAAGGGTATTTGAAGACGATGATGTCGCCGCGCTGGAGATCCCGGTAAGGCAGGAATTTTTCGTACCAATGGCCGCGGCCGCCGAAAATGAATTTGTTGACGAGGAGATGATCGCCGACGAGCAGGGTGCGTTCCATTGAAGGCGAAGGAATCTTGAAGGCCTGAACGACGAAGCTTGTGCCGAAGAGGGCGAGAATTACGGTCACCAGGAGCGATTCGAGGTATTCGGAGAAAGTGGTGTAGTTTTCGTGGGCCGATTCATTTGCCCGGGGCGCGGCCACTGGCTCTGGCGTTGCGGTCAGCGGGTCGTGAACGAGCGATTCATCCGGCATTCGGTCCAACCTCTTCCCCTTGTTTTGCTTCAGCTTGCAAGAGTTTATCGAGCGCGCTACGGGCGGCTTTTTGCTCTGCTTCTTTCTTGGTGGTGCCTTCCGCGCTGGACATGAATTCGCCTTTCACCCAGACTTCCACGCGAAACGTCTTCTGGTGATCCGGGCCGGTTTCTCCCGCGAGGCGATATTCGGCGGGTTGCTCGCCCTTGGCTTGCAGAAATTCCTGCAGGGCACTCTTGCGGTCCGATTCCGAAATGCGCTCACCGTCTTCCAGCGCTTGCTCAAAAACGGTGCGTTTCAGTAAGTCGCGAGCTGGACTAAGGCCGCCATCGAGATACATCGCGGCGACGATGGCTTCGAACGCGTCCGCGAGGAGAGCCGGTTTATCTCGCCCGCCAGTTTTTTCCTCGCCGCGGCCCAGGCGAAGATGCTCGCCGAGATGCAATCCGCGGGCGGCAATTTCGAGAGAGTGGGCGTTCACGATGCGCGCGCGACTTTTCGAAAGCTGTCCCTCGGTCCACTCGGGATAATTCAGCAGCAGGTACTCGCTGGTGAGGAGTTCCAGCACCGCGTCACCGAGGAATTCCAGCCGCTCGTTGTCCTGCACGATAGAGCCGGTGAAGGCGATGTCTTCACCGCGAGCGGCGCGAAGCTCGGGGACAGCGGAACTGTGCGTCAGGGCGCGGTCCAGCAGGAGCGGGTCGCGAAACAGGTACCCGAGTCGTTCCATCAACCGGTCATCTTCACCGCGGGCCATGGTTTCCGTTCGTTTTCCGTGCCGCGGCACGGAGGCATTACTTGGGCGCGCTCAACTGCGTGGTGGCCATTTTTTTGGCTTCGTCGGCGCCGGTCTTGCATGTGGCCTGCAAGCCGCTGGGGACCGCGGCGCACTTCGTGAAGGCGTTGACTGCATCCTCGAAATGAGCGGTCTTCTCGTTGGAGATGCCCAGCAGGTAGAAATTCACGGGATCGGGAACGGGATCCAGCTTGACGGCTTGTTCGAAATTTGGAATGGCTTCGGCAAATTTCGAGCGGCGAAAGGCGACGATTCCCAGGCCGCTGTAGGCGAGAGCGGAAGTCTGGTCCTTGGCCTTGAGGAAATCGGCGTCGCTCAATTCGGACGGCTTCACGAGTGTTGGCAAGACTTCCAGGGCTTTCTTGGAATATTGCTCGGCCTTGTCCAGCCGCTTCTGCGGTTCGGGTGTGCCGGCGTTCATCACGCGGGGAAGTGTGGAGCCCATAATGGCTAGAGTTTGAGCGTCGCTGGGGTTCAGCTCGATTTCCTTGTCGCCCACGATTTCCATCTTGTCGACTTGACCCAAGCTGAGGTAGCCGCGAACAAGAAGCGAGTAAACTTCGGGGCGATAGCGGCTCTGCGGATATTTTTGCAGGAACTCTTCGCCTAGCTGGGCTTTCTTGGCCATGTCGGTGACGGGAGCGCTGCGGAAGGCTTGGATGGCAGCGTCCTCCTCGGCGTTCACGGGAGGCGGGGTATTATCGAGCGTGAGAGGGGTTACTTCCTGAGGCTTGTCCTGTTTTTTTTCGGGATTCAAGGTTGGCGCGGTCTGCTGGGTGTACTGAGCGGAAATGCGCGCCCCAGAGAGGAGAATCCCTCCCGCGAGAATCATCGTTGCCAGTTGCACTGATTTTTTCATAGCTCTTTCGTCCTCCGACCTACGGCCGCTCCGCGGGCTTTCTAAGATTCAAGTTACCCAGTTCCTTCTGGGCGGCTTGTTGGGCCTTGGTTGGGGCTCCCTGCACCGCGAGCGCTGCCTGATACTCTGATTTTGACTGCTCCAATTGACCTTCCTCGTCCAAAACTCTTGCCAAATAAACGTGCGACCATGCGAGCACCATCGGGTCCTGCGTTGCCGCGTGTTCTCCGGTGGTGAGGCGGCCGAAAACTTCCTTGGCGCGCGGACCATCGTGATCCAGAAGCGCGACCAGCCCAAGTCCATACCACGCGCGAATCTGGTCGGGGTACTTGGCAAGGACATTTTTGAAGGCGGCCTCGGCGGCGCGCGGGTTGCGGTCTGCAATAAGCCGCTCACCATCGGTAAGCTGTACGATGGTGGCGGGATCATCCGGCAGAGTTGTGGAAGCGGCGCGGCGCCGGCGATTGAGATCTTCGGTGTTGAGCTGCGCGGATTGTTCCGGAGTGGTCGCTGCCGCGAAGGTCAGCGCGGAGGCGCGGGCGACTTCGGCTTTCACATCCATGTTGCGCACCATCTCAGGGAAATAGTTGCGCATGGAAGGCTCATTTTTTTCGTAATCGGAGAGGCCTTTGAAAATCGGGCGCACCAGGACGTAGCCGTCAGCGTCGTTGGTATTGAGAGCGACTTCGCGCTCGCTTGGAGACATGCGCTTGAGCTTCAATTCCACGGCACGAACGGTGCACTCCCCGAACCAGGAAGGGAAGTCGTCGCGAAGGTCGGCGGGAAGCCTGGGGGCTTTGGCAGCGACTTCGTAGATTGGGCGCTTCACGGCGATGATGTGGGGATACATGAGGGGGAGCGGGTCGAGAAGGAAATGAAGGAAGGCATGGCGAACGACATCGGTGGGGATGTCTTCGCTGCCGCTGAGGATAATGGCGTAATGGTCGCCGAAGTTGCGAACGTTGGTGATGCGGCCGACGAGCGGCTCGACGATGATAGAGAAGGTGCGGAGTTGGCCGGGATTATTCAGCTCGCGGAGGTAGGTGTTGGCGACGAGAACGATTTGGGAAATGGGGTCGTGGAGGCGCTCGATTTCCTGGTTGTAGATGGGCTGGACCTGACGCCAGAGCTGGCCGATGTTCTGCTCCGTGTAGTACGCGGAAAGAATTTCGCTGAAGCCTTCGAGGGTCAGCAGGTCGGGAGGGAGCTCGTCGCGGCGGAGAACCGGCTGGAATTTTGGCGCGGGGCCGGAGACGATGCCGAACCAGACGTAGCGGGAGAGCATTTCAGCGGTGTCGCGCGATTCATGCTGGCGGTAGAACTGGCGGACCGCTTCAACCGCGGGGCCTTGCTGCTTGCGCAGGCGGTCGCGCATTTGAGCGCGGAAGGTGGACCAATTGTCGGTGCTGACGTTGCTTTCGAAGCCAGACGCGTAGAGGGCGCACATGGTGGTGAACATGGCCTCGTTGCCGTCCACGGTGATGTTGGTGGCGGGGGCGATGTGGGGACGCGGGCGCGGAAGAGGCGCCTGGGCCTGCGCCGCGGCGGTCCACAGGACGAGCGACAACAGTCCAATACTGACTTTTTCTAAATGCTTGAAGATCATCTGGTCTTGCCGCACACGGCAGTCTTCCACTCTAGGCGGAACGGTATGGCCGGTTCATGAGTCTTGGATGGCGGTATCCCCTGTGGATACGGACACTCACGAATCGCGGTGTCGCAGCCTTTTGCCAATGTACAGGCGCTCCCTCCGGTAGTCAAGGATTTGGGGATTCCTGAACGTGCGGGAAAACCTACTATTAATGGATGAGAGGGGGTGCGGGATGCGTTGTCTGGGGGGAATCGCGTCTGCCGGGTGGGGTGAGGCTGCCCTTCGACCGATAAAGGGCAACTCAGAGCCTTGCGCAAGTATCAATCCTTCTGTTAGGAAGGTGGGGAAGCCCCGCCCGGGGAGGGATGATTGATGAAGAGCAAGGCAAGTTTGAGAACCTTTCCGGGTTTCACGTTTTTTCTGTTTTTCCTTTCCACCGCCATCCCGTCACAGGCGCAATCCGTTGGCGATGGGGGTGCGCCCAAATCACAACAGACGGCCAATTCAACGGATGCAAAGACGCCAGCGTCCGCGGATACCGGCAAGGTGGTCCAGACGAAGAGGTTCACACTGGCGGGAGAAAGGGTTTGGGTGGACACGGGAATCAGTCTGGAGCCGGGGCAGCGGATCGCGGTTAGTTCGGAGGGTTCGCTGCGCTATGCGGATGCAAAGGTGGATAACGGGCCGGACGGATTGACGCGAGGGTTTAAGGATCTGATTCGCATACTGCCTTACAACGGCGCGGGGCGCGGGGCGGTGATTGGAAGAATCGGGGATGCGGATATTGCCCAGCCATTTGTGATTGGAGCGAAGAAGGAAATTGTTGCTCCGGTCAGCGGGAAACTGGCGCTGGGGATCAATCAGACCGATTCCGATACAGGGACGGGTTCGTACAAGGTGAAGGTGGAAGTTTACGCCACCGATTCTTCGACGCCGCGGGAAGTGGCCAAAGAGGTTTCGAGCATTCCCGGCGTGGACAACAGGTTGTTTGAGAAAATTCCGCGGCGCATCGGCGACAAGGATGGAAACGCGGGCGACATGGTGAATTTTCTGATTTTGGGCGACGAGGAGCAGATGAAGAGAGTGTTCACCACGGCGGGATGGGTGAAGGTGGATGCCACCGTGCAAGAGACGGTGCTGGCGGGATTCATTGCCAGCATGTCGAAGGAATCGTACCTGACGATGCCCATGAGCCAGCTATACCTGTTTGGCCGGCCTCAGGATTATGGCTGGGCGCACGCCGAGCCGATTACGGTGGTGGCTTCACGGAATCACTTGCGGATCTGGAAGGCGCCGTTCACGGTGAACGGCCAGATGTTGTGGGTAGGGGCAGCGACGCATGACATTGGGTTTGAGAAAGACAAGCGAAATAATGGGCTGACGCACAAGATCGATCCGGATATTGATCTGGAGAAGGATTACGTGCAGAAGACGCTTTCGAGCACCGGGTATGTCGCGGAGGTTACGCATTTCTTGCCGAAGCAGCCGATGCAGGAGGCGAAGACCGCGACGGGGGGATCGTTTCATTCGAATGGGCAGGTGTTGGTGATGAGGCTTTCGGGGGCGGCTAAGAGTACGACGGCGGAGAATAAGTAGAGCAATTTGTTTAGAGAGCCCTGGGCAGAGAAACCCAAGAACACAGGCTAAAGCCTGTGCTACTTGGGGATTTCGCGCGGAGAGCGAACTTAATTTGGGTGATGGAGTGGAAGTGGTAAAAGCGAAAGCTTTGCTTTCGCACTCAAAGGTTGGCCACCTGAGGTGGCCGCTACATCGGGCGGATCGATTTGCGGGGCAGGAGCGCGGTTTTGCCGTAGTGCTCGCCTTCGAGGATGCGGGCTTCGAGCCAGCCTTGGGGACCGTCGGCGGAAAGAACGCGAACGGGCTTACCTACTTCAATCAATAGCAGGCGATTGTTGGTGATCATCATGGCGACGCCGACATCGTCACCGAGGGCAATCAGGCGCTGCCATTCGTCGCGGGAAATTGCGTCCACGGGCGCGAGGACGCACTCGATCCCATCTTCCGCAAAAACTGAAAATATTTTTCCTGCCAGGGCGGTGGTACGCAGCGCATTTGCCGGCGGGGTCGCGCCATTCGCTTCCAGGCGGCCGATGAAGCGGTAGCCTTTTTTCGGGAGTGTTTGGATCAGGGCGGGCTTGGCCGGATTGTCGCCCAGGGCCTGGCGGAGTTTTTTGATTGCGGTGTTCAGGCCGTGTTCGAAATCAACAAACGTGTCCGCCGGCCACAACTTCGATTTTAATTCCTCACGACTGATTACCTCGCCGGGTTTTTCCAGCAGTGCGCCGAGAAGTTGGAGCGGGAGCAGCTGCACTTTGATTTTCTTTCCGCGCTTGTAGAGTTCTCCGGCGCGCAGGTCGAGGGAGAAGTGACCGAAGCGCAACCGGCGGGTTTCGTCGGGATTGGAGGAATTCGCCATATTTTCTTGATTCTTCGGACTATAGCAAAAAGCTGGAGGGTTGCGGAAGGGAATTGGCGGAGTGAACACCTCGGCGGCTTAGAGCCAGCGCCCGCGAAGAGAATGGAGGGCTTCCCGTAAGTATTTTGAGTTCAAGCAATTAGAGAGGTTCGGCAGTTCACGGAAAATGCACCTGTTGTTCACCCCGCGTGTATTGTCCTCGCGCGAGTTCTGGCGCAAAGTGCGCAATGTCAATGGACGAGAGGACAGGTCGCTCGAGTCCAGAGATGAAAGCGAATACACGAGGAGCTTCCATGTACGGGCCCAACCACGTGCAGTCCAGAACCAGGCTGGCCACACCAAAAAACGGCGGAACGGCAAAGAGGAGTTTGCGGAATGCGAAGACGTCAGACGTACGCGCATTCCTGAGCGAGCTAAAGAGGCTTCCGCACAGCCACCGCAAGCTACTTTGTAAATTGCTGAAACGGGCCGCGGCGACGGCTCCACGAAAGGTCTCCGTAGTACCCCTCGCAGATCCCCACCAAACAATGAAGCCCTAACCCACCACCGAGGTCGGCGAGCTGTTGCGGCGCCGGCTTCGGGACCCTGAACTAGACGGAGCCCGGGCGTCAGCCCGGGCTTCGCTCTTTTTGGTGGGTATGGGAGAGATAAAACCAGTAAGGCCCAGCTTGGAGAGGTTGGGAGTGCTGCTCGGTTGGCCACTTGAAAGTGGCCGCTACAAAGACCGGAGTAACCCAAGAGGGAGGGGCGAGCCCCTCCCCTACAATGGGAATGCGGTTAAGGAGAATTTTGGGCTAGACGGCTTTGCTTTGCGCGTTGCCTGGTTCGGAATCGGCGGGGAGAGGGTAAAGGCGGCGGAATTCGGGATCGTCGTGCAAGAGGGCCAGGTCGGGATCGCGGCGGGCCCAGACGGAATCCTTGAAGCCGGCTTCCCAGGCCTTCTTGATGGTTTCGAGAGCTTCGCGCTTGCGTTTCAGGATGGCGTAGGTGCATGCGGCGTTGTAGAGGATGGAAGCTTCGTTGGCACGCAAAGTGATGGCCATGTTCAGTTCGCGGATGGCGTCTTCAACACGGTCGAACTCGGCATAGTCCGTGGCCATCAGGACGCGCGCGCGGGCGTCTTCGGGAACCTGCTTGAGGTGATTTTCGAGGGCGGCGATGCGACGGAGCAGAAGATTCCTGTGC
>Ga0210407_10003918_pt1 | contig 11884 bp, 13 predicted proteins | sample IncBWC27MmetaG_FD_150860 | JGI IMG/M metagenome (GOLD analysis project Ga0210407, IMG submission 150860) | Forest soil microbial communities from Barre Woods Harvard Forest LTER site, Petersham, Massachusetts, United States - Inc-BW-C-27-M | ecosystem: Environmental > Terrestrial > Soil >... | reverse complement strand
CCGAGGGGTGGTGCACGCCTGGGCCACCGCATCGCTCTACGGCCACGCGCCGGAGGTGCAGGTGTCGCGGTGGGGCCTGCCGATGATCACGCACTTCCTGCTCTCCGATCCTTCGCTGCACGACGCATCGGAAAAATACAACCGCGCGGTTCCGGCGGACGAAGTGGTGCTGTTCTCCAAACCGATCCGCGACTTCGTGGAAAGAGTCACCGCGCTCGCCCACTCAGCGGCCGACCCATCCGCCTATGCTACGCAACTCCTCGCGCGCCTCTGCCCATCGGTCCTGCCGTATGAACTGGACACGCCCGCCTCATTCAGCTTTGCCGCCTTCAACGGCCGCGGCCTCTGCGACGACGTGATGGACGTGATTCTCACGCTGGTCACGAAGACGGCCCTCGGCGATGGGGTGGTGCCCGATATGCGGCTGATGCGCCCGGATTTTCCCTATTTCGGCGAGCCGCACCCTACGGCGGCGAGTTCCGCTAAGCAGTGAGGGCGAAGGAGTGACCGCGCGGACGACACAGCGGCGATCTGCGATCGGGAAGTCTCACCAGATAGGTAACGAGAAACGCGCTTGCGTCCACCGACCTAGCGACTTTCTATTGGCCAGAAACGCTAGTGCTTAATCGAACGCGCGCAGAGCACCGTGCCTGCCTTCACGCATTCGCGAAAACGCGCGTCCGATTAAGCACTAGCGTTTATCGGGAGCAATGTCCCAGCCGGGAGACACGCGAACGGCGGATCGCTTCGAACGGCGCCGCTGACTTTCAAAGGAGAATATTTTGTTCGCGTTTTTTCAGAGGACACTGCTGCGGATGAAGAATGGAAGAAAGTCCTCAAGAAGTTTCAAAGATGCGTCCGATTTCCTACGAACGATCGCTCCGTACCAGCAAGTGACCAGCATGGACGCCAGCTTTTTCGGATCTTGTGCAGTTGATGTTCCGCTTTCCATTTGAGCGAGTGAGATCAAGTCGCTTACGCGACTGATCCAAATATCTGTGCCACGAGCGATACGTTGCGCGAGGGTTGCGGGGATCGCCGGCGCCTCCGCAGCAAGGGTGGCCAGGAGTTGAAGGGGGGCCACCTCTACCATCGGGGGTTCTGCGGCCAGGAAGTGGCAGTGCTCTCCTAGTTGATCGCTTGCGCTATGACCGGCTGATCGAGAAAGCGATTCCCGAAGCGCCTCGAACTGGCGATCTACGAGTCTCAATGCGAGTTCTTCTTTGCTCTTGAAGTAGTTATAGAAAGTGCCTTTAGGCGCGTTTACGGCAGACGCGATGCGGTAAATGCTCGCCTGGACATAGCCGACATCCTGAAATAACCTGCCACCAGAGAGCAGGAGCATTTCGCGGGGATCGTGCTTTCGAGGGGAGATCTCGCCCTGAATCGGGGACATTGGTCGAATCTGGCACGCAATCGCCTATGCGCGGCTTGTCGATAAGGACTGAATTTGTCTATTCCAATCCAAAAGTCTGGATTTCTATTAGGCCTCTTGAAAAATGTGCCAGAAAAGGTAGTATTCTTCGATTCTTCAGTAAGGTGACCGGTCGTCTCCTGTTGGAGGTTGCCGTGAATAATACTCAGGTCGAACAGAATCGGAATCCCGCACAAATGTCTGAAGCTTGCTCCGAGACTCTCAGCCACAATCATTTTCCGGAACAGAGCCATCCATGACGACTTCACCGAACATGGCAAGTGCCTACGGTGCACAGATGGCGAAGTATTTCACCCTAAATCAGCCGCCCCATGTTGCCATCGATTCCGCGGTTTCCATCGTCCGGCCGCAGCTGGCGATTACCCGGCTGATCGCACGGAGCGGCATTCCCGAACGAACTGCGTCCATCCCATCTGAAAAGGCCTACGTTGTTTCGGTTCACCTTAATCATGCGAATTCCGGGGAATGGGAACTTTGGACCGATGAGAAGTACACACTGACGGGGGCATGGCCGGTGGGCGGAGTGGCAATGTGCGACCTGGAGTCCAATTCGAGTATCCGAAACCCGGGGCCGATCGACTGGGTCCACTACCACGTCCCGCGTGCCACCCTGGACTCCCTTACAGACGATGCCGAAACTGCCAGAGTCAAGCGTCTCCACTGCGTTTATGGAACCCCCGACCCGACGATTCAGCACCTGACGCAACTGATCCTGCCGTCACTAAACAGGCCGGGGATTTTCTCCCAGTTGTTCATGGATTCTTTCACCATGATGATTTGTGCGCACCTTGTCGGGCGGTACGGTCAGATTCGTGAACCTATCCCGCAACTCAAAGGCGGTCTGGCGCCGTGGCAGAGGCGCCGCGTTGTGGAGTTGCTCCAGGAGCACTTGGACGGCGAGATAAAACTGGCCACACTTGCGGAGGAATGCAGGCTTTCAGTCAGCCATTTCACGAGATCGTTTAGGACAACGTTTGGAACCTCCGCACATCGTTACCTGATTCTGCACCGCGTCGAGATCGCGAAGGTCCTTTTGTCGGAAACGAATAACTCGTTGGTGGAAATTGCTGCGCAGACTGGTTTTTCTGATCAAGCCGCCTTCACCCGGACGTTTGCAAACGTAGTTGGAGCGACTCCGGCAAAATGGAGGCGTGAACACTCAAACCGCAGCATTTTTTACGAAACATCCAAACGCGCCCCTCTTCGACCACCCCAATAGATCCCATCCTGAAACTTGCCTCTGCGGTGAAGGTCTACGCCGCGTCTTCCTGTAGGTGCAATCTCGTAGCGGGTTTGACATTCGGCTGGGAGACTTCGCCTTGAACTCAAGCCGGAAGGGGTTTTTTTGCTTGGCTACCCTGCACATTTGAGGCAGGAATTACAAAAGTGGTCTGTGTTTTCAATATTGTCGTGCTCGTTCCTGGTTATGGTCGCTCGCAAGCTAAAGGCTTAATAAGTGGATTAATGAGGCTCAAACTAAAGAGGAGATTGAATATGAAACAGTCTATTAAGAACGTGGTTTTGGTGCACGGAGCTTTCGCAGACGGTTCCGGCTGGAAGAGGGTCGCTGACATCCTTAAGAATGATGGTTACAAGGTGTCGGTGGTGCAGCACCCCGAAACTTCCTACGCCGACGACCAAAAGTACACGAAGGCTGCAATCGACGCCATGGGCGGACCAGTCGTCCTTGTCGGACACAGCTACGGTGGATCTGTTATCACCGAGGCCGGCAATCATCCAAACGTTGCGGCGCTTGTTTATATTGCCGCTTTTGCGCTCGATGAAGGTGAGAGCTGTGCGTCGATCGAGCAGGCCGTACCACAAGCCTCAACGGCGTTCGCGCCGGACAGCAATGGGCTTTGGTGGATAGACCAGGCACATTTCGTGGCCGACTTTGCAGCGGATATCCCACGGGATGAGGCAGAGTTCATGGCTATAGCACAGGTGCCGATTTCCACTGACGCGTTCACCCATCAGGTCAAAAATCCCGCCTGGAAGCACAAGCCCACGTTTTACATGGTGGCAACCGAAGACCGATCGATCAATCCGGAACAGGAGCGCATGATGGCGAAGCGCGCCAAGGCCAAAACGGTCGAAGTGAAATCGAGCCATGTGGCCTACATGTCTCACCCGAAAGAAGCTGCCAAGCTCATCCAGGAAGCTGCCACCACTGTGGCCCTCACGCAAGCCGCCAGCTGAAGCCCGCCTCGCTTGATAGTGGACCTCCGCCGACTCAACCGGCAGCATCGGCTGAGGTTCGGATGAGTGTCAGCATCCAAGGAGCGCATAATGAACGACCGCATCACCATAGAAGGACATGACGGCGCGTTCGCCGCGTACATCGCAAGGCCGAAGAACTCCCCATCTCCTGCCGTTGTCGTTTTGCAGGAACTGTTTGGGGTGAACGCCGACATCCGTAAGCACTGCGACGAACTTGCCGAACAAGGCTTCCTTGCGGTAGCACCAGACCTGTTTTGGCGGCAGGAGCCGTGCGTCGATCTTAATGTCACCTCGAAGGAGGACTGGGATCACGGCCTTCGTCTATACGGAGCTTATGACAGAGACTCGGGCGCAATGGACGTAAAGGACACAGTAGACGCCGTTCGTAACCTACCGGGGTACAATGGTAAAGTTGCCCTTCTAGGTTATTGTCTCGGCGCACTCATGGTCTTCCTGACTGCCGTGCGATACCAGGGTATCGATGGAGCTGTCGCGTATCACGGCGGAGATACTGACAAATATCTGGGAGAGGTCGCCGGCCTTAATGCGCCCCTTCTGATGCATCTGGCCGAGGAGGACGAATTCATTTCCAAGGCAGCGCAAGCTGAAATTAAAGGTGCACTGAGTAAGAAACCAAACGCTATGATCTACAGCTATCCAGGTCAGAGTCATGCCTTCTCCAGGCATAATGGGGCACACTACAATGCCAACGCGGCAGCGCTCGCCAACGGGCGGACGAGCGAATTCCTGAAGCTGCAACTGCGGTGATTCTCATGCGGCTTGATCAGGCAGACTGCATATAAAAAGATTCGACATGATTAAAAAAATCGAGATAGAACGGTTCAGTCTGACGACTTCCAAGCCGTTCGACGAGGTAATAGCCGGTGTGAACGCCGCCATCGGTCATCCGGATATGGCGGAATTTGGGAGATTGACACGCGAAGCACGTTCTTTTGCCGAGCTGAAGAGTGTAGTTGAGGGGGGCTTGGGCAAAGCAGGACTGATGCTGTTTATGCAGTTGGATCATGGTGCGATCCTGCGGAAAGAAACGGGTAGTGAGACTCCCAAGATAATTCGCTTCGTCATTGGCAATCCCCTGATCATGAAGGAAATGGCCAAGCACGTTCCGGATGCCGGTTCTTACGCGCCGGTTACAGTCCTTGTAGATGCGCGCGCGGACGGCGTGCATTTGTCCTACGACAGGATGGCGAGCTTCTTGGCCCGTTATGAGAATCGCGACGCGCTTGAGGTCGCGAGGGATTTGGATAGGAAAATCGAAGATCTATTACGAGAAGCTGCAGCGTGAGCAGACAAGCCCTCAACGGGATTCCGGTCTTTTCTCCGTGCCGCCCTTTTTGTACAAACCGATCAGCTCATCACGAGTCCGTTTGAGAATCTCTCGCGAAAGATTCGGGTCTGACACGGCACGAGAGAGATTGATCGCCCCCAGCATTGCACTAATCGTGAGAATCGCACGCCCGCGCCGATCAGAGTCGCCATTTGGAGGAACAAGGTCCGTCGAATATGCCAGGGTGCGCTTGAGCCGTGCGGTATATACGGCCTTCGCCGACCGACTCGCCCGAGACATGTCACCCAACAACGCGCCCAGCGCGCAACCTGTTCCCGGAGAGTCCCGGTGCTCTTCTGTCAAATAGGCCTTCAAACCTTTCGTTAGCGTGTCAGTATTTTCCTCCCAGCGGTCAAGGTCCTGGAATGCGGTGGCGAGCGCCTCTACCACCAGTTCGTCGCGTGAAGCGAAATGTTTGTAAAACCCGCCAGCCGTGACACCAGCTTCCTTCATCACATCGGCAACGCCGATGCCTTCGAGACCAAGCTCGCGAAACCTCTTGGCGGCAACGTTCACAATCCGAGTGTGCGTCTCCGCCTTATCACTCTTCGAATAACCCATCTGCCATCATCCTCTCTTCCAGAATCCGCATGGATCACCCCAGACAGGAAGACCTTCTAGAGTATCACCGTGCTCTTCCTTAATTGGGTGAAATCCGTCCAACCTTGGTGCAATAAATTCATTGCGGTACCGATAAATGCCAATGCGGTTGCGAGCTAGAGAAGCCCGCCTGAACGTTTGTACAAAGGTTTTCCTAAAATACCTTGCAACTTCTGGAGTACGAGCATACTCTACATTAATGAAAGCGCAGAGCAACCCTTTTCAAGCACAGGAGAAGCAATGAGCAAGTCATCCCCAGAACGAAATAAGACAATCGTGCTCGAAGCATTCGAGACGCTGTTCAACAAGCGCAACTACACGGCGGCGGAACGCTTCTGGTCACCGAACTACATCCAGCACAGCGCTCACATAGCCCCAGGTCGCGAAGGCCTATTCAATCTCGTCCGCTCAGCGCCGGAGACGTTGCACTATGAGAACCAGCTCATCATTACCGAAGGCGATTACGTCATGGCGCATGGCCGCTTCACTGGGATGGGAAGGCCCTCCGCCTGGATCGCCGCCGACGTTATTCGATTCGAAGACGGTCTTCTCAAAGAGCATTGGGACGTTTTGCAGGACGAAGCGACCAAGGCCGAATCTGTCAACGGCCTTCCCATGTTTGGCGACACATTCCCCAAGTGACAGCCGGAGACAACGCGGTCGCCCTAAAGGCGTTCGACACCATTTTTACCAAACCAAGGAGGTAGTAGCCATGACTTCACCCGTTGTTTCGAATGCAAAGTACGTAATTTTAGGGGCGACCGGGAACACCGGCTCGATCATCGCCGATTTCCTGCTGTCGAAGGGCGAGAAAGTGCGCATCGTGGGGCGCGACGTGGACCGGCTGCAACGCTTTGTGCGCAAAGGCGCGGAAGCTTTCCCCGCGGACATGACCGATGCGGCTGCTCTCACCAAAGCCTTCACCGGCGCGCGGGCGGCATACGCGATATTGCCGCCTCTGCACTCGCGCGAAGAGCAAGAGCAACAGAGCGATGCGATTGCGAAAAGCGTGAAGGAGTCTGGCCTGCGCTACGCCGTGCACTTGAGCAGCTACGGCGCGCAGGTCCCGCAGGGTACGGGGCCGGTCACTGGATTGCATTCGTCCGAGGAAAAACTGAACGCGATCAAAGATTTCAACGTTCTGCACCTGCGAGCTGCGTATTTCATGGAGAACAATCTGGCGGCAATCGACATGATTCGCGGGATGGGCCTGTTCGGGCATGCGCTGCTGCCGGACCTCAAGCTGCCCATGATCGCGACACGAGACGTGGGCGACTACGCAGCACAGCGCCTCCTGGACCTGGATTTTTCCGGCAAGGAAGCGCGCGAACTGCTTGGCGAGCGCGACCTGTCGATGACGGAAGTCACGGCGGCGATTGCTCACGGTATTGGCAAACCGGACCTGCGTTATGAGCAGTTTTCGTATGACCAGGTGCGACAGGCGTTAGTGCAAACGGGATGGTCGCCGAAGAAAACCGCCGTGTACATCGAGATGTTCGAGGCCATCAATGGAGGACTCCTCGTAGCGCAGGAGCCGCGTTCCCCGAAGAACAGCACGCCGACTTCGTTTGAAACATTTGTGCGGGATGTTTTTGTGCCCGCGTATCACACGAAGGCTCACAGCGCTTAGGCTCAACCCCCAGAGAGAGGAATCAATGACAACAACCAAGGCGTTTCGGCTGGCTTCGGTGGTCACGGCAATCAATGTCCTGGTCGCGACCGGCTTTTCCATCCTGGGAATCATCCATCCGCAATACCTGGTCCCAGCCGAATCCATTCCAACGCAGGCGTCCTTGATATTGGCGATGTACGCGGCGGCGCGCACAATTCCTCTGGCTTTGTTCGTATTGGGGGCGATCTACAAGCAGGCGACGCCTGCGTTGCTGCTTCTGGGTTCGCTCGCCGGCGCCATGCAATTGCTGGATGCCGGAATCGGCATGTATGAGCACGATCTTGGGAAGTGCGCTGGGCCGCTCTTTATCGCTGCCCTCCAATTTTTCGTGGTGTATCTGCTTCACAGATCCGGGCGGATCGCGCCGCAAACCACGCGAGGATAAACGCAAGTTTGTCGGCGTTCGGCCTCCCCCAGCCGGATTAGTCCTGCGAAGTCAGCTTGTAGGAAGTGATCTCCGACCTTGGCGGCGACTCTGGACGGAAAGGGCAGCTTGGAAACTACAATCGTGCACGACCATCGTGAAACCCAGCAGGGTGTTTATTAGCACAGGCTCGATACGTACCGAATTTAGACAGTTTGTGCACCCCTTTCCGCACTGAATTGATTCTTTGCGCCGTGTAAGTTGAGCATTTTAGGACTCCTATTCCCTTGCCTGTGTGGTCGAGAGATCATCGCTCGACACTGCTTATCTGCGTCAGCAGATCGGAGGCCTGTCTTCAGGCTTGATGATCACATTCCTCGAATCAACTTCATGAAATGTTCAATCTTTTTCGTAACCCGCACCCGATCGGGGCTAAGATTTTGTTCCAAACAAATTCCGCAAAAGAACGTGATGATGAGGTCAGCCAGGGATTCATTGTCGCCGGCCTCTCCACGTGCAGCGGTTAAATTGTCGATCAGGAGCTGGTGGGCTTTCGTCATATTCGCGATCATGATCTGGCGGGCTTTGGGCGGAAGATCCGCAAACTCGCGCATGGAGTTCACGGAAAAGCACCCCTTCTGTCCCCAACTCCCGTAACAGACCTTCAGAAAGCCCTCGACGTTGTCCCAGCCCAAAGGCTGCTTCGTCAGGGCTCCGCGTGCCCTCAGCATGTCAAAATATTGGCGCATGCTTGCGACAAACAGGTCCTCTTTGTCCTTGAACTCTGCATACAAGCCGGATTTGCGCACTCCCGTGGCCTGTTCAAGGTCCTGAACACTCGTCTCGGCAAGGCCATGCTTCCAAAAGACGGGGATCGTTTTGTTGAGGACATCTTCTCTGGTGAACAGTTTTCGTCGTCCCATTGCAACATTATCCGTCAATTCACCGCGGATGCTTGCAAATAACGGACCAAATGGTCCATTATTGTAATGAGCGCCTGTCCTGGAGAACCCATGCCTCCCAGCCGTAAACAACAGGTCATCGATCTCCTGAAGTCACTTGAGACCAGAGATCCGGTTCCGTTCGCATACGTCAATCCGAATAAATACATCCAACACAACCTGCAGGTCGGGCCTGGGCCGGCAGGCGTCGCCGCCCTCATCAAGAACATGCCGCCCGATGCGTCCGTCAATACGATCCGCGTTTTTGAAGATGGCAATTATGTCTTCGCTCACACGGAGTACAACTTCTTCGGACCACGCATCGGATTCGACATCTTCCGGTTCGAAGATGGCCTGATCGTCGAGCATTGGGATAATTTGCAGGAGACCGCGACCGAACCCAGCCCGAGCGGACACACGATGATCGACGGTCCCACAATCGCCTCCGATCTGGACAAGACGGAGGCCAATAAGGCGCTTATGCAGCGCTACATGGAGGACCTTCTCGCGGAGCGTCGGGAGACCTTCCCGAGCTACTTCAACGGAACCCAATACATCCAGCACAACCCTTGGGTCGCCGATACAATCCCCGGGCTGATTGCGGGTTTGCAGGCTCTTGCCGCCAAAGGTCAGGCGGTCGTATACAAGAGCGTGCACAAGATACTTGGCGAGGGTAACTTCGTCCTCGTCGTCGCCGAGGCTACGTTTGGCGGCGTACCCACCGGCATTTATGATCTGTTCCGCATTGAACAGGGTAGGATCGCCGAGCACTGGGATACGCTCGAAGCGATTCCACCTCGCGATCAATGGAAAAATAGCAACGGTAAGTTCTAGTTCGGTACGAGGCAGAATGTATGCTTGACGGCATGTTTGGGCAAAGATTGGCGGAGCATTTCTCTCTGCGGGAATCTTCCTCACTCATCCTTGGTCCCAGAGGAAATTCTCAGGTTGCGTTGACACGCATGCGAATGCCGAACGGCTTTCCTGGACCCACGCCACACATTCCGCCAGAAAAGGCCTTTTCGATATCCGTGCACCTGCGCCGTCCCGACAGCGTTAAGGGCTGGGGAACTTGGCTCGACGGACGCTTTCATCGGGTCACCGAATGGGATGCCGGCGGGATTCAGATATTCGATATGGAGTCGGAGCCGGTCGCCCTTCGAACTTCAGGTTTCGACTCGGTTCACGTCTATATACCCCGGTCAGTTATCAATCGATTTAGCGACGAGTACGAGCAGAAGCGGGTTCGCAACTTGCAGTGCACTCCGGGAACCAAGGATGACGTGATTCTCCATTGGGCACGGATGATCATGCCCTACTTTGATCGTACGATGCATCTCCCGCGCTTGGTCCTCGATGAAATGATTACATTGCTATGCGCTCATCTGACCAGGACCTATCAGGATTCGGTTCAGTTCCCGGAAGTTGTCACCGGAGGACTAGCTGTCTGGCAGCAAGATCGAGCAATCGAACTACTGCACGAGCACTTGGATGGTGATCTTGCACTTCCCGATTTAGCAAGAGAATGCGGTTTATCGCCGGGTCGTTTTATGCGCGCATTCAAGAAGTCATTCGGTGTTCCAGTACACCGCTACTTGCTTCAGAGACGAATTCAGGCCGCGAAATCGATGTTGTCGCACTCCGATAAATCATTGCTTACGGTTGCATTAGAAGTGGGGTTCTCAGATCAACCGGCCTTCAATCGACGCTTCCGTGAGATTGTCGGAACTTCACCGGGGCAGTGGCGAAGAACAAATGCGCCGATGCCAAAGGCATTCAAACTGCGTGACCAGCAGTAAGCGTCAAAACCGCCTGCCATAAGACAACTCGAGACTTTCCCAAACATCACAAGCACTTCCTGAAGAGAGACTCTCTGCTCGCAGACCTGCCAGTCGAACCGGACGGAAAGTCCAAATTGCGGCAGTTCCAATCAAGACGGAACTCTAGTCTTCCGAAATAATGCGACACGCAGATTCAAGGGGCGGTGTAGAACCGCGCTCTGGCGCTGGCGCATGTTGCGTAGGGCGGAATGTCGAGTTGGAGGATAAGGATGGCGAGCACATACAGAGCCGTTGAAATTTCTTCACCGGGCGTTTTCTCTTTGGTCGAAAGAAAGATTGCCTTCCCCGGCGCCGGACAGGTGCGTATCCGCGTCGAGGCTTGCGGTGTATGCCATTCGGACGCAGCAACTGTGGAAGCACAATTCCCCAACCTTTCTTATCCGCGCGTTCCTGGCCACGAGGTTATCGGACGAATAGAGGAAGTGGGTCCTGGCGTGACAGCGTGGAAGGTCGACCAGCGTGTCGGAGTTGGATTTTTCGGGGGTGAAGATGGAACCTGCGAGGCCTGCCGCCGTGGTGAGACCGCCTATTGCCAAAATGCCAGTATGACCGGCATCACAACTGACGGTGGCTATGCGGAAACGATGATTGCGGAGGCACGCGCGCTGGCCCTGATACCGGATGCACTCAAGTCAGAAGACGCGGCCCCCCTGGTCTGTGCCGGCATAACAACCTTCAACGCGCTTCGTAACACCGCACGTGCCGGCGACACCGTTGCCATTCAGGGAGTAGGCGGGCTTGGCCACCTTGGCGTGCAGTTTGCACGAAAAATGGGCCTGCGCACCGTGGCGATTGGTGGGGGCCCCGACAAAGAGCACCTGGCGCAGAAATTCGGAGCGCACATCTACATCGATGCCAAGGCACAAGACGCGGCGGCAGCACTGCAAAAGCTCGGAGGCGCAGATGTCATCCTTGCGACCGCGCCAAGCGGGGCCGCAATCGGTAGCTTGCTTCCCGGCCTTAAAACTCGGGGCAAACTTGCGGTTGTCGGAGTCTCAGGTGATGCCATCCCAGTCAACGGCGTACCGCTTATCTTCGGTGGACGGTCAGTTGTCGGCAGTCTCACCGGAAGAGCGATCGAGACTCAAGACACGCTTGATTTCAGCGTACTCACAGATGTCCGTCCAATGATCGAAACACTTCCGCTTGCAAAAGCCGAGGAAGCATACAAACGAATGATGGATGGCAAGGCACGCTTCCGAGTAGTGCTCACTATGACCTAAACAAGTTTAAAAGCCTGCGGCAAAACGGAGCACAAACCGAACGTCCCAGAGGGAGACTTGGATGAATTCATTCCAGGAAATCTTTAACAAACAGAAGGCGTACTTCGATTCGGACGCGACCAAATCGTACGAGTGGCGCATCGATCAGCTGACACGCCTTGAGAACTTGTGCAATGAGAACGCCGAGGCTCTTGAGGCTGCGATGAGCAGCGACTTCAAGACCGCCAGCCAGGAAAAAGT
>Ga0210407_10003913_pt1 | contig 11893 bp, 7 predicted proteins | sample IncBWC27MmetaG_FD_150860 | JGI IMG/M metagenome (GOLD analysis project Ga0210407, IMG submission 150860) | Forest soil microbial communities from Barre Woods Harvard Forest LTER site, Petersham, Massachusetts, United States - Inc-BW-C-27-M | ecosystem: Environmental > Terrestrial > Soil >... | reverse complement strand
CCTGAAAAGAGTGCCCCTATCGCTTGACGACACGATCATGCAATCGCGCAACCGCATCCAGCGACGACAAAATGGCGCCTTCCTGCCACGCCGGAATGTAGGAGGCATGCTCGCCCGCCAGAACGATCCTGCCGTCGATCTGGCACAGATTGTCATAGTGCTCCGCCCTCGTTTGATCGGTCCAATAGCCGGCACAACCGAGAGTGAACGGCACCCGATGCCATGCCACCGAAATGCCGTTCTCGTACTCGTGACGGTATTGCGGATGAATGCGGGAACCCAATTCCACGGCGAGTGTGACGCGCTCGGAAGGTAACATCGACGTCAGTTCATAGGCGACGGGATTGTCAATCACGTAGGCGCCGAGAAGGATCCCCTTGCGAGCGGTGTTGTATCCGCTGTTCGGATAGGCGATTTGCCCGATCGGCAGGTCGGTATAAGTGATACCGCCATAGATCGCCTCATCCTCTTCCCAGAAGCGGCGCTTGAATTGCAGGCCGACCTTGACCGACGAGGTGTAGGACACCGCATCGATCGCTGCCTTCATGCGGCTGCCAACATTTATCGGAATTTGGCTCAGGATCGAAAGCGGGATCGTGCAGATGCACCAGTCGGCCTTCGCCAGTTGGGGCGTCGCAGGCGCCTTGAGATCGACATAAGTGACAGTGACGCCGGCGTCGTCCTGCTTGATCGCGGTCACCTTCCTTTCATAGTCGATGAGGTCGCCGACCTCACGCGCAAAGGCCTTGCCAATCATGTCCATGCCGCCAACCGGCTGAAACATTGTGCTCTGAAACCGATAGGCCGCGAAGTTTTGCAGATGACGCCAAAGCCGCGATTTGACCATGTCGGAGAGATTGATTGGCTCACCAGGGACCGGCTTGGCATCCAGGCCCCCGCCGGGTCCCTTCGCGTATCCACGAAAATTGCCGGAAATGAGGTTTGCCTTGTAAGCATAATTGCCATCGAGCGCGCCCCAACTTCTCAGCGCCGACAACAGCATCTCTCGATCCTGTTTGGACACGGCTTCGTCGAGCTTGTCCTGCTGCACGACCTTGGCAAGCAATTCCGAAAGGTGGCCCTGAAAATCCGTTTTGATGTCGCGAATCCGCTGGGGAACGCTGCCAAAGGCGTCAGAGCTGTGCAGGAACGCATTGTGGTTGAGCTGAATGAAAGGCTCGAGCGCGACGCCGAGGCGCTTGCAATAATCAAGGAGCCCACGATGGTGGTAGGGAATTCGCCACGGCCCCGGATTGAAATAGAGACCCTCCTCGAACTCGCAGGTCTGCCTGTGCCCACCGAGCTCGGTGTAGGAGTCGCCGCGGCGGAGCGTCCAGTTGCGACCTCCTGGGCGGTTGTTGAACTCCAGAATCCGTACCCGGTATCCCGCCTTGCGCAACTCCAGCGCGGCCGTCATGCCAGCAAGCCCGGCGCCCAGGATGAGAACAGAGGCACCTTTCGGATCACCGTCGAGCTTGATCGGCCCCTTGTAGCCAGAATCAGCCGTAAAGCCGAGGCTGGTCATCGCCTGATACATCGCGGCGCTGCCTGACAGTGCTCCAATCAGGGAAAGCAGGTCACGCCGCGTAACGATTCCGGGCTCGGATTGCATCGTGCTCAATTCGTCACCAATGACGTCAGGCTCGCACTATCATATTGTATGTCAAGAGCCGAACTTTTATCGTCTCATCATATGTCTTCGATCAGTGGCCGATAGATGATGTGGGAATCCATACTGACCGAATGGGCGAGCCTGATCCTGCGCTGGCTGCACGTGGTCGCCGCGGTGGGCTGGATCGGCAGTTCGTTCTATTTCATTCACCTCGACCTCAGCCTGAAGCCGCGCGGCGATCTCCCCGAGGGCGCCTACGGCGAAGCCTGGCAGGTTCATGGCGGCGGCTTCTACAGAATCGTGAAATACCTGGTTGCGCCCGCCAGAATGCCGGACGAACTGACCTGGTTCAAATGGGAGGCCTACACGACCTGGCTCTCCGGCTTCGCCCTGATGGTCGTCGTCTATTACCTCGACGCCGAGCTGTTTTTGGTCGACAAATCGATCCTCAACCTCACCCCGCTGCAGGCCGGTCTGTTCAGCCTCTGCAGCCTCGCGCTTGCCTGGCTCCTCTATGAAGGCGCATGCCGATCCGGCCTCGCCCGGCACGAGCTGCCCTTCGCTCTGGCGGGTTACGTTTTCCTTGTCGCCCTCACCTACGCATTCACGCACGTTCTGAGCGGGCGCGGCGCCTTCAACCAGATCGGGGCGATCGTCGGCACGATCATGGTCGCCAACGTGTTCGTGGTGATCATTCCCAACCAGAAGAAAGTGATCGCGGCGCTGCTTGCGGGAAAAAAGCCCGATCCGGAACTCGGCGCGCAGGGCAAGCTGCGCTCGGTTCACAACAATTACCTGACCTTGCCGGTGATCGTGCTGATGATCAGCAATCACTATCCGCTGCTGTTCGCCACGCGGTACAATTGGGTGATCGTTGCGATCGTGCTCGCGCTCGGGCCGATCATCCGGCACTTCTTCAATGAGCGGCATGCGGGCCGGAAATCGCCGTGGTGGGTATGGGGGGTCGCGGCCGCCGGAATGATCGCCATCGGCCTGTTGTCGGCGGCCGGTCCTCGCGAAATCAGGACCGGATCGCTGGCAACGGCACCGACCTTCGCCAACGTCGAAGAGATCGTGCTGTCACGCTGCAGCATGTGCCACGGCGCCGAACCGGTCTGGGGTACGATTCCCACGGCACCGAAAGGCATCCTGCTGGATCAGCCGGATCATATCCGCCGCAACGCCCGGCTGATCGGACGCAACGCCGCATGGTCGAGCGCGATGCCGCCCGGCAACGTGACCGAGATGACCGGCGAAGAACGCGCCACCATCGCCGCCTGGCTCGAAGCCGGCGCACACTGAAACTCCCCCGAACGATTTCGGCTGACTGCGAACACGGAGCTGCGGGTCGCGGTAAATGCGGCTCGGTCCATGCCTTCGCGAGCCGATCGCATCGCCGCCGTTCTGTCACACGCGTGTCGTGCGAATATCGCATGGGAGCACATGACGACGGCCGAGATGAGCAACCCATGTCTGCGCATCCCCGAAAAATCCGTGCAGATTCACGATGTCACGGTTATGGCCGAGGCGAGGTGATCATTCTCGCCCCGCAGTCGAGGACGCCGTGAGTCCCTGGCTTGCCCTCCTTGCGGCCGGGCTCCTCGAGATCGCCTGGGCATTTGGCCTGAAATATTCCGAGGGCCTGACCCGGTTTTGGCCTTCGGCCGCAACCGTGGTCGCGATCCTTGCAAGCTTTTCCCTGATGGCGCTTGCCCTGCGCTCACTGCCCTTCGGCGCGGCCTACGCGGTCTGGACGGGCATTGGTGCTGCGGGGAGCATCATCGTCGGAATGGTGATCTTCAGCGAACCTACCGATCCGGTTCGAATCATCTGCCTGACGCTGATCGTTGCCGGGATGGTGGGGCTCAAGCTCAATTCCCCGATCTAGCTTTTAGAAACCTGCGCTTCGCGCGCAGGATTCGCCACGCCTCGACACAACCGAACAGGCCGAGTGCGAATACAAACGGAAGAAAGTGATAGAGAAGCCGGAACATCAGAAGCGCCGCAACCAGCGGCTCCTTGTTGTCGCCGCCAAGTCCGATCAGAAACGTCGCGTCGAATACCCCGATTCCAGCTGGCGCGTGGCTTGCGAAACCGAGCAGGGTCGCGGCAATGAATATCGCCATGATCGGGAAAACACCGATATTCGGTCCCGACGGGATCAGCACATACATGGCCAGCGCCGCCGCGCCGAGATCGAGGATTCCGATCGCGATCTGCAGCAGAACCAGGGGTCCCGAGGGCAGCCGCACCGGCCACCGCTTGGTCCCGATGTTTCTCGGCGAGGCCCAACACCAGGCGAGGAAACCCGCAACCGCAACAAGCAGCACGCCGGCGAAGGAGCGATTGACCTGCGGCGGCAGGAAATCGACCCCGCTGATCGCGTTCGGTGCAAAGAGCAGGCCGATGCCGAGCGCCGTCAGATTACCGAGCCAGAAAGTGAGCCCCGTCAGAAAGCAGATATTCGCCACGTCGAAAGCGCCCAGCCCATTGGGCGAATAGATGCGATAACGAATGATGGGAGAAACGAGCGAAACCGCGCCGATGCCGTGCGCGATCGGATAGCTGGTGAAGCTTGCAAGCGCGGCGATCCGATAGGGAATGTCGGTTCGTCCGATGGTGCGCAGCGCCAACAGGTCATAAAATGTCACGCTGAGGTAAGAGGCGGCTACCAGCATCGCCGCCAGCGCAATAAGGCCGATATTCGTATGCCGGATGACCTCTGCGACTTCGTCGGCGTCGATGTGCCTGAGCGTGTGCGTCAATGCGTAGATCGCAGCTGCGGCAATCGCAATGCTGATGAAAATGCCCAGGCCCCTTAGCCTGCTGCGGCCGAAAGTTCTGGGCTGCAAGGCTACCTTCAGGGCCTTCGTCCAATCGGGCAACGACATCCAGTATCGCGCCATCTGATTCGCCGTAGTCGATGCCGTCCCATGACACGTGGATGTGACAGCCGCGTTACTGCAAACGCGGTGCAATTCAAATTATGTTGGCCGCGTGATCGGATTCTCGACGCATTGTGGTCGCATCGCGTTCACGCGCTCTCTGTAAGACGTCGGTGCGATTCAACGACGTCGAGGCAGCATGAGCGACGACATCGACTACGACCTTACGCCGGAACAATGGGAGACGCTCAAGTCGCTGCGCATGCCCGTCTTAAGGCTTTCCGCCTTGCGGGGTTTCGCGCTTGAGGATCTCGTCGCGCTTGGACTGGCGACGATCAGCGAGAATGTGGCGGCCATGACGCCAAAGGGACGCAAGGCGCTGATTCGGGGCTCGTCCAAATTATGGGATGTTGTCGCCTGACCTCTGACGATTCGCGGAAGACGTCGGCCGTTGACGAGCTTAACGATCCCCCGCCTTCCCTGTCCCGATTGGAACCTCTACCTCGCGCATCTGGTAATTGCTGCTATCAGCCGCGGTCTTGTCGCGGGGATCGGATAGGTCCAAAATGTGCCGTTGGGCTGAAAACACGAGCTTTGATTCCCAAGGCTATCGGGTGCCCCGGACAAAATCCTGATCGGCTGGACAGTCTTCGCCTGGACCGAAAAGTGCAATTCTTTCCGATTGTTAATGCGACATTATCACGCGGAATCGGTCAAATACGGTTCCCCGAGCGCCCACGGAGGGAACGGTAATGGCAAATTGGCTGATGTCGCAGTGAAGGCCCAGCTCACCTACCCAATGGCAGGTTCATGAACCAACCGATCAAGAATCTCAAGGAAGCGCCTTCGATTGGTTCTTCAACAACCGCCAAGCCTCGGTCCCGCCGACGGTTGGTTCTGACATCTTTCCTGGTTTTGCTGTGTCTTGCGGCCGTGGTCTGGTGGACCAGGCAAGGCAGCGGGCCACAGCAGGGCGGTGGTGGGCGCAACGGCGCGCCGATGTCAATCGTGCCCGAGGTCGTCGGCAAGGGCGACATCGGAATCAACCTCAACGCCTTGGGCACGGTGACCTCGCTGGCGACGGTAACGGTCAGAACCCAGATCAGCGGCTATCTGATGCGGGTCGTCTTCAAGGAAGGCGACGAAGTGAAGAAAGGCGATCTGCTCGCCGAGATCGATTCGCGGCCGTATGAAGCCACGCTGGCGCAAGCCAAGGGCCAACTCGCACGCGACGAAGCAATGCTCAAGGGCGCCCAGGTCGATTTGACGCGCTATCAGGGACTGGCGGCGCAGAATGCCGTGCCGCATCAAACGCTCGACACCCAGATCGCGCTTGTCGCGCAGGACCAGGGCACCGTGGAAGCCGACAAGGCTGCGGTGAAGTCCGCCGAGGTAAACCTGCAATACACCCGTATCGTGTCGCCGCTCGACGGTCGCGTCGGGCTGCGCCAGGTCGACCAGGGCAACTATGTGACGCCGGGCGATGCCAACGGTCTCGTCGTCATCACGCAGTTGCAGCCGATCAGCGTCCTGTTCACGGTCCCTGAGGACAATCTGCAGGCGATATCGAAGCGAATCCAGTCCGGCGCGGTGCTGCCGGCGACCGCCCTTGATCGCAGCGGCGCGAACAAGATTGCAGACGGCACGCTGCAGACTTTTGACAGCCAGATCGATCAGACCACTGGGACGATCAAGCTGCGGGCGCAGTTTCCGAACGAAGATCGCGCTCTTTTCCCCAATCAGTTCGTCAATATCCGCCTGCTGCTCGATACGCATAAGGATGTGACGACGATCTCGACGGCGGGCGTCCAGCGCGGCGTGCCTGGCACCTTTGTCTACCTGATCAGTGACGACAGCACCGTATCGGTCCGTCCGGTGCAGCTCGGCATCACCGATGACGACCGCGTCGAGGTTCTTTCCGGGCTGAAGCCGGGCGAGCGCGTCGTGATCGATGGCGCCGACAAGCTTCGCGACGGCGCCAAGATCATCATTCGATCGGAGGCCGATGCGAACAAGCCGCAAGGAACGGACAAATCGCAAGGCCCGGATAAGTCGGGCGCCAAGAAGCGGCGCTCGGAAGGCGGACAGAAACAATGAGCCCGTCGCAGCCGTTCATCCTGCGGCCGGTGGCAACCACATTGCTGATGATTGCCATCATGCTTTCCGGCATGCTGGCGTTCAGGTTTCTGCCGGTCGCGGCACTTCCCGAGGTGGACTATCCGACCATCCAGGTCCAGACTTTCTATCCCGGCGCCAGTCCCGATGTGATGACATCCTCCGTCACCGCACCACTCGAGGTGCAGTTCGGGCAGATGCCGAATTTGAATCAGATGAGCTCGGTGAGCTCGGCGGGCGCCTCCGTCATCACCCTCCAGTTCGGCCTTTCGATCTCCCTCGACGTTGCTGAGCAGGAAGTTCAGGCCGCCATCAATGCCGCCGGCAATCTGCTCCCGGCCGACCTTCCCGCGCCTCCGATCTACGCCAAGGTGAACCCGGCGGACGCGCCGATCCTGACGCTCGGATTGACCTCCAAGACCATGCCGCTGACCCAGGTGGAGGACTTCGTCGATACCCGCCTGGCGCAAAAGATCTCGCAGCTTCCGGGCGTTGGGCTGGTCACGCTCAGCGGCGGACAACGCCCGGCGGTACGCGTCCGGGCCGACATCCGCAAACTCGCCGCCTACGGGCTGAACATCGACGACCTGCGCACGACGCTCACCAACGCCAACGTCAACACGCCCAAGGGAAACTTCGATGGCGCGATGCGCAGCTACACCATCAATGCCAACGATCAGATCAGGAACGCCAGCGACTACAGAACCCTGGTTATCGCCTACAGGAACGGCTCGCCGGTCCGGCTCAGCGATATCGGCGACGTCGTCGACGGTGCCCAAAACGACAAGCTCGGCGCCTGGATGAACGAGACGCCAGCGATCATCATGAATATCCAGAGGCAGCCCGGCGCCAACGTCATCTCGGTGGTCGAAGGCATCAAGGCGCTGCTGCCGCAGTTGCAGGCCTCACTGCCGGCCGCGATCGAGGTCCATATTCTCACCGACCGTACCGTGACGATCCGCGCATCGGTGCAGGACGTGGAGTTCGAGCTCACGCTTGCGGTGATCCTGGTGGTGCTCGTGATCTTCGTGTTCCTGCGCAACGCCCGCGCCACCTTGATCCCGAGTCTTTCGGTTCCGCTGTCGCTGGTCGGCACGTTGGGGGCCATGTACCTGTTCGGCTTCAGCCTCAACAATCTGTCGTTGATGGCGCTCACCATCGCCACCGGCTTCGTGGTCGACGACGCCATCGTCGTAATCGAGAACATCTCCCGTTATCTCGAAGAGGGCGATACCCCGCTGCAGGCCGCGCTTCGCGGTTCCGAACAGATCGGGTTCACCATCATCTCGCTCACGGTCTCGCTGATCGCGGTGCTGATCCCGCTGCTCTTCATGGGAGACGTGGTCGGCCGGCTGTTTCGGGAATTCGCCATCACGCTGTCGGTCACCATTCTGATCTCGGCCGTGGTGTCGCTGACGCTGGTGCCGATGGCCTGCGCCAAACTGCTCAAGCCTCCGTCCGAGACCCATGAGAACGCCTTTCAGCGCTTTAACCACCAAGCGTTCGACAAGATCATCGAAATCTATGGCCGCATGCTCAACTGGGTGCTGGACCGCCAGACCTTCGTTCTATTGATTGCGCTCGGCACATTCATCCTGACGGGTGTGCTCTATGTCGTCATTCCCAAGGGATTCTTTCCGCTGCAGGATACCGGCGTCATCCAGGCGATCTCCGAAGCGCCGCAGACCGTGTCCTATGCCGCGATGGCCGAACGCCAGCAGCAGCTCGCCAGCACGATCCTCAAAGACCCCGATGTCGAAAGCCTTTCGTCCTTTATCGGCGTGGACGGAACCAACACGACGCTGAACAGCGGCCGCATCCTCATCAACCTCAAACCGCATGACATGCGCAAATCCGACATTGCGACCATCATGCGCCGCATCCAGAACAGCACCGCGTCGCTGACCGGCATCACGCTTTACATGCAGCCGGTTCAGGACCTGACCATCGAGGGCACCGTCAGCAAGACGCAATACCAGTTCATTCTCCAGGACCCCGACCCGGTGCAGCTGGCCGAATGGACACCGAAACTGGTCGACAGGCTGAGACAGCTTCCAGAGCTCGGAGATGTCGCCAGCGACATCTCCGACAAGGGGCTTTCGGTCTTCGTAGAAATCGATCGCGATCAGGCCGCCCGCTTCGGCATCACGCCTGCCACGATCGACAATGCGCTTTACGATTCCTATGGTCAGCGGATCGTCTCCACCATCTTCACCAACTCGAACCAGTACCGTGTCATCCTCGAGGCGGATCCGCATTTGCAGACTTCGCTGCAATCATTGTCGGATATCTATCTTCCGTCCTCGGTGGGCAGCACGCCGGTGCCGCTGGCGGCGATCGCCAAGTTTCGCGAGGAAACCGCGCCGCTGCTGGTCTCCCATCTCGGGCAGTTTCCATCGTCGACCGTTTCCTTCAACCTGGCGCCCGGCGCTTCTCTCGGAGAGGCGGTGACGGCGATCAAGCAGGCGGAGGCCGAGATAGGCTTGCCGCTCAGCGTGATCACCAGCTTCCAGGGCGCGGCGCTGGCGTTTCAGTCATCGCTTTCGAATCAGCTCTTCCTGATCCTGGCGGCAATCGTCACCGTGTATATCGTGCTGGGCGTGCTCTATGAGAGCTTCATCCATCCCGTTACCATTCTCTCGACCTTGCCGTCTGCCGGAATCGGCGCGCTGCTGGCGCTGATGCTGGCCGGCGATGACCTCACCATCGTCGCCATTATCGGAATCATCCTCTTGATCGGCATCGTGAAGAAGAACGCGATCATGATGATCGACTTCGCGCTTGATGCCGAGCGCGGGGAAGGCAAATCGCCGCGTGAGGCGATCTACCAGGCCTGCCTGTTGCGATTCCGGCCGATCCTGATGACCACCATGGCCGCCGTTCTCGGCGCATTGCCGCTGATGCTCGGCACAGGTGCCGGATCCGAACTGCGGCATCCGCTCGGCATATCCATCGTCGGCGGCCTTCTGGTCAGCCAATTGCTGACGCTTTTCACGACGCCGGTGATTTATCTCTGGTTCGACCGGTTGGCGACCAGGTTTATCGGTCCTTCGGGCCAAACCGGCCCGGCCAACGAATTGGGCTGAGGTCATGGGTCCGTCAACGCCCTTCATTCGTCGGCCGATCGGCACAACGCTCCTGACCTTCGGTCTCGCGGCAGCCGGCGCGGTGGCGTTCTTCAAGCTGCCGGTATCGCCGCTGCCGCAGGTCGATTTCCCGACCATCTCCGTGCAGGCAACGCTGCCGGGCGCGAGTCCCCAGGATGTCGCAACCACGGTCGCGAGCCCGCTCGAGCGCCATCTCGGACAGATTGCCGACGTCACCGAAATGACCTCATCGAGTACGGTGGGATCGGTCCGCATCACTCTGCAGTTCGGGCTGAGCCGCGACATCAATGGCGCGGCGCGCGACGTCCAGGCCGCCATCAATGCGGCGCGCGCGGATCTGCCGACCAGCCTGCGCACCAACCCGACCTATCGCAAGGTCAACCCCGCCGACGCCCCGATCATGGTCCTGGTGTTGACGTCCGACACCAAGACCCGCGGCGAGCTTTACGATGCAGCATCGACCGTGCTGGCCCAGAAACTGTCGCAGGTCGAGGGCATAGGTGAAGTCGCCGTCGGCGGCGGTTCACTGCCTGCCGTGCGTGTCGAACTCATTCCGCAAGCACTCTTTAAATACGGCATCGGTCTCGAGGACGTGCGAGCGGCCCTTGCCAGCACCAATTCGCACAGTCCAAAGGGCGGGATCGACGTCGGAGGCCAGCGCTATCAGATCTATGCCAACGACCAGGCCACCACGGCCGCCGACTACAGATCGCTGATTGTTGCCTATCGAAATGGCGCGCCGGTCTACCTCACCGACGTCGGAGAGGTGACGGATTCGGTCGAAAACCTCCGCAATGCCGGTCTCGCCAACGGCAAGCCGGCGATCCTGATCATCCTTTACCGGCAGCCGGGCGCCAACATCATCAGCACGGTCGATCTTGTGAAGGGACTGATGCCTCAGTTGCGGGCATCAATTTCGCCCGCCATCGACCTCCAGATCGCGGTCGACCGTTCGACGACCATTCGCACTTCCTTGCGCGATGTCGAGCGAACCCTGATCCTCGCCGTGCTGCTCGTGATCGTCGTCGTTTTCGTTTTCCTGCGAAATCTGCGCGCGACGTTGGTGCCGGTCGTGGCGGTGTCAGTGTCGCTGATCGCCACCTTCGCGGTGATGTATCTGTTCGGCTACAGTCTCGACAATCTCTCGCTGATGGCGTTGACGGTGGCGACCGGGTTTGTCGTCGACGACGCGATTGTCGTGCTCGAAAACATCACCCGTTACATCGAGGATGGCGTTCCGCCCGTGCAAGCAGCACTGAAGGGCGCCAACGAAGTCGGCTTCACCGTGCTGTCGATGAGCATATCGCTCATCGCCGTGTTCATTCCGATCCTGCTGATGGGCGGCATTGTCGGCCGGCTGTTCCGGGAATTCGCCATGGTGATCTCGATATCGATCATGATCTCGCTGGCGATTTCGCTGGCGACCACGCCGATGATGTGCGCGGTACTGCTGCGCCGCGAGACGGGTGCGGGACACGGGCGGCTTTATCGAATGAGCGAACGTTTCTTCGATGCGATGCTCAACGCCTATCGAAAGACCCTGAACGCGGCACTTCAGCATCCCCTCTCGATGATGCTGATACTTGCCGTGGTGGTGGGTCTCAACATCTATCTTTACATTATCATTCCCAAAGGCTTTTTCCCGCAGCAGGATACCGGGCGGATCATCGGCTCGATCCAGGCCGATCAGAGCATTTCGTTTCAGCTGATGCAACAGAAGCTGACGCAGTTCATCAACATCATCAAGAGTGACCCCGCAGTCGAGACTGTGGTCGGCTTCACGGGAGGCAGCCAGACCAACTCCGGTTTCATGTTCGTATCGTTAAAGCCGCTCGGCGAACGCAACATTTCTGCCGACGGCGTGATCGCGCGATTGCGCCGCGAAATGGCGGTTGTTCCCGGCGCGACCCTGTTTCTGCAGTCCGTTCAGGATATCCGCGCCGGCGGCCGGGCCAGCAACGCGCAATATCAGTTTACGCTTCAGGGCCCGACCTTCGAGGAACTCAATGAATGGACGCCGAAGCTGGCGGCCGCCTTGCAGGGCGACCCTCATCTCACGGACGTCAACAGCGACCAGCAAAACAAGGGAATCGAGGCCAGTCTCGTGATCGACAGGGACTCGGCCTCCCGACTGGGGATCACCGTCAGCCAGATCGACAATACGCTTTATGACG
>Ga0210407_10003912_pt1 | contig 11895 bp, 10 predicted proteins | sample IncBWC27MmetaG_FD_150860 | JGI IMG/M metagenome (GOLD analysis project Ga0210407, IMG submission 150860) | Forest soil microbial communities from Barre Woods Harvard Forest LTER site, Petersham, Massachusetts, United States - Inc-BW-C-27-M | ecosystem: Environmental > Terrestrial > Soil >... | reverse complement strand
GGTCCGGCTACGACATGGAGTACATCTCATTCAGCGTTTTCCCTAGTGGCCGCTAATACAGGTGCCCAACGGAACACCTATGGCGATGAGCCTGTCTTTGTGCGCAAGACAGCCACGACGCCAAATCCCGGCGTACGACACGCCGTCGATGATCACGGTGCCCTGTCCATTCGGCAGATCGGCATCGTAGTATCCCTCGAACCGCTGGCCGGTCGGCCAGTAATAGCGGCCGAATCCCTTCCGCCTGCCGCGCTCGAACACGCCCTCGAAGCGGTCGATCGGCCGACCGTGCTCGAACCACTGGACTGCTCCGGCGCCCTCCTTCAGCCCTCGGGGGCAGGATCCTGACCATGTCGCGGTATCTTCGGGGGCTGGATTCCAATCCCATAGCCGGCAGCCTGTCTGTGGATCGAGAAGCCAGCTTCCATCTTCGCACGGAGCCGTCCAGTTAATCTGCAGTGAATCAGGCTCTACGACAGTGCAGTCCCGCGCCAAGGTCGCGGTCGCAGCGAGCGTCAGCCCCAGGACCAGGACCAATAGGCCGCAGCCGCGCCGGTTGTCTCCCAAGCCACAGATGCGGGGCCGCTTGCTTTTGGGGCACATGGGCCTAGACAACGCCATGATCAAAGCACTTGCCTGCGCCTTCCGGTAGCGCAAGCTGCTGGAGACGGGGGTCTACAGGACCATCGAGGAATTGGCGGCGGCGGAAAAGATTAATCCGTCCTATGTCAGTCGCATTCTCCGAATGACGCTTCTGGCTCCCGACACTGTCGAAGCCGTTATCAATGGAAAGCACTCTCCGAACCTCGCGCTTACAACCATGATGCAGCCCTTCCCTGTTGAATGGGCGCGTCAGAAGTCACTCTTATGAAGCGGCCTGCGCGAGCCAAGATCGATCCCCTGAAGGCGACCTCCGAGACGGGACGACGATAAAATGGGCCATACTTGCGCAGCGGATAACGGCGCGCAGCGTTTACGAAGGTCTTCGACCGCTTCATCGCAGGGCTGACCTGCCGAGATGACGCTGCCGGTGCTGATGGAGCCTTTCGGACTACAGAGCACGTGGGGCGACAGGTCGCGGCAGTAGCAATCTAGCGGCGGCGGCGGCGAGTGAAGAGGCCAGTAGGAGCGATCCCGTTCGTCTGTAGGACAAGTCGAAGGGCCTCCTCCCAGCCTTGGCGATGCTCTATTCGGTCGAAGTCGTCGCGCGGCCCCTTCAATAATTCAATGCGACTGCGCTTGCTAAGAGTTTGCCAGTTCGCCCGCATCACATAGAGCGCGTTTCCATAGGTAAGATTCTCGAAGACCACTAGGTCGTCCTTGAATTGAGCGCCGAAATATCGAAGGAAACCACTTGTCCCTGCCAAGTACGCCATGGGACTGAACTTGGAAAATACAGCAAGACGCTCCTCCATGGTCCGCCGTTGGTCGTCAGTCACAGCCCTCTTGTTCTCCAGCATTCGCCGGACGACTACATCAATGCTACCGGGCGGCAGTATTTCCCAGGCGAGTTGAACGGTCTTTGTGTAGTCCGCAAGGGTCGCTGCGCTGGGAAATACATCAACCGCTCCGACGTTCTCCTGCAATAGGTTGAGGTTGTAGAGAAGGTCCGCGTCAAAATCCGGGGCCGCCTTCGCAATAACTTGTTCAATGGCAAACTTGATATGGAATCTGCCCGCACTCGCGTTCGGCAATAGCTCGATGGATAGTTCCAGTTCTTTGGGCGCAATGAAGTCGCGGTGATAGACTTCTCGCGTGTGAGAGACGGTGTGCGAACCCTTAGACCAATCCCCGTAGTTGGGAGCTTCAAAGCTGAAGGTCTTAGTTGTCTTCGGAAGGTCTTTCCGAATCACCTCCCGCCCTTCCACGTTTGTCTTTGAATAGCGCCCCACCTTCGCGGGAGGGACTGCTGGAGGTGGAAGCACGACATCGGGGGCTTGATAGCTGATGCCTAAATGGGCGTACCTACCAAGATCATCAATGGCCAACCGCTTTACGCACGCGACGACCACGTCATCGGAGTCGAAAGCATTTAGGCGCTTTCTGATATGTGGTGGAATCTTGGAGATGTTCTTCTTCATATGTCAGAGCTTCTGGTCGACGAAATCCGCTACAGCCGCAAGTGCAGCAGTTAGGAGCCTGGATGCGTGCGCTCGACGCGTGGGGATCGTGTTCTCATCAAGCGGAATGCCAAATACCTTCCATCGATCTACCGGGGTTTCATCATCACTCCCGAAAGACACATGAAAGGTCCTCCCTGGGGCCGCTCTGTGCGTGAGGATATTTCTTATGTCGTGCCACTGGCCGTATTCGGGGCTATCCGCAAGCGCCTTGAGTGCAGCAAGCACTACGCTTTGAGGAAACTTTCGCCCGTAGCTCTCCACGGTGTGCTTACAAGATATCTTCCGCTGGTCTTTTTCGGTCGTCATCGGGAACGCCACCGCGTCAATCAGAGCCCCGACTGCGAACGTCGCATAGAAGAATGCGTCAAAAGCGGAAAACCCTGAGGAGAAGAAGTCGAAGAGGCATTGTTCTTGGTAGTGGCGGCGTTCTGGCTTGGGACTGGTTCCGTCAGCGATCACAGAGGCCGTAAAGCCCTCTCCATGATCCACCATCGCAAGATATCTGTGCGCGAGTGCGTTCCACGCGCTGTTGAATTCGAGGTACAGAGAATTGCGCGTTGTAGACAAGGGATTGATTTTCGCCCAGATGCGCTCGAACGCCGCCGAAGGAAAGTCGTCGGGCATCGTCAGCCCATTAATAGTCAGTATCGATGGCAAGGCGATTGGCCCGCGCTTTTAGTTGAACTACTCTTGCACGATACACCTTACCATGTCCAAAGACCGCCCGCCGTTGGCATTCTTGGGCCCACCCTGGCGTGTTTCCGGCAATAATCCTCAGGGCTTCGCGATGTGGGTCGCTGCGGGCTTCCCCCCGGGGCGCTCGATTAGGCGCCGAAAACCGATGGCTCAATGGAATCGCCACCTTGAACACATGGCCAGCTGGTTTTCTTGCGGCTGTTGTTGGGGCCGAGCCACCCGCCTACCAGCCTGTGGGAGCGGCGCGTCACGCGGCCGATTTCTCTGTTTCCACCGCACGACCAAAAGTCAATTGCAAACACCAAGTTGGGCGGCGCCCCAAATGGCTGTCGAAACAGTCGTCTACAAATTCCGTACTAATTCGCGGAGTCATGAACTTTGGAGAGAAACGGCCCAAGAGAGACCGGACAGGCCCCAAGGCAGCAATAGGAAGTCAGGAGCTTTGGGAGAGAGTGCCGCCGTTATTTTGCTTTTGAGGGGCCGGCCGGAGCCGGAGAGACTGTTCGCATGGGGGTTAATGGCGGAGGATTGGAAACCCGGATCCAATGTTCTCCGAAATCTGCCTAAATGTCGCCCAGCCCGCTAGCGGTGCTCTCCATGGAGGCACGACGCCTCACAGTATACGGGGCAAGGGCCGAAAATGTTGAGGCGAAAGTTGGAAACAGATGTCCAATGTTCTCGCGGCTTCCTCATTTGAAGGCTTTGACGACCGGGTGACATTGGGAAAGTGAGCCAAGGATTTGAATTAGCCATTGGGCGAAATGAAGTGCTCGGGTTTTGTGGACCAGCCCAGTGGGTTAAACTTGGATGGTCTCTAAACCCGCACCGCCTGATTCAGCGCTTAGGCGCCTCGACTTGACCGAGCAACAACTCGATCGGATGGCCCAAGTCAGCGAACGCGATGGCCCGCGGCTGCGCGAGCTGGAACAGGACCTGATGCAGAACTACCAGTCGTGCGGTCAAGACGAGCTTGCGGTTGTCCAACTTCATGTCTTTGGGCACGCGCAGCGCAAAGGGGATCGGCACCTGCCAGCCGCTGCGCACTACCTGCTCGGCCAAGATTTCGCCGGCGGGCAATTGGGTGACGTCCAGGAGCTCCACGCGTAGTTCGGCGCCCCGAGGCAGGGCTAATTTCTGGGTATAGCTGGCCGCGCCGGTCACCAATATTGCTGGCGGAAGCTGCTCGGGAGCCGGTCGCCGAAGAGTGCAATTGGCTGTTGAACTGGCGACGCTCTTGGAAGCCCAACTCAGCGGCCTCCATATCGAGCTGGCTGACCATGGCGATCGATTCCAACCCGGCTCGAATCGCCCGCTCAGCGTCGTCTTCATGGGCTTGTGGGTAACCAAAGTAGACGAGGATGCCGTCGCCCATGTATTTCGCGACAAACCCATCGAACTTGCCGATAGTCGCTGCGACTGTACGATGATACTGGGTGATAATCTCGCGATAGTCTTCCGGATCGAGTCGTGACGAAAGCGGTGTAGAGCCCACCAAGTCGCAAAACATCATTGTGAGTTGTCGGCGTTCGGCATCGGCGGGCGCTGCAACATCGCTCTGTGATGGCGGGTTAGGCAGCTCACCACCGAGCGCAGCAATGGCCTGGAGCAGCTTCCGGCGATGCCCGACTGAGGTCACGCCGATGCTGATCAGGTCCTCGGCTGTCAGCTTCGAAAGTACCTCCGCGTCCACATCGTTAGCGCGGAACGCCGGCTCATATTGCTCGAGCCCCAGAGAGCGCAGGCAATCCGTGATCTCGATCGACATTGTTCGGGCTCGCTCCAGTGGCTCACCAGTGCTCCCGCAGTCCAAGTTCTCCCAACACCTGCTGGCGCAACTCCGCGAAACGCACACTTCCACGCTGCCGCGGGTAAGGCAGATCAACCGGAACTTCCGCCAGAATTTGTGCCGGCCGCGGACTTAGCACCAGCACCCGTCCGGCCAAGTATAATGCCTCATCCAGATCATGGGTTACGAGAAATGCCGTGAACCGCTGCTGTTCCCATAGCGCCATCAATTCGGACTGCATGGCGATGCGGGTCAGACCATCCAGGTTGGCGAGCGGCTCGTCCATGAGCAGCACGGACGGTTCGTTTACGAGAGCCCTTGCTAGCGCGACACGCTGCGCCATACCGCCAGAAAGCTGGTGCGGCCAGGCGCCCTCGAATCCGTTGAGCCCAACCTGCCTGAGCACGTCATCGACGCGCGCGCTACGCGCTCGTAACAACCCGCGGGCTTCCAGGCCAACCGTCACGTTCTGCCGTACTGTGCGCCACGGGTATAGCGTCGGGTCCTGAAACACCAGGATTCGGGAGGGGTCGGGTACGCCGATCTGCTGTTTGTCCACGAAGACGCGACCCGAGTACGGGCGTTCCAGCCCGGCGATGAGACGCAGTAACGTCGACTTGCCGCAGCCGCTGGGGCCCAGCAGCGCGACGAATTCGCCGGGTCCAACGGCAAGGTCGATCACGTCGAGGACAGGTAGCGGCTGGCCATGAAGCACAAATTGGTGAGACAGCTTTGCCAGCTGGATCGACGCTCCGCGCAACGGGGGCGCTGCTACCATCGCAACAGCCCCTTTTGCCAGGAGAGTAACCGGTCGCGGAGCCGGAACAGCAACGTAATCAGAGTGCTGCACATCAGCGCCATGACAAACAGTGCTGCATACATATTCGCATACGCAGCCCAGCCTTGTGCCCAGGTCAGATACCAACCGAGGCCAGCCTTAACACCCATCATTTCTGCCACGACCAGCACTGCAAATGATCCTGCCAAGCCCATGAAGAGCCCGACGAACACCGACGGCATCGCGGCTGGTATCGCGACCTTGAAAATCAAAAATCCCGGGCGGGCACCGAGTGTTCGTGCGACGTCGTAAAACGCGACGTTGACACTCGCCACGCCGGACCAGGTCAACACGGTGACCGGAAATCCGGACGCCAGCGCAATCAGGAACACTCCGGCGCTCCAACTCGATGGGAAAGCAAAGAACGCCAATGGCAGCCAAGCGGTCGCCGGCAGCGGCCCGATGAAGCGAAATACAGGATGAAGCCAATAGCTGGCGGTGCGCGACCATCCGATGGCTACACCAGTGATGAAACCTAGCACCGCGCCTAGCGTGTACCCGCAAAATAGCAATATCAGCGAGCTCAACGTACATTCTGCAAGACGTGCCCAGTCATCGGCAAAGACTTCGAGCAGTGATTGTGGCGGCGCAAAGAAGGGGCGTGGCAACAGATCGAGTTTTGCGGTCGCCAACTCCCACAGGCCGAGCAGCAGCGCGAGCGCGACGAGCCACGGACCCGTTCGGAACAGTCGCGGGAAATCGACAATTGCGCTTGCAACGGTTGCTGCCGACAACCCGAGACCGACCGCCGCCATGCCGAAGGCAAGCAGCGCCGCCGGTCCCACGTCGCCGACGTCCGGCCATCGCGCCGTAAGCCACGCGGCAACCAGCCAGGCAACCGATGCCACTATACCGCACCGCCAAATCCTGTGACGTGTCAGGCGCCTTCCATCATCGACACCCTTACCGCGTGCAATCCGAGTGTCGTGCGTCTCTGTCGTCACGTTGCGAGAACGTCCGCGCACACGCGTTCGGCAAACTTGGCCGGATCCGTGCTCGATTTGAACACCGACGCCTGTCTCAGTTCTTGGGCGTAAAGGGCGATTTCCTTCTTCAGGTCGCCGTCCACCGGGTGGTGATGATGAGTATGGCTGCGCAGCATTGGCGCCACTTGCTCAGCGGTCGCCATCTTGTTGAAACGAGCGATAATGGCGCCCGCCGCATCCGGGTTTTCAGCCACCCATTCCTGTGCGTCCATCAGCGCGGCCGTGATCGCGGCGGCGACCGGACGCTCCTCGCGCACCAGCCTGCCCCGTATGCCGAGCACGCAGCACATGCGATCGGCGTATTCCCCGGACATATTGTTAGTCACTTCCACCAGATGGTCTCGATCGCGCAGGATCGAGACGATCGGATCGGGACCTGTGAAAGCCTGGATTTCACCCTTCTGCAACGCCACGCCAAGCAGGTCGGCCGGGTAGGCTCGCCATTCGATGTCCTTGACCGGATCGATGCCTTGTTTGATCGCCAGGATCGAAATGAAATTCTTTTCCGGGCTGGCCATGCTGGACGCTCCGACAGCCTTGCCCTTCAACGCCGCGACGCTGGTGATGCCCGATTCGCGCGTGGCGATCAGGCGAAGGCAGCCGCCATGGATCGCCGCTGTCAGCTTCACATCGAAGCCTTGCTCCAGCGGCTTCATCCAGGCCAGGACCATGCCGAGACCGGCATCTGCCTTGCCGCTCGCAAGCAGTTCCAGCAGCTGATCCGTCGCCCCGGCGAAATTGATCTTTTCGACCTTGAGATTGCGTTTGGCGAAAAACCCCCGCTCGTCGGCCACAGCTAGGCCCACGTGGCAGATGGCGTTGGCGCCCCAGCAGATCTTGACTTCACGCGGCACCGCACCCGGAGCGACGGCCGCATCGTTCCCCGCCACACGACAGGTCGGAGGATACGCCATCGTATCCGGCAGCGATGTTTGGCCGGTTCGCCAAAACGTTGGTCCCATGGCACCGAGCGGAAGCACAAGGCCCGCCATGCCGAAGCGCAGCAGCGTGCGCCGCCCCGTAAGCTCGTCCATTGTGCCCTCCTCGTACGTTGCCGCTATGGCGGCGCGTACCACCGCGCTCGGGGCGCAAAGCGCACGAGCCGACCGCCATTCTGACTCATGCAAAACGAAGCAAAGCAGACTTGCATACTCCCTGCAATACATTTTCCGACGCTCCCACCGTCGTGAGCGCGACGCACCTGAGTAGATTTCAGATGAAGCCAAGATCCTAGTCATGTCGACGAAGGGTTTCACCGACATCAACTGAACGGTCTCGAACGCCTTCACTACCCGCCGACTGGTCGCCGCCACCCGCCCCCGGGGGTCGAGCCTTCTGAGCAGCGCAAACTGGCGGCAATCGTTGCTGCGGACGTTGTCGGCTACTCCCGCCTTATGGGGCGCGATGAGGGCGGCACGCTGACGCGCTCGATGTGTCGCCGTGGGTAACGGTTTGTGCGAAGGCCGCAAACGCCGACACAACGGCCAACAGCGCTACCCGTCCAGCAATGCCTTGGCCTCTTTCAGATCGGGCGTGTCGAACCCTTCGGTGAACCAGCTGCAAATCGGCGCCAAGAGGTCCCGCGCTTCTTTTTGCTGGCCCTGCTTGAGCAGAAGCTTCGCCAAACCAAGCGAAGCCTGCAGCTCGAGTGACATGGCCTTGCGCTCGCGCGCAAACACCAGAGACTGGTCATAGAATTGCTTCGCCGCCGGCACGTTGGCAGGTGTCCGAGTCGCCTGCAGATCACCTTTGACCCGCATGATCTGGGACATCCAAAGCAGCTCGCGTCTGTCCGTCGCGACGGCCTGCGCTTCGGCGAGCGTCGCGTCTGCCCTGTCGATGTAGCCACCACGCAGTTCGGTTTCGGCGAGCGCTACCAGGAAAAAGCTCAGGACCGCTTGGGCGGAGGACCTGTAGGCGCTTACCGCTGCGCTCAGTTCGGCGAGACCCTCCTCAGGTTCGCCCAACTGTGCGCGCGCCCATCCGCGTACGATGCCGCCAACTGCTTCATATTGCGCCAACCCATGCTCACGGCTCAGCGCCACCAGGCGTCCGCCGATATCTAATGCCGTTGGCGCGTCCCGTCGCATCATGTGGACGCGACCAGTGACAAAAAGCGCATATCCGACGGTCGGCATGTGCGCGAGGTCGTTTGCCAAAACCATGCTCTGGCTGACCTTGCCAACCGCCTGATCGGGATAGCCCAGAATCCATAGCGCTTCCGCGTGGTTGCCCAAGCCACATACCGCCGGATCGTGTCCGCCGTAGAGCAAGGCGTGAGTGCCATGTTTCTCGCGATCGTAGAGCTTGAGACCCTTGCGGATATGATCGAGGGAATGCGTGAGATCGCCGCCAAAAAAGAAGGTCGGCCAAGCCGCATGATGTGCCTGCAGGCGAAGCTCGGGATCGCCCATGCGTTCGGCCACGCGAGACAGCTCGTCGACAAGGGCTACGCGATAGCCTCCCTGGGACTGACCGGTCGACAGCCAGGCGCCCCAGACCGCCGCAAATAACGCGCGATCGTCGCCCAAGCGCCCAGCCAATTCCCGTCCGCGCAGATAGGCGGCCACGACCCCCGGACCTCCGAATCCCTTGCTCGTCATCAATGCCGGCCCAAGGGCCAATTGTAGCGCCAACTCCAACCGCAAATGCTCCGGAGTTTCGGCGACCGCCGCCAGTACCTGGATACCGCGACCAAGATGGGCGATCGCCTCGACATTGGAGGAGCGCCCGGCATCGCGTCGGCCCGCAGCCAACCAGTAGGCTGCGGCCCGCTCTGGTTGTCCGGCTTCGGCAAAATGATGTGCCAAAACTTCGGCCTCGCGTTCACCTCTTTCCGGGGTTCGTTTCTCGATCGCCTCTGCTATACGACCGTGCAAGGCTTGTCTCGGGCCACGGAGCAACGTGCCGTATGCGGTGTCCTGCACCAGGGCGTGCTTGAAATGATAGGTGGCCGCCGGAGGGACGCCATGTTGAAATACTAGGCCGGCGCCAACAAGCTGATCGAGCGCGTTGCGCGTCTCGGCCTCAGCGCGTGGAGCGGCGCTGACCAGCAGATCGTAAGGGAACTCGCGACCGATCGCGCCACCGGCTTGGGCGACTTCTCGGGCTGCCGGCCCGAGCCGGTCGAGCCGCGCCAACAGCGAAGCCTGCAAGGTCGCCGGCACGACTGGCCTAGTGCTCGGGATGGTGGCGATCGTAGCCCCCGCACTGGTCGTATCCATGCCGTTGGTGGCTTCGAGCACGACTTTCGTCACTTCCTCCACAAACAACGGCACGCCATCGGTGCGCTCGACGATTTCTGCTACGATCTCGTTGGAAAGGGTTGTATTTCCGGCAAGCCGTCGCACAAGTGTAGTTGCCTCGCTCCGGCCGAGCCGCGACAGCGTCAGCGTCGACACGTATGCCTGGCCGGACCATGGCGGGTGAAACTCTGGTCGGAACGTGGCAATCAACAGTACGGGCAGTTGATCGACCCGAGCGATCGTGCGGTCCAGAAACTCCAGCGAGGTCGGGTCCATCCAATGCAGGTCCTCGAACACCATCAGCAACGGTTGCTGTCGCGCAAGCCTTTCGAGCATGCGCAGCAGAACGTCGAAAGTTTTCTCCTTCTTGCGTTGTGGTGTTAGTTCCGGGAACGCCTTGGACTCGACGTCGGGTACCGACAGCAATTCTGCAAAAAGCGGCAATTCTTCCTCGGCTGTCCCCTCTGCCAGCAACTCGACGAGCTTTCGGCACTTCACTGTCACGTCATCGCCGCGCTCGAAGCCCGCAGCGCGTTCAAGTTGCTTGATAATCGGGTGCAGCGCGCTTTCGCTGTGATGTGGTGAACAGAAATAGCGAAGACTGCGATGGCGCTCCGTGAGGATGAGCTCCTGCAGGGCCTCTGTGAGCCGCGATTTCCCGACGCCTGGCTCGGCACAGAGCAGTACCACGCGGCCCTCACCCGCTTTGGCGCTGGTCCAACGGCGCATGAGCACCTCAAGCTCCTCTTCGCGACCCACAAGGGCTGTTGCACGCGAGCGCAGAGCTTCGAAGCGGCTGGCAAGATCGCTCTCCCCTAGCACTTGCCAAGCCCGCTGCCTCGTGGCGAAGCCTTTCAGTGTCTGGACGCCGAGATCGCACAACTCGAACAGGCCGCCGACCTGGCGGCGCGCTCCTTCGCTGATGACGATGGTGTTGGGCTTGGCTAGCACCTGCAGGCGCGCAGCAAGGTTGGGGGTCTCCCCGACTACCGACTGCTCTTCGGCTGCGCCAGCGCCTATCAGATCGCCGACCACGACCAACCCGGTGGCGATGCCGATACGCACCTGCAGTGCCTGCCGCGCCGGAGTCTGCAGGCCGCTGACGGCGGAGAGGATGTCCAGGCCGGCACGCACGGCGCGCTCGGCCTCGTCCTCGTGGGCGCGCGGATAGCCGAAGTAGGCGAGCAGGCCATCGCCCATGAACTTGGCGACGAAGCCGTCATGGCGCGCAATCACGCCGGCGCAGGCCTTCTGGTAAGCACGGATCACCTCGCGCATATCCTCTGGATCGAGTCGCGCCGATAGTGCCGTCGAATCGGCAAGATCGCAGAACAGCACCGTGAGCTGCCGGCGTTCGGCCTTGGCATCCAGTGGATCTGAAGGATGGATGGGATCGAGGCCGGCGCGCGACTGTCGGAGGGCCGCAATCGCGTTTAGCAGACGCTTGCGATGACCAAGTGCTGCGACACCGAGCCCAATCAGGTCTGCGTCGGTCAGATCCATCACAACATCCATGTCGATAGCGTTGGTGTGGAACACCGGCGCGTACTGGCCGAGGCTCAGCTTGGTCAGCCACGCTTCTAGCTCTTTCGACATGTGGCCCTATCCGTTAGCCGCTGACGGAAGCATAGCGCTAGCGCAACCAACGGGGAATGGCGGCAACCTACAGGGAGCTGGCTGTGCGGGGAGGTCCAACTTGCGAGCAATCCATGAGTTTGCCCGAGCACTCTAGGCCTACTACGATCCGCAGACGCAACCCGGGGAAGTTCCCGTGGCCCGTGAGCAGCGCAAACTGGCGGCGATCCTGGCCGCTGATGTTGTCGGCTACTCCCGCCTCATGGGACGGGACGAGAGCGGGACGCTGGCGCGCCTGGCCGCCATCTCAACGCGGATTGTAGCAGCCTGACTTCAGGGAGCGGCAGCGGCTACATTCCTCGATTCTCCCGTTGTCCGCGTGGCCATCCTACACGGCCCTCGCAAACGTCGGACGAGCGCGCTTTACTCGCGGTCTATGATCAACGCAGGGGCAACCTAATGAGCGTGAATCGACTGCCGCCCGTGGGACGAATTCGGGCAGTCCACCTACCTGAAGGCGGTCCGCGTGTGCCGAAATCACTGACGATTGAGTATTCTGACCGTAGCAACGCCAGTAAGTGGTACCAACTCGAGGTTCCCTTCGTCGACGCGATGCACCTCCTTGCTCTACTACAGGGAGCAAAGG
>Ga0210407_10003911_pt1 | contig 11897 bp, 4 predicted proteins | sample IncBWC27MmetaG_FD_150860 | JGI IMG/M metagenome (GOLD analysis project Ga0210407, IMG submission 150860) | Forest soil microbial communities from Barre Woods Harvard Forest LTER site, Petersham, Massachusetts, United States - Inc-BW-C-27-M | ecosystem: Environmental > Terrestrial > Soil >... | reverse complement strand
GTGGTCCATCGCGACGTGAAGCCGGCCAACATCATGGTCACCAAGGAAGGTGTAGTGAAGGTGGTGGACTTCGGCATCGCGCGGCTCACGGATATGTCCATGACCCAGCCGAATATGATGATTGGTTCACGCGCGTATATGTCTCCGCAGTTGTACAAAGGCGAGCGGGCTGATGCGCGGTCCGATATTTGGGCTGTGGGTGTGTCGCTTTATGAACTGCTGGCGTACAAACGGCCGTTTACGGGCGATAGCGAAGCCGAGCTGATGTTCCACATCATTTATGAGAAGCCCGAGGAGCTTTTGGGGCTGTCGCCAGAGTGCACCGAAGAGCTGGTACCGATCGTCTACAAAATGCTGGAGAAAAAAGGCGAGGATCGGTACCAGTCGATGGAGGACTTGCTCCACGCGATCGAGCCAATCTGGAAAGCGGCACAGCAGGCTACCGTGTCGGGATTGCTTGCCGACTGCCAGCAGCTGTTGGCGGCGAAAGACCTGCAGCGCGTGCAGGCGCTGCTCCGCAAGGCCTTGCACATAGATGTGGGGAACACCCAGGCAAAGAGCATGTTGGAAAAGGTTTCGGTGGAGCTTCGCAGGACGGAGATTCTGCCGAGGTTGGAAGGGCACGTGAGCCGGGCCCAGGGATTTTTGAAGGCCGGGCAATTGCGGGAAGCCAAGGCGGAAGCCCAGGCGGCGCTGGGGCTTGATTCGAAACATGAGCCTGCGCACAAGCTGCTTGCGGAAGTAGAAATTGCCGTAGCGAAAGCGCAGCAGTTGGAGCAGAAACTGAAACTGACCAAACAGCGGCTGGCCGAAGGGGCGCTTACCGAAGCGGCGGCCGCTTTGGGGCAAGCCCTGGAACTCGACGACGCCAACCTGCAGGCGCACGAATTAAAGAAGCAAATCGAAGAAGAGCGGGTGCGCCGGGAAAAGCGCAAGAAGCTGGGAGAAATCCTGCATCGCGCGCGAACGCTGTGGACAGAACTGAACTATGACGAGTGCCTGACCGTACTTGCGGCGGCGCTGCTGGAATTTCCTAACGATCCGGAACTGAAAAAACTTCAGGATTCGGCGAGGACGGATCAGGCGGAACAGCAGAAGCAGCGGCAGATGGCGGAAGTGCGGCGGTTGCTCGGGCAGCAGAATTTTGTGGAAGCGCGAAAAATACTGGACGTTTTGCTCAAGGACCATCCGCAAGACACGGCCGTAAAGAATCTGCAAAACCTGGCGTTGCAGGAAGAGCAAGAACAGAAGCGGCAAAAGCGTCTGGAGTCGGAGATAACCGGGCTGCGCGGCTTGCTGGGAGCAGGGAAATTCAAACAAGTTGTGGCAAAAGGCGAGCCTCTCTTGCAGGAGTATCCGCAAGAGTACGAACTGAAGGAATTGGTGAACTACGCGCGTGGAGAAGTCGCGCAGCAAGAGCAGAAGCGGAAAGAAGAGGAGCGCGAGAAGCAGATTCAGGGTTTCCTGATGTGCGAGCGCTACGCCGAGGCTCTGGATGCGGCGCGCAAGGCAGTTGAGGAATTTCCAAAACAAGATGCATTCCGCAAACTTGCCGCGGAAGCTGAGGCGTTGAAGAAAGAGCAGGACGACCGCGACAGAGCTCGCAACGAAATGCAGCGCCGGGTGCGCGAAATCAACAGCAAGATCAATCAGGACAAGATTACGGACGCCATCGATTTGGCCCAGCAGACCATGGAGAAGATGGGCGCCGATCCCAATGTGACGCAGTTGCTGCAAGGAGCGGAAGAAAAACGGAAAAAGAAGGAAGATGCAGAACGGAAAGTCAATGCGCTCGAAACACTGGTGAACAAAGGGGACCACGCTGGAGCAACGCAACTGTTCAACGAAGTGATGGCCACGCAGATACTCCAGCCCTCCGATCCGCGGCTGCTGGAGCTTCGCGGAAAAATTTCATCGCTCGGCAGCGGGCGGCAAACCGGTGGTACACAGATCTATCCGCCGAAGACGGGTGCGCCGAAGCCCTCCAGTCCCGGGAAAAAGGACCAGCCCGCTGCCGCAAAGCCCGTGCTTCCACCGGCGGACGTGACCCGGGTCAGCGAATCCGCGCAAAACGTACCTGCAGCGGGGTTTTCTGCGACGCACGTCATCGGCTCGGGAGACCGGCCAGCGGCGCGGCAGGATGGTGGTGTTCCCCGACGCGCGGATTCGGAAAGAAAAGACCTAGCGGCTCGAAAAACAGAAGTTCCCGGAGCGGCGGTCATCGCCGGCCCAGGCGTTCGGCAGGCCGCCACACCGAGCAGCGTTGCCGCCGAGCCCCGACAGAGTGGAACCAATGCGGCAGCGACTGCGCAGCCGGTTTCTCCCTCCAAGCCCAAGCCGGCAGGACCCGATTTTCTGGCGCAAGTGTTGCCCATCTTGCGACGGCCGCCAGTGCTGGCGGGGATCGGCGTGGTTGTGGTTGTCGTTCTGGCCCTCATGCTCTGGCCGCACAAGACCAGCGGCGGCCCAACCTCAGCCCGGGACTTGAAATTGAAGCAGCAAGCCGAAGAGCTTTGGCAGAACCGCCAGTTCGATCAGGCTGAACAGGTGTGGCAAGGACTGTCGAAGGTCAAGGGCCCGCTGCAGAACGACGCCGTCCAGCAGGTCATTCAAATTGAGCAAAAACGCGCCGATGAACAAAAGAAATTTGACGACGGCGAGGCTTTGCTGAAGGAGAAGAAGGACTATGCGGGCGCCCAGCAGGCTTTTCAAGATGTGATTCAGTTGAACTTGTGGCACTCCGAGGACGCTCTGCGGGAATTGGAAGTGGCCAAGTCGGGTGTAAGCGAACCCGACGTTCACAAGCCGGAGCAAGAGCTGTTTGATCAAGCCCTGAAGTTATTCCAGGCGAACGACCTTGAGGGCGCGCGCAAAGGCTTCCACGCCATGCTCGATCTCAACGTGCCCGGGTCGACGCTCAAGCCGCAAGCCGAGAGTTATCTGAGCAAGATTCGACAGACGGGCAGTGACGAGAAGAACTACACAACCGCGCTGCAGGACTTCAAGGACGAGAAGTTTGTCGAGTCCCGCGACGGCCTCCAGGAATTGGCAAAGCACAAGGGACCGCGGAGCGCGGACGCAAAAAAGCAGTTGACTGCGGTGGAAAACGCGCTCAACGCGGTGAATACGATTGAGGCCTCCATCCGAAGCAGCGCTTTCCACACTGCGAAGGGACAACTCGATTCTGTTGCGCCATGGAGCAAAACGCACGAGCGATTGTCGAGCGAATTGCACAGGCAAGAGCAACAAGAGTTCGACGGCATTAAGAGCAATGCGCAGGCCCTGGAAAGCAAAAACGACCCGCCAGCGATTCAGCGCGCCATCGATGAGTTGCACGGATTTGAAGGCCGCGCCGAAGATCCTGCGCTTCTCAAAGATTGTAAGGCGATCGAGAATCGCCTGAACGTGGCGTACACCACGGCAATGGAGAGGAACGGCGACAAGGCGGCGTTCGACGCAGCCGTGCTTCGTTTCAATCAAGCGCAACAAAAGAAAGACGCCGATGCCCTCAGCCATCTTATTCCGGAATTTCAAAAAATAGCGAGCGGCGCCGGGAACTTCAAGGTCGCGGCGGCGCAGTACGTCAGTACGGCGATACCCAACGCGATTCAAATTATCAAACAGACTGCCGGAAAGGTCATAGTGCAAGCGCTGACTTGCGGGCCCGGGGGCAAAAGCGGGCCAGAAATCCCATCCGCGAATGGAGCCGTGACTTGCGCGCAACTGGACGCCAGTCCTGCGCTGCAATGGGTCGGAACCCCCACGGTCGACTTTCCGGATGAAGCGAAACAGTCGGGAAAGCTGCCCTATACGCTCACGGTGAACGTGACCGTCGAAGCCAGCGGAAAAGTGAAAGTTGAGAAGGACGGAAATCCGGACAAAGCTTTTTTCAATAAGGTCAAGGACGCTTCCAAGAGCTGGAAAACCACCCCTCCCAAGGCGGGCGGCAAAGCTGTGTCGGTTCGTTTTCCGCTTACGATAACCTTCCAAAAGTAAGAGCGCCCGGAGCAGTCTAGATTTCGACCGATGGGCGGCGCTCAGGGTCGCCTCCTCCAGAAAAGCTGGGCAAGTACGAAATTCTCACGGAGCTTGGCACGGCTCCATGGGTGTCGTGTGCCAGGCTCGTCGCGCCGGACCATCAACAGCGGGTTCCCGGATGGTCCTGATCGGCCCGAACGCTTCTGTCAGAGAGCGCAGTCCGCAGGAAAACTTCCACCCCAACATCGTCACAGTTTTGAACTTGAGCGGGGAAGGACTCCGTTTATCGCCATCGGGTATCGGGACGGTGAAAGTCGGAAAAAAACGATCCCGCGCCAGAGGGCATTGCCTTTTGTCCTGAAGGTCGGCTACTTTGTGCGCATGGGTCGGGCGCTCGAGTCGACTGGTGGCCCGCATCCCGCAGCAGTGGATGCCTTGGAATTACCGGGAAACACGGGCGCAAAAAACCGAATTTGGAGCATTGGAGATAGAATGCCTCTCACATCAACATTTACTCCAACATTTATTCCCTCTACGGCAGATGTTGAGCGCTACCAGCGCTTGCGCGGACGGGCTCGGGATCTTAACAGCGAAATCGTTAGGACCGTTCCACGAGAAGCCATTCAGGAGGTCGCCGAAGCCCTCGGCAGGCTGCACCACGGAGTGCTGGTGTTCGATACCGAGGACGAGACCAACGTGCTGATGGATTGCTGCCTCTTCGACTGGATACGAGACGGGAAGAACCTTATCGAGCAGTACGTCGAAAATCATCCGCCTGCGCCAGGAACCGCGGAACACGAACTCCTCGAGGCATATCTCAAAGCCAAATACCGGATGGTAGTTCCGCAATCCCGTGTCGAGGGCGCGGGTGCCCATTTCTTGGACCTACTCTCAGGCGAGGAACTCTTCATCATGGATATCGGACTAAGCCGGATTTCTACCCTGGCGGCCTATGGCACGCGCACCATCCCTCTGGGCCGGTTCTGGATGACTGGCGGTGCTGTGCTTCCGACCGGCAGTGAGGCGATAAAGGCTGCGATTGATCGCTTGACTCAAGAGCGGCTGGTGGAGAAAGGCAGGTTCACCGACCCGCACCAGACGGCCCTGGTCTTCGTGCGAACGCTGCTTGAAAGTGGGGCCTCCCAGCATGTCGCCTATGAGAGCGTGGAGAATCAAAGGCGGCAGGAGCTTCACAGCGTGCCTCGTGAAGCGCGTGTGCGGCAGCAGAAACCGTCGGCGTACACTCCGGGTCGCAATTCCCCGTGTCCCTGCGGGAGCGGGAAGAGATATAAAAGGTGCTGCCAGGGAAAAGCCTAACGCGGTCAAACGAAATTCACGCAGCCTAAACGAGCGACAGCGTTTTGATCGCGCCGGATAACGGCAGGTTACGTCGAGACTACCTACCGCTCTTCTCGCTTTCTTACACTTTCATGCATTCTTCACGCGGGCCGTCGGCTATCGAGAGGCCTCGCCAAAAACGCTACCTCACCTGCTCATCGCCGGGCAGCTGTAGCCGGAAAGGAAGCCTGCCTGGAACAGGGGAACGCCCTTAAAGTCCACATCGAATCGTACTTCGACGGGTTTGCCGTTACTTGTGAAGGGCTGGCCGGTCGGACCGATCAGCCGGCCTTGGATAATATAGCCACTCCCCGATGCTTGCCAGTTGTACGCGGAGAGGAAATGTGCCACGGCCCACAGGCCCTGATATCGCGCAACTTCCAGATCGGCGCCGCTGTTCAGGCTTAGAGTGGCGCCCTGCAACGTGGCGCCCGGCCAGATGAACTTTCTCGTTCCGCCACTTCCCGAGATCAACCATTCTTGTCCATCAAAGGTCAGCTTCTCGCTCTTGAAGCCGCCGGCATCAGGCAGGTGGGCCGTCACCGCATATTCGAAGTGCGGATCCGTCGCGTTCGTGGGATACATGGCCAGTTGAATCGTATACAGCTCGTTTAGCGTGCGAAGAAAATTGGGGCCAATGGGCGTTGTGCTTCCGAGCGCGCGAACAAAGGTCGTGCCCTGCGGGCTGAGGTTGTTTTTTTGCGCGACGATGAATTGGGAAAGCTTGCCTTTGCCCGGCTGGAAAAAATCGTTGAACTCTGCCAGCGTGATTTCGCGCGTGCTATGGGCGTTAAAGGGATAGGCGGTCTCGAGATCCTTCAGCGGCTTGCACAGTCCTTCGCCGCCGACTGTGGTCGTAGCCCAGAGTTTCTGCAACGACTTGATCGGCTCGTCGAGCAGGGCGCTAACGGTCTTGTCGACATGCCCTTCCGTATCGTTGGGGAGCCCTTGCTCGATCTGGCCGGCCGAGCGCAAGGCCTGGGCGGCAGTTTGCAAGCAGTTGGTTTTCTTGGGATCTTTTTGATCGGGGGGCGCCTCCGCGACGTCCTGGGCGCAAGCTTGCAGGTCAAACAGGCCCTTCATGTAAGCATCGTTGGAAGATTGAGTGTATTTTCCTTGCGCGCCGCAGCCGGGTGAAACTACCTGTTGAGGCGCCTGGAACGCTTGTTTCACCCCGTTCGAGGATACGTTGGTATTGTCCGAGGTGTCGCAGATAAGGGCCAACAACGGCGAGGAATTCGCCGAGAGTTTTTTCAGTTTGTTTGCGGCGTCGGCGTCGCTGTTATAGGTAGACACGGACGTTCCATTCAAGAAGGCCCGCCACTGCTGAATAAAATCCGCCTCGTACATGGCACGGAGCTGCTGGCTCAGGTCGGCCGGAGTGAGGTTGGTGCTGGCCGTTGAGCCAAGAACCCAAGTCTCGCCCTGGACCGCATTGGGATGCTGGATGGAGTGTTCCATGACCTTCCAGCCGTCCGAGGTGAAAGCCGCGTCGACATCCGCCCGGGCGTGCATGACATCGATCCCGTCAGGGTGAGCCGTTGCGAAACGATAGTTCTTCGCCTTCTGTCTCGCGTCGGTCAACATGCTCGTGTACAAGCGCTTCAGCCCCGAGAACCTGTTGAGGTACGCACGAACCTGTTCAACCAGGCCGGCATTGTGGGTTTTCATGAAAGGATTATCCTGGGTCAACTCGGCGCTATAGAAAGCAAATTGTTGCGCGGCAAGATCGCTGCGGTCTTGCTCTACGTCTCCTAAGTCTCTTTTCCAATCCTTCATGAGGAAGTTTTGTAAGAACTCGCCGGAATTCCGCGGAGACTCCGATGTGGTGAGCAGATAGGCCTTCAAAGCGTCGTAAGCGGCGCCCGAATCGGCGTTGGGTTGAGGATCGCCGCGGTAGGTCTCTAAATCGGCCATGAGGTTCTTTTTTGTATGCTGAAAGAGAATCTGATCGAAGGCATGAAAATAAATGGCGCGGGCATCCTCGATGACCGATGAGCCCGCGTATAGCCCCCACCGCAGATGCACAGGCACGCCGTTTTGGTCGTAGCCGCGCAGCTCGACAATGGTTTGCCGGAGAGCATCTAGCCGGCGCAACGAATCAAGAGTGGGCTGCTGCGCGCCGAGATTTTGCACTGCCGAAAGATCCTGGCTGGCGCTCCGGATGCCCGAGACCAGATGCGAGTTTCCGACGAATGAAATTACCGTCACAATGATCCAAACCAGGGCGAGGCAGGCCATGGTGGCGAACAGTATGCGGCGCCCAAAATCGCCGCGCGTGCTTTTGCCGCTGGCCCCCAGTGCGGCGCGATCCTGCAACAGCACGTGGCTGAAGACGTGACTGAGAAAAAGGCGCTGCACCGACCTGCGCGATTCACTCACTCCTTCCAGTGATGTGCCAGTGGCCCAAGACGTCTTCGCGGACGTATCTTGCGCGCTGATCAAACTGGTTGCGTCCGGGTTGAATCCGCCGGCGGCGCGCTGCGTAGGGCGTTGGCCGAGCATCGTTTGCCCGGCGCTCGCGGAAACAGTGATAATCCGCTGTCCTACGAAATAAAATCCGCGAAGGAAGGGTCCGGTGCGGAGATGGCCGGGTCGGCAAAGGTCCACGAGAAACTGGACCAGGGGCTTGCTGAGCTTTCCAAACTCGCGAGGAAACTCGTAGACACCCGCCTGCCGGTCGCTGTTGCGTTCCCTGTTCAGCAAGCCAGGGCGGCACTCTGCCAGTGTGAAAAAGATCGCCTGGAATGCGGCACTGAGACGCTTGGTTTCCTGCTCGGCATAAACGCCGGAGCTTGTGGACCCCGCGAGCGGCAAAGTGGAGCCGAGGACCTGGGAGGTCTCTTCGTTGCTGAAAGTGCCGACAAATTCTTCGAAGTAGGGGATGCGGTCCGACCGGTTGAAAAGCACGTAAACGGGGAGGCTGACGCCCATGTGGTAGGAAAGTTCTTCGAGGCGTGCTCGAAGCTTCCTAGCTTGCGCCACGATTTTGTCGAGAGCAGCCTCACGCACGAGTTTCTCGCAATCGACGCAGACGATAGCGGCTCGCGGAGCAAGGCTTCCGCCACCGAAAATGGAACGGAAGCGGCCGGGCAGGAAATGCTTGACGAGACGCACCCAGGAGCCGGCGTCATCGAGAAGTGGACCGCCGGCTTCTACAAACATCGTTTTGCGGGCGAACCAGAGATTTGCCACGCGCGTCGGCACGATGCTGCTTTCCTGAAACACCTGGCCGGCGAGCAGTTCCGCATCCAAGCCGCTTTGGTCCATCGCGCTCGTCTTGCCGCCGCCAGTTTCTCCAAGCAGAAAAACCGTCGGAAGCGAAGACAGCTTGGCGCCGGCAGCCAAGCGCGCTGCCGCGACTTTCCCGGCGGCTTCGCGCACCAGGATGTCGATATCTTCGGAAGCGGCGCCGCTCGACGCACCAGACTGCGGAGCCGAGCTTTCTTCAGAACCGGAGAGCTGCGGCATCGAGGAGCGGGCCCACAGCAGTAACCCGATGACGGCAATGACCCCCAGCAACAGGATGCCGCCGCGCAATACGATAGCGTTCGTGCCCACGGCATGGAAAATCTGCGGTCCAAACCACGTCAGCATCAATACCAGGATGGCAGCCGCTCCGGCTGCGAGATGTTGCCATTGAAATCGCATCTCCACTCCCTATGGGTGGTTTAGAGGTGCTATTGCGTGAATATCGGAAACCCCGGAAAGCAGGCGCATCTTGAAAACGACAAAAAACAGAATTCCCAGAATCACGCAGCCGAGCGCTCCAAAGGCAAGCCGGCTAACCCAGGGATCGCGCTTCGCGGCTACCGTGCCGCCCTCGGGAACGGCCCAGGCGGGCGAGAGCCCCGCGAGAGGACCGCGGATGCGGCGGATTTTTTCCAGCGTGGAATCGATGATTGGCCGGGTTGCTTCCGGGCCGGAGAAGCCGTAGCGGCCCTTGTAGCCCATCAAAAGACACAGCGCATACACCTCCAGCACGTCCGCTACATCCTGCGAATCCTGCCGGGACATCAGCTTTTCGAGATTTTCAAAAAAGGTTTCTCCGGCAACGTGATGGCCGAACATCTCCTCCTGCAGCGGCATGCTGTGCCAGGAGCTGAAGACCGGATTGCCCGAATTCAGAATGGACTCGTCCAGAAAGGCGACGGCCGCGAGCGTGGCGTTACGAATGTCGTCGGGAGCGTAGGCCTTCTTCACCGCATCTTTTTCGGCGGCGCGCAGCCCAGCCTGGATGTTGGCACGGAACGCATTCGCGTCGGAGACGGCTTGGCGATTCTGGCGTACGCGCACGATGACCGTCAAAATCTGCTGGTAGATGTAGGCGAGATTCTCGGCTCGCCGTTTGCTGGATACCTCGCGGGGCTGCAGGCTCGTGGCCCCGAACATCGTCGCTCCCACCGGACCCTCCTAGGACTCCAAAACCACCAGAAGCTCGATTTCCGCGCCGGGTAAGTCGTCGGGAACATACACGCCGACTTTTCGTGTCTCGACGATGTGTTCCCAGCAACTGCCGATACGGCTCAAGCCGAAGTATTGAAACTCCACTTTTGGGGCTATCGCAGAAGGCGGAATCGGCAAGTGGACAAGCGCCAGACCAGGCAATGCCGTTTTTACCAGTTCCGGCACCAGGTCCTGCGAGCAAACTTTTATCAGCCGCGGCGTTTTGGCGATGATCTCCGCCTCCCCGGTTTCCGCGCGAACCGCGAGGATCCATCGCGAGCGGTCCAGGCAGCGCTGATCCAAAACGACTCCATTCCGGAAATTTCGTCCGGCCAAAACCAGGGGAATCTGCACACAATTCGAGGGGACCACCAGTTCGAGATGCGCACGGATATGCTGGTTTAGCGGACCGAAACATTTCTCTAAATCATCGTGATTGTAGGCGGGCAACGACTCCGGGTGCGACGCCAGTCCAAACGTGCATAACGCGCCCGCGAGCCGCGACATCTCCAGATAGAGCTGCTCCGGATGGCCACGCTCGGACACCGTGAGGTGCCGCAGCACGGAGAGGCTTTCGTTGACGGTATGTACAAACCAGAAACTCGCGATTTCTTCGGAGGAGTATCCCGCGCGGCCTTGCGCAGTAGCGCGACGAGCGCGCGAAAGCGAGGCACTCTTTTCATCGAGGATATCCACCAGGGTTCGTGCCATGACCAACAGCCGCTCACTCGCGCTTATCTGCAGGCACGGAGGGATAAAACTCGGATCAAGGATGAAACGCCCCGAGCCATCACGGAGCGCGCGCGCGACAGGCAGCGTGACGAGGGCCTGATTGTCTTGGTTTTCCAGCGCAAATCGAATGTTTTTCCGGCCAATCTGGATCTGCTTCTCGTCACGACCGGTATTCTCATCGGGCAAGGTGAGCATCTCCGCCCGGTAGCGCAAATCCATTTGCGCCGGTTCGGAATCCATTGCGCAATTGGGCCCCTCGGGCCTCCTCTCCGGGACAGCCAGCAGCACCAGAAGAGACTCTCGCGTGGACGGGAAAAGATCGTTGATGTTCAGGGCTGGAGGCACGGCATCGGCGTCGGGCATTTGAAACGCCAATCCATCGGGGAACAACCCTCGCGCATGCACCAGCGACAGCATGCCATTTTTCAGCGCGTCTGCGTCGAGTTTGCAGCTGATTACGCCGTAAGGGGCGAACCACAGGCTCGACGTCGAGAAGTGTAGGAGGTCTTCAAAGGATTGGGATTGCACCTGGAAGTGATGGGGGCCCAGGTACATCCCCTCGTGCCACACCACCTTGGAAAGATGCTTCATTGTTCAGTTAATCATGGCGGGCTCCGCGCCGGCATGCTGCGTCTCACCCAGCGCGAACCAGCTCTCCTATGACGCAGTGCAACAATCGCCGCATCGTCGTTCGGCCAGCCCGGCTTTTTCCAGGCTCGACGGAGGCGCCCTGCGCGACTCGTGATCGATCTCTGGCTGGAAAAAAGGTCCGGGAAAGCCGCTAAAGGCTTGAAACGAGCCTAACTATGGCGTTTGCGCTGATGGATGTCAAGACATTCACCCCGTCAATGTCGGTATTTGCTATTATTCCCGCTTCGCCCGCGAGAGCCTCTTATGTTTCATCTGCGCATGCTTACCTCGGAACAGTTCGCCGCGGTCCGCGAACATTTTTCGCGGTCTGGCTTTACGGAACAGGCCTTGCGGCAAAGGTTGGATATCAAGCCCGAGAAACCGCTGGACCTGCTGTCCATTTGCGGCCGGCCTTCAGCGAATCGAAAGGTGGCTGACAGCCTCGACGCTATCATTCATCTGTTTCTGCTCGGGGAAGCGTTGCCCATCGCGGAGGCGGCGACTTTTTTTCCACCGGTCGTTTGGGAGGCGCTCACGCAATCCGAACTTATTCTCGTCGAGGCGACAGATGCCGCACGCTGCCTCGCCAGTGTTGCTTTGTTTCCGGTGCGAGGCTTGTTCTGCGCCGCGGATCGCTGGACCAACATCGACCATTCGATTCGCCCGACTTTCGCAGACATCGTCTATCCAGCGATGACGAAATCCGTTACGCAGTTTCTCGACTACACTTCGTTCGATCCTTGCGAGGATTTTCTGGAACTCTGCGCCGGAAC
>Ga0210407_10003908_pt1 | contig 11908 bp, 10 predicted proteins | sample IncBWC27MmetaG_FD_150860 | JGI IMG/M metagenome (GOLD analysis project Ga0210407, IMG submission 150860) | Forest soil microbial communities from Barre Woods Harvard Forest LTER site, Petersham, Massachusetts, United States - Inc-BW-C-27-M | ecosystem: Environmental > Terrestrial > Soil >... | reverse complement strand
CGGCATCGCCTTCGCCACGTCGTTCCTATCGCGGCCTGCATCGATACCTGTCACACCCACGTCGCCGGATACGACATCGTCAGCGAGGCCGGACTGCTCCAGACACTTACGCATCTCGACGAGACCATAGGACTCAAGAATGTGCGAGTCTGGCACTGCAACGACGCCAAGGCCGCCCGCGGATCAAAGCTAGACCGCCATCAACATATCGGGAAGGGAAGCATTGGCCGCGAACCATTTCGCCGTTTGCTGAACGATCCCCGCCTGGCTCACGCCGCTTTCATCGCCGAAACTCCAATCGACAAACCGGGCGATGACAGAAGAAACATCGAAGCGCTGACGCAGTTAGTCAAGTTCCAAAACCGAACCAACCGTAGAAACATTGCTTGCAATGTTTCTTGCCGGAGCCAAGATGCCTCATAATTTGCCATTACGCTCTACCAGAATAAATATCGCGGCAAGAGCGCCCGTCTTGAGGGCTGGGACTACCGTTCTCCCGGCTGGTATTTCGTAACGATCTGCACTCGGGATCACGTACATATTTTCGGTGATATCTTGTGCGGCCAGGTTCAGCTTTCGCCCTCAGGCGAGATTGCCGACTCGGAATTGCGCAATCTACAAAACCACTACATCAACATCTCGATAGACAGCTTCATTGTGATGCCGAATCACATCCACGCCACCATTGTGATTGACGGCCAGCATCGTCATTCACCGAAGCCTGAAATCCGCGCCGAGCCTCCTTCCAACTGCCTGCTCGTGATCCCACCGAAGGCAGGATCGCTGGCAGCCATCATCCGCTCCTACAAAGCGGGAGTGGCCCGTCGCTGTCACGAAATGGGTCTAAGAAACTTCGCGTGGCAAGCTGGCTTCTACGACCACATTGTACGGACAAACGCTGCGCTCCAGGCCATCCGAGACTACATAGAAAAGAATCCAACTAACTGGCTTCAGGATCCAGAAAACCCGTAGAAACATTGCTTGCAATGTTTCCGCACCGGCAAAGGTGGTGGTCTGGGCAGAGACGTAGCGGAGCTACGTCTCTACAGGTCGATGTCCGTTGTAGAATATAAACTTTATCCGGAACGCAAACTTTCTCCTTATGCCGCAGGACGAAAAAATCACCACGGTCCGTGAAGACCGCTACGACGCCCAGCAGATCGAGGCCAAGTGGTTCGAGCGCTGGCAGCGGGACCCGTCTCTCTACGCCGCCGAGCCCAACTCCACCAAGCCAAAATATTACTGCCTCGAAATGTTGCCTTATCCCTCCGGCGCGTTGCACATGGGACACGTGCGCAACTATGCTATCGGCGACGCGCTTGCCCGCTACATGTGGATGAACGGCTACAACGTGCTCCATCCCATGGGCTGGGATTCGTTTGGCCTTCCGGCGGAAAATGCTGCCATCGCCAACAACACGCCGCCACGCGAGTGGACCCTCCGCAACATCGCCAACATGAAGGCGCAAATGAAGCGCCTGGGCTTCGCCTACGACTGGTCGCGCGAAGTCACTACCTGCCTGCCCGAATATTACCGATGGAATCAGTGGTTTTTCCTGAAGCTCTTCGAAAAAGGACTGGCCTACCGCAAGAAGAGCATAGTGAACTGGTGTCCGAAGTGCGCCACGGTTCTCGCCAATGAGCAGGTTGTAAACGGCTGCTGCTGGCGCCACGAAGACACGCTCGTCGAACAGCGCGAACTCGAGCAGTGGTTCTTGCGCATCACGAAATATGCCGAGGAATTGCTCCGCGACCTCGACAAGCTCACCGACTGGCCCGAGAAAGTTCGTACCATGCAGCGCAACTGGATCGGACGTAGCGAGGGCGCGCTTGTCGATTTCAAACTCGACGGCGCAACCGATTCGGAATCGACAATCACAGTTTTTACCACCCGCGTGGACACGATCTACGGGGCAACTTCCGTCCAACTTGCCCCGCAGCATCCGTTGGTTGCACGCCTCACCCGGAACAACGACCCTTTGCGCGGGCAGGTGGAGCAGTTGATTGCCGAACAGCGTAAAGCCAAAGAGGTGGGCGACATTGGCGCTATCGAAAAGCACGGCGTCAATACCCACCACTTCGCCGTCAATCCCTACAACGGAGAGCGAATCCCCATCTGGGTGGCGAATTATATTCTCATGGACTACGGCACCGGCGCGATTATGAGCGTGCCCGCGCACGATGAGCGCGATTACGAATTCGCCCGCAAGTACGGGCTCAAGATTCGAACCGTGATCGTTCCTCGACCGGTCGACCCGGACGAAACCAGCGGCCAACCGCCGCTTCCGTTCACCACCCTGGAAGGTACGCTGGTCAACTCAGGCGAATTTACGGGTCTCGACTGCGAAGAAGCAATCAAGAAGATGGTTGCGCACGCCGAGAAGAACGGTTTCGGCAAACCCACCGTCACCTTTCGGTTAAAGGATTGGGGCATCTCGCGCCAACGTTATTGGGGTACGCCTATCCCCATGCTTTATTGCGAGAAGGACGGGATCGTGCCCGTCCCCGAAAAAGACTTGCCAGTAATCTTGCCCGAGAATGTGGACATCACATTGACGGGTGGCTCACCCTTGGGCCGCGTGCCGGAATTCGTGAACGTGACCTGTCCGAAATGCGGAGGCCCCGCCCGCCGCGAGACCGATACCATGGACACGTTCGTCGATTCGTCCTGGTACTTCTACCGCTACACCGATGCCTACAACGACCATGCGCCATTCGATTCGAAGACGGCTGCGTACTGGTTCCCCATCGATCAGTACATCGGTGGCGTTGAGCACGCGATTCTCCACCTTATTTATTCGCGCTTCTGGACCAAGTTCATGCGCGACATGGGATTGGTGAAAAACGACGAACCCATTGTGCGATTGTTTACCCAGGGCATGATCATCAAGGGCGGAGCGAAAATGTCCAAGAGCCTGGGCAACGTAGTCTCGCCGGATGAAATGGTGGCTCGCTTCGGCGCCGACAGCACAAGAATGTACACGCTATTCGCGACCTCGCCGGACCGCGAACTGGACTGGCAAGACGAAGGAGTCGAAGGCATCCGCCGCACCCTGGGCCGGATCTACCGCTTCATAGCCAGAAACGCCCCCGTAGAGACGCAGCTTGCTGCGTCTCAGCGAGCGGAGCGAGAGAAGTTGCCGACAGAAGCTCGCAAAATCCAACGCAAGCTCCACCAGACCATAAAACGCGTCAGCGACGACTTCCATGGACGCTGGCACTTCAACACTTCGATTGCCGCAATCATGGAACTGGTGAACGAACTCTACGCCGCCGAAGAACGTGTGGCGCGGGCGCCCTCGCCCGCGGAGGCGGTTAGGCCAGAACTGTTGTTCGACACGCAGCGCAGTCTGGTGCTCCTGCTCGCGCCCTTCGCTCCACATCTGGCCCACGAACTCTGGGAAATGTTAGGCGAAAAGGGAAGTCTGCTGCGCGCGCCATGGCCGGATTACGATCCAGCCTTGGCCAAGGAAGACGAAATCGAAATCCCGGTGCAGATCAACGGCAAGCTGCGCGGCCTGATCGTCGTACCCGCGGATTCATCGGAGAGCGTAATCCGCGAGAGCGCTTTGGCGGCCGAAAAGGTCACAGCGGCAATTGCCGGCAAACAGATCGTGAAAGTAATTGTCGTGCCCGGCAAGCTAGTCAATATCGTCGTGCGCTGAGCTCTCGAATTGCGAACCCACCACTTTGTCATCCTGTCTATGACAATGACCATCAAGCTCAGTTCGAATTGCGCTATCCTAAGCTTTGCATGAAGCAGCGCTCCCCCACGCTCGAAGGCTTCCACGCCATCTTCCGCCGCCCATCGTTTGGACTGGCTGAAATTGCCTGGCGCTGGAGCTTCGGCGCCGCAGCCGGATTGCTGGTCGCGTTTTCCTTCTTTGAGTATCTGGACACATTGCCGGTAAGCAAGGGCGATCTACTTTTATTACGGACCACCCAGCCCGTCCTGATTTCTCGGGCTCTGCTGCATATTTTTCGGGGCAGCGGATTTCGCGTGGTGGGAACCGTAGTTGTCTTGCTGCTGGCTCTGGGAATTGCCTGGGTCATTGTTGCCTCGCTCGCGCGGGCCGCAACCATGAAGGCTCTGCTCGCCTATTTCCGCGACAGCGAAATTTCAACCCGGGACCACGCAGAAGGGAACTGGCATTTACGTTCTCTGTTCGGACTAAACCTCTTCCGCCTCGGCACAGCCGTCGCCGCCACTGTAGGTTTCGTCGCGGCCATCCTCCTCGGCGGGGCGGCGACACAGCCCTCCGATCCCGCCCCGGGCAGCGCTCTGCTGCTCACTCTGACGGTCGCCCTGCTGGTCTCGCTTGCTTGGTCCACGTTGAACTGGTTCCTCTCACTGGCAGCCATATTTGTGGTTGCCGATGGCCAGGATACGTTTGGTGCGATCGCCGCGACGGTCGATCTATGCCAGACTCGCGCAGGTTCTGTCTTCGCCGCCGGAACCTGGTTCGGACTCGCCCACCTCACCGCATTCGCTTTCGCCAGCTCAATTGCCGCCTTCCCGCTGGGTTTTGCCAAGGTCCTTCCCGCAGGCGTCATCCTCGGCGGCATGCTCCTGGTAACGCTGATCTATTTCGCGATCACAGATTTCTTATATATCGGACGGCTGGCAGCTTACATGGCGATCATTGAGTTGCCGGAAGCCCCGGTGAGTACTGAAACCGCCCCGCCGCCGCTGCCCGAGAAGGGTTCGCATCTCGATCCCCGCATTCCATCGAGTCCCGCCGTCGACCCAGACGAACTCATTCTCAGCGATGTTCCGGCAATCAGCTAGAATCCAGAAGCCCGTAGCACCTCTCCTCTTTACACTTCTCCTCCGATTTGAGACACTCGTCAGTGGAAACCCAATCTATCGTTGTCCTCGACTTCGGCGCCCAATACTCCCAACTCATTGCCCGCCGCATCCGCGAACAAAATGTTTTTTCGGTAGTGTTGCCGTGCACGTCGAGTCTCAACGAAATCCGCAGCTACTCGCCGGTAGGCATCATTCTTTCCGGCGGCCCGTGCTCGGTCTACGATCAGGATGCTCCAAACACCGACCGCCGAGTATTCGAACTTGGCCTGCCCGTATTGGGTATCTGCTACGGCCTGCAGTTGATGGTGCACGTGCTGGGCGGCAAAGTGCGCGCGGCGGACAAACGTGAGTACGGCCACGCCGAAGTCGAAATCAAACATGACTCACCCTTGTTTCAAAGCGTCCCCAAAAAGCTTTCCGTGTGGATGTCGCACGGCGACGAAGCCGTGGAATTGCCTCCCGGTTTCCGCCAGACCGCCAGTTCGCCAAGCGCAGTCGCCGCCATCGAGAATCCCGAGAAAAAGATGTACTCGGTTCAATTTCATCCGGAAGTACGCCACACCCAACACGGCACCGATATCCTGCGCAACTTCGCCCTCAAAATCTGCTGCGCCAAGCCGGATTGGACTCCGCAGCACTTCATCGACGCAACCATCGCCAACGTAAAGCAAACTGTAGGCAGTGGCCGCGCCATCTGCGCGCTCTCTGGCGGCGTGGATTCTGCCGTCGCAGCCACGCTCGTTGATCGTGCATTGCGGGATGGCAAAGGCCCGTCACGCCTGACTTCGGTATTCGTGAACAACGGCGTGCTGCGCAAGAATGAATTTGAAAAAGTCCAGCAGAACCTGCGCGACAAGCTGGGCCTGCACGTGGTCGCCGTCGATGCCACCGACCGCTTCCTCAGCAAACTCGCCGGCGTCACCGATCCGGAGACAAAACGCAAAATTATCGGCAACGAATTCATCGCCGTCTTCGACGAGCAAGCCCAGCGCATCGAAAAAGAAGAAGGCAAAGTCGAATGGCTGGTGCAGGGCACGCTTTATCCGGACGTAATCGAATCCAGATCAGTTCGCGGGCCGTCGCAGATCATCAAGTCGCACCACAATGTCGGCGGACTCCCCGAAAAAATGAAGCTCAAACTGATCGAGCCGCTGAAAGAGTTATTCAAAGACGAAGTCCGCAAAATCGGACGCGACCTCGGCATGCCCGAAGAAATCCTGCAACGCCAGCCGTTCCCCGGCCCAGGCCTTGCGGTTCGCATCCTCGGCGAAGTCACGCCCGAGCGCCTGACCATCCTGCGCGATTGTGACGACATCGTCGTCAGCGAAATCAAGCAAGCCGGCCTCTACCAGAAAATCTGGCAATCATTCGCCGTGCTGCTCCCGGTAATGTCGGTCGGGGTGATGGGCGACCAGCGCACCTACGCCAATACCTGCGCCATCCGCGCCGTCCACTCCGAAGACGGCATGACCGCCGATTGGGTCCCGCTCCCGCACGAGGTCCTGAAAATAATCTCCAGCCGCATCGTGAACGAAGTGAAAGGCGTGAACCGCGTAGTCTACGACATAACCTCAAAACCTCCGGGAACGATTGAGTGGGAGTGAAGCTATCAGCTCTCAGCCGTCAACTTTCAGCACGAACGATGGACGGCGGGCGTCCTCTCCCGTCGGATTGGGGCGGAAAATCATCCAAGAGCGGTGTGTGCCGAAAACTTGTCAAGCCCCCTAATGCACTAGATTCCCCCCAACCCCCTGATTCAGCGGCAGAAATAAACTTGGAAAACATGTCATAGTTACCCCTACGGATTTGCTAATCTAAATATAGAGATCAAATAAGGCGCAAGCTTTCTGGCTTGCGCCTTTTCTATTGCGACGACTCTTCTCCAAGGACGTTTTCCCACACAAATGGGCAAAGCCAAGCGCGCCACCCGCGGACGCACCCCAGCGTCCGGGGAAAGCCGCGCCCAGCGAGCCGCCCGCAAGAAGGGAAGCGCGAGACCAAAGGAAGGCGAGCAAGGCGAACTGGCTTTCTTATCCAAGGCCTCAAGCCTCGGCTTCGCCCTGTCACTGCCCTACGGACACATGCAGCGCTACGACTTCATAGTCGACGGCGGCACCAATGTCTGGCGCGTGCAAGTAAAAACCACAACTCACATGTTGAACGGCCTCTATCTGGTCGGCATGCATCATCGCTTCAACCAGAGAGCCCGCGCCTACACCGCCTCCGAAATCGATTTCGTCGCCGTCTACATTCAGCCCGAAAAAACCTGGTACATCCTCCCCGTCCGCGAAGTGACGGAGCACCGCTCATTGCTCTTCCGTCCCAAGGGATACCACCGCCGCGACCCCTACGCCCACTACCGCGAAGCCTGGCACCTGCTAGGCAAGCCACACGGCCTGCTCTTCGGATGAAATCGAACGCCCACTTTCCACGTCCCTACGCCAACCTCAGCCGCGAAGTGCCGCGCATTCCGTCAGTGAGCGCCATCACCCTCCAAACGATTGTCATTCCGAACCGGCTTCAGCCGGTGAGGAATCTGCTGTTCTGTCCGCTGGCAAGGAACGTTCGCCCCCCGCACGCCGTCATCCTGAGGCAGCGGAGTCCTTGGCAAGGCCAAGGACTCCCAACGAAGGATCTCTGTACTCCGCAGGCACCACCATGAACGAGGGATGCACGTTGGTCCCAACCTCCCTCAACTCTGTCATCCCGAGTGGAGAAAGATCGTCCGCTCGCGGACGATCTTGCGCAGTCGAGGGACCTTGCGTCTAGCAGTGCCAACCAGACGGCGGTGCAAGCCGCGGCATGAGCCCTTACCTTTACCAAAAAAGTAAAGGTGGGCCAACCACCCTCAAACCATTGTCATTCCGAACCGGCTTCAGCCGGTGAGGAATCTGCTGTTCTGTCCGTCGGGTGGGAAAGCTTATGTTGTGCATAAATGGCTTGAGAAAGCCGCGCATTGCGATCACGGTGAACACTGGGCTTTAGCCCCTGAGCGAACCGCCTGCACGCCTCTCCGCCCGCCGTCATCCTGAGAAAGCGGAGTCCTTGGCAAAGCCAAGGCCTCCCAACGAAGGATCTCTGCACTTCGCCAACAGCACGATAAAACGGAGGCGCCGTTTGTCCCGACCCTCCTCAACTCTGTCATCCCGAGCGGAGAAAGATCGTCCGCTCGCGGACGATCTTGCGCAGTCGAGGGACCCTGCGTCTGCCGGTGCTAGCCAGACGTTCCCGATGGCAAGCCAGCGGCATCAGTCCTCACCTTGAAAAAAAAGTAAAGGTGGGCCAACCACCCTCCAACCATTGTCATTCCGAACTGGCTTCAGCCGGTGAGGAATCTGCTGTTCTGTCCGTCGGGTGGGAAAGCTTATGTTGTGCATAAATGGCTTGAGAACGCCCCAGCTTCAGCCGCGCATTGCGATCACGGTGAACACTGGGCTTTAGCCCCTGAGCGAACCGCCTGCACGCCTCTCCGCCTGCGGTCATCCTGAGACAGCGGAGTCCTTGCCAAAGCCAAGGCCTCCCAACGAAGGATCTCTGCACTCCGCCGACACCACCATAAAGGAGGGTGCCCCATCTTTCGCGTCCTTTACTCAAGGTGGGAGCGTCGAACTCCACGACCGAGGGCTTCCATCGTGCTTCGTGTTAGCGGAGTAGAGACCTGGCGGACCGGCCCCCCTGTCTGTCAGCCCTTAGCCTTTAGTGAGGAAGGACCATGGCAATCTCCGAGAATCGGCAGCGGGAGAAATCGTAATCCTTCGGGAATATTGAAAGCATGCGCCTCCTGAACTCGTCGTGATCTTTCACGTCACAGTTATTGCTCGGGTTAATCACGTCGATTCTGACGTGGTTCCTCACTCCGACTGTGGACCTCAGAAGCTATGACGCATAGAAGTCTGTCGGCCCAGCAGAGAAGCCATTGCTCGAATTCGCACTTCGATTGCGGGTTTATCAGCTTGTCCAGTAGGTCATTGTCGAAGAATCCCCTCGTCATGGGGGGAGGGTAAGAGACAAAGTCTGCGAGGGGACCCGAATCCGAAGGGCTGCCTTGGAGACGCTTCAGGAACTCGCCGTGGGAGGCGCCCGCGCCGACTACGTAAACCGTGCTCATAGACTCGTTCGCTCCATCAGATTACGCATGCACCACCCCCAGCCCCAACTCCTTCTCGAAAACATCGAAATCGCGGTCGCGATGCAGCAATTCATGGCCGGCTTCCAGGCAAAAGGTAGCAATCAGGCAATCGATTGTTTTACGAACCGTGTGGCCGCGCGCTCGCAGGATCTGACAATTCTGGGCCGCTAGGATGGCTAATTCCGTCCCACCGGCCTGAAACACGTGGAACTGTAGGAGGTCGTCGTGAACTTGCTCGAGAGTCCTTGGGTCGCGGATACCCTGCAATACCTCGCAAAGGATCAGATCGGTCAATCCCATCGACTGCTGCCGCAGTTGCCAGATCAGCCAATTGGCCTCAGGGTTTTCTGTGCCCCGCAGGTAATCGATCCAGACGGTTGTATCGACGATCACCATTTAGCGGTTGCCCTAGGTCGCAACTCGGCTAAGACGTGACTGATCAAGGTCGCCTTCCCATTGCACCTTGCCGCGGTGCCGAGCAATCGCTCCTTGGGCATAAGTTCTTACCAGTAACTGTAAGGCGGCCTCCACCGCAGCCTTCTTGGTCTGGGCGCCGCTGCATCGCATGGCTTGCCGCATCAACCGGTCGTCGATTTCAATATTGGTTCGCATAAGTTTACCGATTTTATTGATGTGTAAATATATCATATTTATGTGTATAAGACAATGGGGGCCTCGGGCTGAGGAATTCCCGAGATTTATTCCGCTTTATCCAGCACCTTCCGCGAAATCGCCGTGACCAGCTTGCGCGGACTGAATCGCACTGACTCCGCCAGCAGCCAATTTCGAAATCCCGAAATCACCAGCGTCTTGCCCGTCATCAAGCCGCGATAGCCGTCGCGGGCGACAGTCTTCGCGTCCATGGGGCGAATCGTTTTGAAGAGCTTGGTATCCGCCACGCCCGCACGCCCCTGAAATCCGGTGTCGGTTGCACCCGGACACAGACAGGTCACGGTCACGCCGGTTCCGATCAACTCGTTGGCCAGTGCCTCCGAAAACGAAATCACGTAGGCCTTCGTCGCGTAATAAACAGCCATCAGCGGACCGGGCTGAAACCCTGCCGTGGAAGCCACGTTCATGATCTTTCCGGAATGGCGTTCGATCATCGGGCCAAGAAAAAGTTTAGTCAGGTGAGTAAGCGCCGTGATGTTAAGCTGAATCTGTCCGAGATTTTCTTCCAGCGAGACCTTGGCAAACTCGCCAAGCACGCCGTAACCGGCGTTGTTCACCAGAATGTCCACCGCGATGCCCTCGCGCTGCAATTGATCGGAAAGAAACTGGGGCGCGGGCGCAGCCGTAAGGTCGAGTGCGACAGCTTTGGCGGAGATGCCAAACTGGCGATTCAGTTCGTCGGCAAATTGCGCGAGCTTGGGCGCGCTGCGGGCAACCAGAACGAGATTGTAGTGGTCTTTGGCAAAGAGCTTCGCCAGTTCGTACCCAATGCCGCCTGAGGCGCCGGTGATGAGAGCGGTCTTGCCATCATTCATGATTTTTCTTCGAGCACTGCATTACCGAAACCATCTCTGCACCGATGTGGTCAGCTCCGCCCAATACCATTGCAGGCGATTGCCGAGCGTGTCGGCTTTTGTCATATCTAAACCGCGCGCCGTCCGCGATGCAGGACTGTAACCGGCGGGCGCTTCAAACAACGAAGCATCGAGAGGAGTCTCGGAAAATTCAAGCAGCTCGGTCTTGGAAATTGCGGTGAGACCCGCTTCGACTTTACGGCTGGTTTCTTCAACAGTGTATCCGTGCGGCGCTGTGCCCAAACGCTTGATCTGCACGCGGTCACGCTTGCCTGAGGAGGCCATGAGGTAACTGAACCCAACGCTCCTCGATTCCTCGCAGCCGAGTCCGGGCAAGTCGACGTACCATCCGTCCACTTCGGTGACGCTGGCCCGCATCACGGCTCCTGCACTGGGCTCGACTCTGGTAGTCGTCTTTACATGGCGGAGTTCGTAGCTTCCCATTTTTCGGCGTTCGCCGGTGTCGACCGAGTCGATGGTCACCACGACATCCGCTCCGGTCGTTTCAACCTGCGGAGCGGGACGGGCGCGCTTAACCCGCGTTGCCCAATCCTCAATCGGAAAAGACGTGTAGGTCTTCTCCTTGTCGTGCAGGTGGAGTCGCAGCCTCTCGTCGCACTGAGTTATGGTTGCGCCATTCATGCTGCTTCCCGCGTTCTGAATAATATATTCACTGCGTTGGCGGGATCCTTTAAGGTAGAGCGTCTGCACGCTGGAATAATGGTTGTCATCTGTGCGGCGAGTCTTGATGGCCAGGTCGGGGAAGGTTGGGACCACGGGCTTAGGCAAGCGCACAGGTGCGGTTAGCAGCAGCACGGAGAGCAGACCGAGAGTGGAGGGAACCACAGCGCTTCCTCCTCTTGTCATTCCGAGGAGCAAAGCGACGAGGAATCTGCTTCTCGCCGGGGCGCGAAAAACCCAGATCCCTCGCATTGCTCGGGATGACAAATCAAGCTAGACGTAGCACTACACACCAGCCATGGCCGGCTCAACCTCGTAAATCGAATGCCACGACGTTGCCGCCTTCAGGCGGTCATTCACATTGTTGATATTCTTCACGCCCTCGGTTTGCAGCCATTTGCGGAAGGCTTCCGCACCCTGCTTGGCGTAGATCGGGATGCCATCTTTCCAGGTGGCACGTCCGCAGAGCACACCATTAAACTTCACGCCTGATTCTCCGGCGAGTTCGAGCGCTTCGGTGAACTCAGCGTTGCTTACGCCCGCGGACAAATAAATGAACGGCTTGGTAGTAACCGATGCGGCTTTCAAAAACAGGTCCGCGGCTTCCTTTTTGCTGTAGGCTTTCTGCCCGGCGTAAGCCTTCGCGCCTTCGACGAACTTCATGTTCACCGGCACTTCCACTTTCAGCACGTCGACGCCGTAGCGCGGCTTGGTGAACTCACGCATGCTCTCGATGACGATATGCGGCTTTTTCTTTGCATAC